>Ga0134101_1002220_pt1 | contig 12097 bp, 10 predicted proteins | sample 12_3_2metaG_FD_94446 | JGI IMG/M metagenome (GOLD analysis project Ga0134101, IMG submission 94446) | Switchgrass degrading microbial communities from high solid loading bioreactors in New Hampshire, USA - 12_48_3.3_201_A2 metaG | ecosystem: Engineered > Bioreactor > Semi-continuous > Anaerobic...
AGAGTTCTTTAAAGAGTTCTTTTGAATTCCCAAATCAGATCGCCAGCTGTCGGAATTTCAGAAGCAATGGAGGCACCCGCACCGAGGAAAAAATCAACTTCGCCGTCAGCCATAACGCTAAGATTGCGAATAAATTGTTGAGTAAGCATAGGTCCCCCTCTATTATCCCAAACATATTTTCAGAGCAGCCAACTTTGCTACATAAACCCCGGAATTTAAGGAGATTTTGGAGCCCAAAACCCTTGATTTTCGGTGTTTTTTCATGGTCTGGTAACCTCAAAAAAGAATGGCATCAAGAGGTCAGCGGTTCGATCCCGCTTATCTCCACCAAAGCAACAAAATCCGAACCTTTTTCCAATTGGAGAAGGGTTCGGATTTGTTTATTACTTGGATTAATCAAATTTTATCGAATGAACAAGGGATGCTGACTCTTCAGAGTCAGCATCCCTTGTTTCTTTTGCTTAGGTATGTTTAACAATCAAAACACCATATAAAATAAACATAGAACAGGCCCGCGTAGCGCACAGCTCGGGAGTGCGTACGGTTCGCATCCGTAAGGTCAGGGGTTCGATTCCCCTCATCTCCACCACAATTTGGCCGAAAAGTCCGCTAATGCGGACTTTTCGGCATTTTGCGTCTTTTTTAGCCGGAAAAGTATAAGGAAGAAATATTATTCTCTGGTCAACGCCCTTTCACGGGCTTTAAGAAAGGTTTCAACTCATTCGTCAATATCTTTTGGAGTGGTCTGCCATGAGCAGACGCTGATTCTAATGACGGGCTGGCCATGCCACTTTGCACCGCCGCACCAGCAACAGCCGCTTGATTGGATATTCTCTAGAGTTGCGTTAGTCAAATCATCGGTTTCGCACTTTACAAGTACCTGATTAAAGACCACATCATTTACAACAGTGAATCCATTTTCATTTAACTTCTCAGCAAAATATCTCGCATTATCACACAGAGCATCCACAAGCGCACCTACGCCTTTTTTACCCAAAAATTTCAGGGTTGCCCACAGCTCGATACTTCTCGCGCGTCTTGACATTTCCGGTGTATACAGCATCCCGTCTCTATATTTGCTGTACTGAATATATGAAGCGGATGCCTGCATAGAGTTTACAAGAGCAGAGCGCCTTTTGCATAAAACAATTCCACAGTCATAGGGAGCGTTAAGAGTTTTATGTGCATCTACCGACCATGAGTCAGCCTGCTCAAAGCCTTTGATGAGACAATACTTGTTTTTTGACGCTGCGGCCCACAGTCCGAATGCTCCGTCAATATGTACCCACGCGCCGGTTTCTTTTGCAATTTCAAATATTTCTTCAAACGGATCAAAAGCGCCGCTGTTTACGTTTCCGGCCTGCAAAATGAGAAGAGTGTTGCTGTCAATACGCGGCAGCTTTTCGGGTATGATCCGCCCCTGGTCATCGACAGGAGCCAGTTCCACTCTATTCCTTCCGAGGCCCAGCAGCGACAAGGCCTTAAAAACCGATGAATGCGCCTGTTCTCCCAAGACAACACGAATCGGAGGCGCTCCGAAAGGCCCGTCCTGATTCACATCCCAATTCTGTTTCAGTAGCAGCTCATTACGGGCAGCTGCAAGAGCACAAATGATTGCAGTGGATAAACCGCTCACAAAGCCCGCGGCAGTCCCGGAAGGCAAGCCCAATAAATCAACAATCCACTTTTCACATATCTCTTCGAGTTTTGATGCAACGGGGGACATTACATAGAGAGCGCTGTTTTGGTCCCACAAATCGGAGATCCACTTTGAAGCGACCAAAACCGGAAAATATCCTCCGTTAACAAACCCAAAGTATTTCCCTCCGCTTTGCGCAACCGTGGCAGCCGAGCCGAATTGACCGAGCTGATGCAGTATCCCGGACGGAGAGGAAGGAGTATCGGGCATTGGCTCGTCAAAAACATCTAAACCTGCAATCGCTTCATCAGAGGGAAATACATTTTTATCATGCAAGCTGTCTATATATTTATAGGCATACATTTTTGCCTGCTCAAAAAGTTCTTTCGACTTAATTGTTCCATTATCTCTTTTTTAAGCTATCAAAATTCATTACAAACGCTCCTTTTAATGATAGCATGATAATAACTAAAAGTATATTTTGTCATTGTGTGACAGTCAAGGTAGTATTCAGATATTACAATACTGGTGGAGTATCTTCATATAAGCAGATTGAAAGCATGAGATTCCGTCCCGAGGAGTTTCCGAAAACAGCGAGCAAAAAAATAAAAAAGGGATAAGTTTATAGAATGCCTGGGGTTAAGGATAAGATGTTGAACGTAATTATCGAGATTATCAATAAAACTTTTTCGCCGGCGATTACGGTTACCGGGGATACGGCCATCAAGACTGATTTGGGCTTAGATTCCTTTGAGATTGTCAATCTCATCTACATATTGGAAGACCGGTATAGGATTGAGATTAATGAGACGGATATAAGGTTTATTGTGACCGTCAATGATATTGCGATTATATTGCTCAAAGAACAGGATGCTTAAAGGCCGGGAAGAAGGATTAAAATACCGGTATAATGAAGCTTTTTTCTGTGAATCCGCATAGAGGCCAGGCCCGCATCATGCGCATGAGTTTGGAGATGTTATTTCGCTTCTGCTCTAGACAAGTATCTTGTAGGCTGGCTGGAATAGCAAAAAGCGCATTATGACAAAGATATCCATAAGGCGGGCGCCCGGGGCGGCGCAATCCTGCACGGGCGCATCGCAGGCGCCGATATAGCCGCAAGGCTGTTTGGAGTTGAAATCGACCCTGAAAAGGAGCTTGTGATTATCCTGCTGCCGGACGCCCTGGTCGACAAAGTGGTGGACGCGCTGACCGAGCAGCTAAATCTCAACGAAACCGGAAAAGGCATCCGCTTTGTCGAACCGATCATCAACACCCGCAGGCTGATTGAGACCATTGAAAAGTAATGTCGAGTAGATAATTATAATACAAGCACCTGAGCCGGTTGAATAGGCTCAGGTGCTTATTTGTTTAGATCTGTTAGTTATCTCGCGCCATGTCCTCTGGACGCGGGCATATATCGATCCTGCTTGCTTTCCAATTCAAGAGGTCAGCGGTCCGAACCCACTTATCTCCACCATTATAATACCCTCCCAAAAAAAGTTATGTAGTAACGATTATGCGCAGGTCCGGTGAAGGCCAGCTACCAATCAAGGCAGTTAACAGGTTAAAAAATTTTCTATTTTTTGATATATTTTCAGGATAGTCAATAAAATGCAATTCTATGGGTGCTAACTTGCATATATTTCCCTGTTTTTTGGAATATTGCGTCGAATTTTTTCATTTCAATCTCTTTCCGTATCGTTGACCTTATATTCCTATAATCAGCCAAAATTCGACCCAGCGCCTAATTTCGACCGTATGCGACATCTTTTTTTTATATTAGCATGCAATTAGAAAATATAATTTGCCAAAAGTGCTTTTTGCTTTTCTCAAAGTGCCGTTTTCACATCCCAAAGCCGTTTTGGGCAAAAAAATACTGTCCACCGAATCGGTGAACAGTATTTTTATAATTATGTCTTATTTTCTCGCATATAGTTTCCTGTACTCCGAGGGCGACAGGTTCGCGCTGCGCTTAAACGCCACTGCAAAATGCGCCGGGTTTATAAAACCGCAAAGTCTCGCGATATCCTCAATAGAGCCTTCGCCGCTTTTGAGCAGTTCCTTCGCCTTTTCAAGCCGAATATCCATCAGGTAGCGATGAGGCGTCCTTCCGGTATACTCCTTGAATATTCGCTTAAAATGGTGGGGGCTCAGGTAGATGAGATTGCAGATATCTCTGATGCTTATACTTGAATGATAATTCTCCTGCATAAACAAAACGGCTTTGTTGATGTACGGGTTGTCCCCTCCATGCCTCTGCCTCTCCTTTTTCTGCCCGGTGTGTAAATCGCGGAGCAGCTGAAACACGATTTGCGTCGAGAGGCTGTGTAGCATCTGGGATAGGCCTCGCCGTAGTTCATGAGCTCCGATTGGAAATCGCCTATCAAATCGAGCAGGCGGCTGCTGAAACGGCTATGGACGCGTTTAAGCTCAAAGTCTTTCTCCCCCGCCGTTTCCCCAGCTATTTCCCGGAAAAAATCCTTTTTAATCGCAATATGCAGGTATCTGCCATACACCTCGTTCCTGCCGGGAACGTAAACCCTGTCCCAGGGCTTGACTGCCAGCATATCCCCCTTTTTCACTTGGTATTCGGAATCGTTGATCCATATAACGGGGGGATTTTCTAGAAACAGAATAAAGTGATAGTCGTCGACGCACAGTTCTCTCCCCAAGGCATACTCTTTCGGCTCAAATATGGCTATATACCGGCAAATCGTCGCCTTCGTCCTTGCGTACATTTCCGGCGGGATTACCTCAAGAAAATAGCCAAACTCCGTCCCCATATTTTACCCCCTAAACGACGAGCGGCTCTCCGGGTTGTTCCTTCCTATTTCCTATACGGGATCCGGAAAGACAGCACAATTTGGATGTAGTCCTAATCGTGCAGATTCAGAAATATCATTGCCGTAGCTACATGCCCCTCGAATTATTGTCCGGCACAAGTGAAAACTGCTACCACAATTATACAATAAATTGCAAACGGATGCAATTAATAACCAAATCTGTTAATTTACCACTATAAACATATTCTCAAAAAGAATGGGTCAGGGTAGTATCCGTCAAAGAAATATCTCGGAAGGATCCAAAGGCATTCTCTTAGACCCCGTAATTGAGGGCATGGAACTGGCACAAATGCGGCCTTGTGGTTTTCTCCTTACGCATGCCTGTCTTTTTTTAATTTCCAACATATAAAAAAGAACTTGTGAATACCCATAGGCTAGGGTACAATTATGTAGTAAATAATTTGTTGCGGAGGTGTGAGATGAAAAATAAAGGCGTATGCAAAAACCGGATTATTGATGAAATTCGGAAAACTATCATCCCCCGTCCTCCCCTGACTGAGCAAAAGCGAACAGTTGAAAAACCGGAAGAACTTCTCTCGCTATTCGAGAGGTTGAAGCAAGCATTTTCTCCAATTAATTGCCGGGCTGTCATCTCCCATCCCGTGAGGTAGGTGGAACGTATGAAAATCAATGCGATTCTTATGAGCTGCAAGGACGATGTCGTAACTGCGCTTACAGACATTTCTGCTAATGAAGAAATCGTATATGAGCTAAACGGGCAGGAAAAAAGCATAAGAGCGGTTTCAGATATTCCAAAGTTCCATAAAGCAGCTATAAGGCAAATTAACCGTGGCGAACCCGTCAATAAGTATGGCGAGAAAATAGGTTATGCGACAGAAAACATAAATGCCGGCGAACACGTGCACCGGCATAACTTGGCAAGTTCCCTGTAAGGAGGGTTGAGCCGATGAAATTTTACGGTTACAGGCGCTCGGACGGGCGGGTTGGCGTCCGAAATCATGTCGTTGTGATACCCGGCGTGCTTTGCTCGAGTGGTGCCGCGGAAAAAATCGCCAGGAAAGTCGAAGGAACAATGTTTGTCTATAACCCGCACGGCTGTGCTCAAACAAGCGCCGACTCGGCAATTACCACGGAAATTATTTCGGGCCTGATTGCAAACGGCAATGTATATGGAGCCTTGATTGTAGGACTTGGCTGTGAGCAAATCCAAAAGGATACTTATCTAAGCGCAATCCGAAAAAAGACCGATAAACCCGTTTTCTACATAAGTATTCAGGATTTAGGCGGAGTCAGGAAGACAATAGAAAAGGGAATTGAGATAGCTTCCAGGCTTGTTGAAGAAGCAAGCAGCTGCCAGCGGACGGAATGTGATATTTCCGAGCTTATTCTCGGGCTCGAATGCGGCGGCTCCGATCCGACGTCGGGAATCTCATCCAATGTTGTGCTGGGAAAGGCTGTTGACGTGCTGATTGATGCCGGAGGAACAGCTGTCCTCGCTGAGACGCCGGAGGCTATCGGCGCTGAGGATATACTTAAGTCCCGCGGCAGTACGCCGGAAGTAGGCCAAAAAATGTACGACATGGTTAAGCGCTGCGAAAAAATGTTCTTTGACTATGGGCAGGACGTCAGAAAATCCAATCCGTCGCCCGGGAACATCAAAAGCGGTATAACTACACTGGAGGAAAAATCGCTTGGCTGCGTGCACAAGAGCGGTACAAGACCCTTTAATGCCGCTATCGAGTACGGAGAAATGATCAACTGCCGCGGCCTCGTTTTTATGGACGGCACTGCATACGACGTCGCTTCCGTTGTGTCATTGGTTGCCGGCGGCGCCCAGGTAGTCGCATTTACAACGGGTTGCGGCACGCCGGTAGGCAACCCCATTGCACCCGTAATAAAAATAACCGGAAATCGTGAGACCTTTATAAAACTCAATGATATGATTGATTTCGACACGAGCGGCAGCATCAGCGGCGAGATGTCGATAGATGAGCTCTCCGAAAAGCTGCTTGATTATATAATTGAGGTTTGTAATGGCGAGCCCGTAAAGGCGGAAATTAACGAAATGTTTGAAATGGCCATTAATCAATTCGGCAGTTATGTTTAAAGATTGTTTGGAGGGGCTTATGGGCGACTTGTATTTTCCCGAGATTAATATAAAGATTGAGGGAATGGAAAAGGTTAAAATACCTAAAATGTTCAAAATAAAGCAGCTGTATGATTCATCAAAGATAGATGATTTAAAAAGCTGGACGGAACAGCAAATGGAGACATGCTTTCCGGATAATCGGGAAGCCTGCTTTAAGAATAAAAGGATTTGCATCACGGCGGGCAGCCGGGGAATTCCGCATTTGGACCTCATTATAAAGACGGTAATTCATGTTCTGCGAAAATGGGGAGCCTCGCCTTTTATTGTTCCCGCCATGGGCAGCCACGGCGGGGGTACGGCGGAAGGTCAAAAGGAATACCTTGAAGGATTTAATATAACCGAGGAGACGATGGGCGTGCCGATTCTGTCTTCGATGGATGTAGTTAAGATCGGAGCCCTGGAAGATGGAACTCCTATTTATTGCGATAAGTACGCATACGAGTCCGACGGGATTATAGTGCTCAACAAAGTCAAACCGCATACGGATTTCAGAGGAAAGCACGAAAGCGGACTGGCTAAAATGATGGCAATTGGACTTGCCAAGCATAAAGGCGCGTCTATGTTCCATATGGCTGGTTTCGAGACATTCGCCAGGAGAATTCCGGAGGCCGCCGAAGTATTTCTCAAAAATGCGCCCGTTATCTGCGGCATTGGTATAGTGCAGAACGCTTATGATGAAATCAGCGAGCTTGAGGTAATCCCCAAAAGCAGAATTCTTGAACGGGATGCCGCGCTGCTTGAGATTGCCAAACAGAAAATCCCAAAGTTCAAAATGTCGTCTATAGACGTCCTGATAATCGATGAAATAGGCAAAAACATAAGCGGAAACGGTTTTGACCCGAACATCGTCGGCAGAAGCAACTCACCCGGCTTTGATGATGTGCTCAAGCTGCAAAAGCTTTTCATTAGAGGGCTGAGCAAGGAATCGCACCATAACGGCTGCGGCATTGCGATGGCCGATATTACGACAAGGCGCTGCCTGAATGACATCGATTTCACAACCACCTGGGTAAACGTCATCACTTCGACACGCTTAAACGGCGGCAGAATCCCGATGTACGCAAATAACGATAAGGAGGCTCTTCTTATCGCTATAAGGACATGCGTAGGTATAGATTACGACAAGGTCAAAATCGTACGAATAAAGAATACTCTTTGCATGGATACGATAGAAGCGTCGGAAAGCTATCTGGACGAGCTTAAAAATATGAGCGACGTTGAGATCATCGAAGGTCCTTATGAAATTCAATTCGATGAAGACGGAAACATGCTCTAGGGTGTACTCACGCCGTCATTAACGAAGATTTGGAAACGGGGAGATTTTATGCCGCAAATCGGAAAGTTCAATACGATTGAATATATTTCAAATAAATGCCTGCTAAAGGCAACCGGTCTTTCGGATGACGATTTGAACAGGCCGATTATTGGTATTGCAAATTCATTCAATGAAATGGTGCCCGGCCATAACAATCTTCGCAGAGTCGCCGAATGCGTTAAAAACGGCATTTACCGCGCGGGCGGAACGCCGCTTGAGTTTGGCGTTGTTTCATGCTGCGATGGGGTTGCAGATGGTCATGACGGCGCTCATTATGTGCTTCCTTCAAGAGAAGTTATCGCCGACAGCGTTGAAATACAGGCAAAGGCTCACAGTCTGGACGGAATTGTTTTGCTGGCAAGCTGCGACAAAACCTTACCCGGAATGCTGATGGCAGCCGCAAGACTTGATATACCGGCGATTCTTGTGCCCGGCGGTTGTATGTCGTCGGCACCACCCTTCGCCAGTAAAAAGAAAAGCGACACGACATCGATATCGGAAGGCCTCGGCATGTATCAAATCGGCCAGATTACATACGAGCAGTTGCAATCGTTGACAACCATATGCGCTCCAACCTGCGGTTCGTGCCAGTTCATGGGAACGGCAAACACAATGTGCTGTTTTTCCGAAGCGCTCGGCATGACTCTCCCCGGCGGGGCGCTTATACCGGCGACGTACCACGAACGCATGAGATGCGCATTTCGTAGCGGCGAGATGATTGTAAGGCTTGTCGAACAGGATATTACCGCCCGCAAGATAATGACAATAGAAGCCATTGAAAACGCCATAATTGTCCTCATGGCTATCGGCGGGTCGACGAACGCCGTCATTCACTGCTGCGCGCTGGCGCATGAGCTGGGCATGAACACACAGCATATTTTAAACCTGTTTGACAAGTACAGCGAAATGATTCCGCTTGTTGCAAAGATTAATCCGGCTTCATTGGAATACGACTGCGAGGATTTATACAAAGCCGGCGGCATACAAGCGGTTATGAAAGTCGTGAGAAAGTATCTCCATGAAGACGCACTGACAGTCAGCATGCAGAGCGTGGGTAAAAACCTCGATGAATTTGCAAACCCATATCCGGACAACCCGGAAGTAATTAGAACGCTTGAAAACCCGCATAGCACGAAAGGCGGACTGGCCATTATGCGCGGGAATATCGCGCCCGACGGCGCCGTCGCAAAGCCTGCCGCGATACCAGAAGAGCTGCACAAATTCACAGGGCGGGCGGTATGCTTTGACTGCGAGGAAGATTGTCTTAGAGCCATAAATGAGAAAAGGATTCAGCCCGGCAGCGTAATTGTCATTCGCTACGAAGGTCCTAAAGGCGGCCCGGGAATGCGGGAAATGTATCTGCCGCTCAAAATGCTCTACGGTCAGGGCTTAAATAAAACCACCGCGATTATTACCGACGGAAGATTTTCAGGAACCAATAACGGCTGTTTTGTCGGGCATATCTCGCCCGAGGCGGCGGCCGGCGGGCCGATAGCACTTATTAAAGACGGAGATATTATAACGATTGATATTGACAACAAAAAACTTGAGCTGCATATAAGCCGGGAAGAGTTGGAATCCCGAAAATCATCCTGGAAATACGAACCCAAAAAGAATTTGACCGGATACCTGAAACGATACATGAAGTTAGTCAAATCGGCTAGTGAAGGAGCAATACTTGAATAACACTCATCATTCCCCCGCTTCTACCCGAAATATAGCAGCAGAGCCGAGGTATAACGGATTACAGGCTGGTGGATTGCTTAGTTACTTGAAAAATATATTGTTATCTACAAAGAAAACATCTATAATGTTATATTTAGTTACAAGTAACCTTTAATTCAAAAATCAAAGCTGCCCGCCGATCCAACCGGTAGGCAGCTGCTTTGTAAGCATATATTTAGCAAACAAGATAACAAAGAAGGAAAACTCAATGACACTAAAGTTAAGTGAAACGGGTAAGGGCAGACTATACATGGTCGCCGCCGCTCTTCTTTGGGGACTTGCAGGCGTATGCGTCAAGTCAATTCCATGGAACCCGATGTCGATTATGGCGGCAAGATCTTTCTTTGCAACAATAATCCTTGCACTGGACAAAAAGAGCATAAAAATTAGCAGACCCACAAAACATACAATGCTCGGGGCTGTTTTTCAGAGTCTTACCAGTATTTTTTATATTACGTCAATCAAACTGACCACTGCCGCAACGGCAATTGTTCTTCAGTATGTAGCTCCTATTCTTGTATTTCTCTTTACCATATTTGTTCAGAAAATAAAACCAAAAATAACGGAAACGATTCTTGTTTTCATCGTCTTTGCCGGATGTTTCCTGAGCTTTGCCGACGGGCTGGATCTCACTCGCCTGCTCGGAAACATACTGGGACTTGCTTCCGGATTCACATTTGCCGCTCAAATCATTGCCTGCAACGACTCGCGGGCAAATCCTTCGGATGCAATGTTTATCTGCAACATAATAAACTTAATTGTCGGCCTGCCGTTTATGTTCTTCGACAAGGAAATGTGTTTTACCCCCTCGGTTATCTTCTGGGTTGTTATTCTCGGCGTATTCCAGTACGGTCTTGCAAACGCCTGCTACGCAAAAGGCTGTCAGAAAGTAAACAAGGTCGAAGGTTCGCTTATTCTTACACTAGAGCCTATCTTCAATCCCATTCCTACCTGGATTGTAACCGGAGAAACAATGGGTCCGCTTGCCCTTATCGGCTTTTTCATTGTTATAGGCGGTGTTTGTACATACGGCGCTCTTCCGCTTATCGAGGAAAGGAAGAAAAGCAGTTTTTCCAAACTAAAGAAATCAGCAGATTAGAATTTATGAAAATCTACGCCCCCGACGCAGACAGTAAAATCCATGTGTCGGGGGCAAATTATTTGGCTTCCGCATGCAGACTGATGATACGGTGTGAAGCTACATTTTGGCGTAGTTAGATTCTTCCTGTCTAAACAAAAGCTCTAAAATTCTTGCAGGTCTGTAAAAATTGAAAATAATGATATTTAAAATAACAGATTATTATCCGACCTCAATAGCTGCGGTTGATACGCGGTTATTAGGGGATATCGCTGCGACAGAATCCGCGCTGAGGGCAAAAATCGAATATATTTTTCCTGAATCCGACTGGGCTTGGACGTATAGTTTGACAGTAAAGCCCAAGGGAAGGGAAACGTTCGTATCTGATGAAAAAGGGAGTTTCAAAACGGCGCTCGCGGCAATGCCCGTATCTTCATTGTCATTCCACGGGTTTTCACTTTTGGCTTCTGTATCATTATAATTTTTATCAGTCAAGTCCCATGAAATCTTTGTCCTGTTAAGGCCCGATTCTCCTACTGAAAAACTTTTAACCGAGTATTTTGAAGCCTTCTCATCCGGATACGGGTCCGATACGTTTAAATACTCCGAAACTGTTATATCAAGTTCTGCCTTATAGACCTTGGCATTGCCAACTATGGACGTATTGTGCTCTGCTTCCATGTGCTTTTCTATATTCGGCATGTTAGTCCAAGACCTGATATATATTCCGTAGTTTCCGCTATTGCCAAGGGTATAAGGGTGGTATCCTGCAAGATAAACAAGCTGAGCGCCTTCTGCATTCGTAAGTACCGCAGCAGTCTGAACCGTATGGTGCGGATACAAATGCAATTCTTCTTTTTCAAAGGCATATTCGTTATAGGTGACGTATTCTACATTATCAGAAGAGCCGAAAAGCAGCGAAATCGGCTCTGCTTCCGAGTGAGGCAAGATATCGCCTATTGTTACAGAGGATACGGCGCTCCCCCTATCTCCTTCTTTGTAAAGCAGGTCAAACGTAATTTCCTCGATTTCTTTGCCGTCTTTGTACAGATGTCCTGTAAAAAGCCCTTTGGTATATTCCTGATTACCGCGTATTTTATTTTGTTCGAGGTAACCTTCGGCCCCAAGCTGAAAAGACAGGTCATTTAGTCTAATTTCGCCGCTGACTATAGCAAATTCCGGTATAGTGCCGTCAACTTCGATATTAAGCATAGCACTGTCTAGTTTGGAAGTTCCGATTATTGCCTTAAATCCGGCATCGTCGGATTTTATTACCGTGTTTAGGTCTAGTGATAATGAAATGTTCCCATATTTTGCTTCTCTGCCGCAACTTGATAACGCAAAACATAAGATAGTTATGATTAGAGATAGAATGATGTTTACTTTA
>Ga0134101_1002232_pt1 | contig 12040 bp, 21 predicted proteins | sample 12_3_2metaG_FD_94446 | JGI IMG/M metagenome (GOLD analysis project Ga0134101, IMG submission 94446) | Switchgrass degrading microbial communities from high solid loading bioreactors in New Hampshire, USA - 12_48_3.3_201_A2 metaG | ecosystem: Engineered > Bioreactor > Semi-continuous > Anaerobic...
ATATTAACCACACCTTTATACAATAAAAAACACCAACGCACCTGTTTAATGCGTTGGTGGACGGAACTCTAGTGAAATTTTTTTGACACCTAGGCAAAGATCGGGGCTCGCCGCAATCGCTTTTCCTTTTTAACGCTGGAAGAACCTATGGAATGCTCTTTAAAGACATATATACTATTGTTTATATTATACCTATTTCATACTTCCAATTTTGCCAGGTTTCTGCCAAATTTAATCCTTCTTTTTTTAGCACCAACCATAGTTAGATAAAAACTGGAACCACGGCCGTAGAGGATGAAAATCTTTCTTTAGTACCAACTATAGTTGAATGTAAACGTCAACGAGATTAGGGTAATTTGCGACGGCCTCGTCTCTTTAGTACCAACTATAGTTGAATATAAACGCCACAGTGAAGCTGACATGGCCTTGTGCCGAATATCTTTAATACCAACTATAGTTGAATGTAAACCTCAAATGTATGACATGAAAGCACACAAATGTGTAACTTTAGTACCAACTATAGTTGAATGTAAACGACTCGCAAGCCTCGTAGGTGCAAGAGGGGGTATTCTTTAGTACCAACTATAGTTGAATGTAAACCCGTCAAAATAAGCCAGCGCCAAGACATCCCAACCTCAACTACAGTCAGCTTCCTGCTTCAGCGACCGTGTGCTCGTAGACCCGACCAGGTCGGTTCCGCCGCAGGAACGATCTCCACAGGCGTAAATTCCCGAGCTAACCTCGGTACCGTTGTTTATATTTATATTATACCACTTAACCAGATTCTTTGCAGCATTTATGTCTCTGTCGTGTATTTCCCCGCAGTTAGGACATTCCCATATTCTTACGCTTAAATTCAGTTTTGGGAGCACATATCCGCATTTGCTACAGGTCTTGCTTGAGGGATAAAATCTATCTGCCACAACCACCTCGGACCCGTACCACTGTGCTTTATATTCAAGCTGTCTTCTGAACTCGCCCCAACCGGCATCGGATATACTTTTGGACAAATGGTCATTCTTAACCATATTCTTCACGGCAAGGTCCTCTATTACTATTGCCTTGTGCTTACAGACAAGTTCTTTAGACAAATTATGCAGAAAATATTCGCGTTGATTTGAAACATGCATATGCAGTCTCGCCAGTTTCATAGCAGCTTTCTTGAAATTGTTAGATCCTTTTTTCTTCCTCGACAACTGCCTTGACAGCCTTTTTAGTCTCTTCATGCTTTTATCAAGAAACTTCGGCGCTTCAATCTTAGTGCCATCAGACAATACTGCAAAGTGCATCAGCCCGACATCTACGCCTATTGGCTCACCGTCAGGCTGTTCCGGTTCCGGGATTTCAAGTTCAACGATGATGCTCACAAACCACCTGTCCGCTCTCCTTGACACCGTGGCTCTCAGTATCCTGTCAGCCTTAAAATTGTCTGTCTTTTCTTTAAGCCTTATCACGCCAAGCTTTGGGAGTTTAACTGCTTTAGGGAATACCTCAATTGCCTTTTGATTTTTTCTGCCTCTTAAAGTAAAAGCGTCATATCTGCCTTTAGCTTTGAATTTAGGGTATCCTACCTTACGCCCCTGCTTAAGACCTCTGAAAAAATTCTGGAAAGCCTTATCTAAGTAATCCAAGGTAGTTATAGGGATATCGCTTGATATGTCGTAAAGCCATTTGTAGTTTTCGTCTGTTCTCTTTAGCTCCACTAACTCGTTGTGCAGGCTAAATGCGCTGATAGACTTCTGCTCTTTTTCCCACAATTCTTTTTTTCTTGCCAACCCCCAGTTCCATATAAATCTTGCACAACCTGCATATCTATTAAATAAAGCCAGCTGAGTTTTATTTGGCTTAAGCTCGTATTTATAGGCCTTATGAATTAACATCCCCAAGCCTCCTCACATCCCAAAAGGGCCAAGTATGAACGGCGCGCACTTTTCGACCGCCTTGCGCCTTTGCCTGTAAAACTCGCGTTCGGATATCGCCATCTCCTCCATGACAATTTCCCTCGGAAGCTGCTCGAAATAATACAGCACGACAAGCTGTCTTAGGTTTGCCGGAAGCGATTCAAAGGCCTGTTTTATAGCTTTTGTCTTTGCCATTAAAAGCTGATATTCGGGATCTCTTTCCTTGGCAGCAATAACCCTGTCTTCGATTGACGATATCGAGCCAGAACTTTCAGGCTTGATAAAGCCGTCAAAGCAATCGCATTTAGCCATTATGAATTCTTCACGCAGGGTTAACTGCCTTATGAGTGCCGGGAAATTAAACAGGGCACTTTCTACTGCCCGAAAAAAATCTCGCTTCATTCGCCTGCCTCCATTCTTGCCTTCTTCAGAATTTCAAAGAAGGCATCGGCTTCAAGGATAACAACAGGAGGTTTTCTGGACTGCTTGCAAACCAGGAGCCAATGCGTCCCTTCCGCTTCGTTGGCTTTGGCCTGTTCAATCCATTTTGGCACGCTCCACCGCTCCTGGAATTTACATTCGACGCTGAAGGGGAATACATCTAAAACCCGGCTTTCAAGCCTGACGTCAGCCCCGCTTTGCCCCATTGGCCTGGACTCGATGGGCCTATCCTTTCCCCATTCAAAACCTGTCAGTTCCGCTATCTTTTTACAGACCCATCTTTGAAGCGAACGACCTTTTGCTTTAGCAGATCCGGGTTTCATTTTCGGTCCGCCTCAAATATGTAATCCTGCATCTGCTGAATGGTAAACGACTCAATGTATCCTGCCTTGCTGCGAAAGATAAACATAGGCTGCCCCTTTGTATTGTGTATTACGCTGTCGAAATACATAGATCTGACGTTTTCAGATATTGCCCCTGTTTTAGGTTTTATTATATACTTCATGCCTTTATGCAACTTACGTTCCATGTTTTCGGATAGTTTAAGCCATTCATCTGTTTTATTGAGCCCGGCACTGCTGCTTGATGCTATAAAGTTAATCCAGTCGTCATTAAACAAAGACTGTTTGTTCCTAATCGTTATGCCAAGCTCATATCTCTTTGATCTCACTGCCGTCCAGGAACGGCCGATGGCTTTGCCTATCTCCTCGTCGCTTAATCCCTTTCGTGCAAGATCACATAATTTTTTTATTTCATCGCCTGTCCAGTACCACACCTCCTTCTTTGGTTCGTTCTTTTTTTTGCGCTGCCTGCACTTCAAAGTACGCGTATCTTTATATGCCAAGCGCCGCAGCTCACGGAGATGTTCTATGACATCATCGCTTATCTGCATCTCGGCCACTCCTAAAAGGGAATATCGGCATCAGGCAGGCTGTCATCTGAGAATTCCTGTATCTGAGCCTCTTCAGGCATGTAAGCAGCCGAATCTGCCGTTTTCTTGACGTAAACAGGTCTGTATATCTCTGTAGCTATGATCTCCGATATCTGCTTCTTCTGCCCTTTACTCTCATAGAGCCTGGTCCTGTGTCGACCTCGCACCATGATTGCGTCGCCCTTTTTGAATTCCCTGGACACAAGCTCGCCCAACTCCCCCCATACGACGATATTGTGCCATTCGGGGGAGTTTTTAACCCATTCGCCGTTGCGTTTAAAATCATTGCTGGTGGCAACGCTGAACGTGCAAACAGGCTTCTGTGCGCCGGTATATCTGAGTTCGGGATCCCTGCCGATATGGCCCATGATTTCGTGTAAATTTCTGTTAGGCATTTTTTATACCCCCTTCGAGTCGTAATATGCCTGCAGATCTCTGTTGTCGCATCCTGGCACGGCCCTGCCTGTTGCCCTGAACATAAGGATGATGTACTGCGAATATGCAGCCTTCCTGTCGCCCTTGGCCAGCCGAAGCGCCTCGTCGGCAAATCTTGGTATAACCCTGTCGATGTTTATTTTTTTGCCAGGCATAAGCCCTCCTCCTTACTCGTATCTGAATGCTATCCAACTATCCTTTGTATCTCTCTGCTTTTCCCTGAAGCAGTGGCAAGTTCTCTTGAGGTCATCTTTTATCACGCCTACTACTACCGCAACGCCCCTGTCCACGGTTACCCAATACGGCAAAGGAGCAAAGCAGTAGCCGTAACCGCTTTCACTGCTTATATGGCAGTACTCGCACTTTTTGCATATAATCATCTCAGCCACTCCTTCTTTCCCTTGGTTCAAATTTCTTGCAGCTTTTCCTTAGCACTATCAACACTTTCCCAGTCTTCCCGCATACCTTTCTTTCAACTATTGAATATTCCCTTCTAAGGTATTTACAATCCTCGCAAATATTCATCATCTAGCCCCCTTATACGTCTTCACTCTCGCTTGCCCCCTCATGTTGTTTGGCCCATCTGTGCATTTCCTTTTCCCTTTCCTGCTCACGTCTCCTGATTTCGGCCATCCTTCTTTCATGCTCCTCCTGATATTTGGGCCAGCAGTGCTTACATACGCCCACACACGTTAAATCCTCAGGCAAATAATTCATCCCGCACATTACGCATATCATCGCCATCACCTCGCTGTCTTTATCTTTCTCCTCACCACAGGCACGTCGCACACTATAATGCGTCCGTTCTCAATGAGCCTGTCGGTAATTCTTCTGCCGTAGCGTTCGGTGATGCCATCGGTAGTCATGTTCCCGGTAATGACGGTCGCCATGTCCTCACCGTGATCGTAGCGCTTTGATATCATGAAGTTTATGGCAGCGACGGTCCTTGGAGAGTTATCCTCCATGCCGAGGTCGTCTATGACCAGCACCCTGTATTTACTGGCGATATCCCATTGCTCCTGGCACGTGGCTGCTGCCACCTCATACGCCGTGTACCAGACAATCTGCTCTCTCAATTGTGCTGTTACCTTGTCCCAATCCGCTCCGTTTTTGAAGTATCTGCCATATGCGTCAAGCGCCCAACGGTAGCACAGGTACGCGGCAATAAAGCTCTTGCCTGTTCCCGGTGGCCCGCAGAGCACAAGGAAGTCGTGATAGTCGTATTTAAGCGCCTCATTTAGGGCATCGCTTTCATAAATATCATCAAACTCAGCAATGTGTCTTAGCGGTACCCCCGAGTATTTCGCGAGGGCGTCCTTGATGTTATGACTGAACTCGTCTGTCGTAGTTTTCATGCATCATTTACCCCCTAGCTCTTTGTAGGCCCTGCCTGCCGCCAACCGTTTTGTTTCCGTGTCAACAACCTCCACGAGAGCAGGTATAAATTCCAGGTATCCGCTCATGCGGTTATTGATCTCATGATGCCCAGGGAAATATTTCGGGACATCTTTCCAGCCGACGTTTCTGCCGAGTTTATAAAGCTCCCTGAAGTCTTTCTCGCGAAATGGAAGCTCGTCTTCGGTCATAGCGCACACCTTCTGCCAGCCTCCCATGCGCTCGATGCAGAAATGGATAACGGGATCGTCAAATTTCACACTCTCGTAAGCCCCGTGCTGTCTGGCTGCTTCGAGCACGCGATGCCATGCTTTGATGGCTCTGTCCTCAACGCTGCCTTCAATGCGGGATATGATATCTACCGGCTTGGGCATATAAGGGCTCTCGAGCAGGTGGACATGTAGTGCTCTCGTCACCTGCTCAAACGTATATGGTTTGAGCAAATCAAAAAAAAGTTTCATGCCGTTTTCGGCTAACTTCGGATATCCGAGCGTTTCGGCCACAGCGCTCATTACTGCGACAAACGCCCCGTAATCTTCCTGCCTCATGTCTCGCCACCTCCTGCGTTATCCCATGGTACTTTAACCTGCTCCCTCCAACTTGGCCCGCACATGGCCTCCATGTACTGGTCAAATGGCAGCTTGCGTATATCGCGCTTATTCAGGTCCGGAGGGCCTGGGATGTACGGCGTATATTCGTCTTCCCAACGGCCTTTATTGAGCCACGTAGCCGGGTAGGGGATAAATTTGCCGCCCTGCTCCTGCCATTGAAGCGAGGCTACGGCTCGCCTAAGGCCGTCCATGATTTTGCCAAAAAGGTCTTCGTCAGGCTTTAGCTTTTCCCATGCGCGCATTGCATCCAGCTTGGCGCATTTACGCGGGTATTCCTGCCAAAACTGATTAAAACGATCCAGTTGGATGCCAGACAGAATCTTGTTTTTTGCCTTGCTGGTCCGTCTTTCCCTTGCGGGCGGGTGCTCATCGTCAGATGAGCCGGTGCTTGCACCGGATTGCGGTAATCCGTTTTCAGGGATCAGGAATCCGGAATCAGGAATCAGTAAGGGGGAATCAGCAGGGCTAGTTCCATGCTCATCCGATGCTTGCATGGTGCTTGTATGGTGCTGGCATGGTGCTGTATCGTCATTGTCCTCGGCATGTTCTGTGGTTTCATCATTGCAGTCTATGCCTTGCCCCATGCTTTCACAGGGACTTTCACTGCATTGAATGTCCGTTTCAGGTGCAGGTATCTCACTTACAGCTTCACGGACATGGGGATTCTGGTGCTTTTTGAAATTGACGACCTGGATGTATTTTTTACCATCAACTTGATATCTGATGATAAAGCCGCGTTCAGCTAGTTGGTCTAAGAGGTTGTCAATGTCGTACTGTTCGTATGGGAATACGAACGCCCCGATCCTTTTTGGCCTGTCCTCAAGTCTCCCCTCGCGGTCGGCAAGACACCAAAGACCAATGAAAAGCAGTCGGGCAGCTAAATCACACTCCGCCAGATCTTCATTCAAAAAAAATCCAGGTTTGATGTTCCTGGCTCTTGGCATGGTTTACCGCCTTCATTCCCTCAGCACTGAAGGGATAACCCCATAGGAAGCGAGCTCATCAAACAGCCAAGTAACGGCGATTGATGCATTCTTGGCACATCTGACAAGTCTGCATTGTTCGTCCAGCTTGGTTTCAGCATAGAAGAGCTCGCCGTCGTCCCATATTGTCACCTGTCCTGTCCATATATGCCGATGCTTGGCCATGTCTACCCCTCCTGTCCCTGGGCTTCCGGAGACTCTTCGCTTTCGGACTCTTCATCGGCTGCAGGGTATTCCGGCATGACGTCTATGACATCCTTTTCCTCTTTTATCTCCTCAAGCCCCTCGGAAACGACGGATTCGTCACGGGCAATGGCGTAGGACATTTCGGGGGAAAGGGGCATGTACTTAGCAAGCTGTCTTATAACCGTCTTTTTGCCCATGGCTACCGGGTTGGTTTGCCACGGGCTGTCCTTCTTGAAGTAGGAGGGGGAATACTTCCTCCCGTATGCCTGCACCTGCTCGTCGGTCATGACATGAAAGACGTATCCGCCGTTTGTAAATTTAACCACTGCGTAGTAATGAGTTATTTTTCCTGGATCGGCCAGTCCGGAGGGCTTATGTACGAGCTTCTGTTCGAGGCCGTACGAATAATCGAATTCGTCGGTTTCGTACACCTCGGTGGCAAATATAGTGGCAATCCTGTCAGACCTGAAGGCCAAATCGATGAGGCCTTTATAGCCGAGGATGAATACGGCCTTTCTGCCGTACGGGACGATGTAGAACTGGCCCAACTGGGGGCTTGGATCCAAACCTAAGGCGGTTCCCGTCATGAGCGCTCCAAGGAGGGAATAGGCATCGCATGAGGCAAGCGTGGGGTTTTCGCGTATGAGCGTCATGGCTATGCGGGCATAGCGTTCGGCATTTCGCTTCAGGTGCATGGGAAGGGCTTTTGCCATTTCGCCCTTCATGCGCGCTATGAGGCCGATAGTCTGATCTACCTTGTCCTTTGGTCTCTGGGATATCTTGTTTCTTATTCCCGTATTGTCTCCGTTTACCGTTGCCACCTTTTATTCCTCCCTTTCAATTCTTTTCACTGAAAACCTTCTGTAAGCCGAAGGCTTTGAGAACTGCTCGTAAAGGTCGGGATGCGATGATTTGAAGGCTTTTGTGTCAAGCCTGTTGGTTACAACGTTGCTCCACACGATGCAGTACTGCGAGGTCTCGCCACGCTCAGCGTCACCAAGCGTGGCCTGCAGCTGCTGCCTATACGAATCCCTGAGCTGTTCGAGCTCCTTTATCTGCCCGTCCAGCTTGAGGTAATCCGCAATGACAGAATTGACATCATCGGGAAGCTGTATGGACGGTTTCTTTGCTTCGGGGTAGAGCTTCTTGAGCAACTCATCGGATACGTCTGACCCGTCCCATTCCGGGGGGATGTTCTTTTCCACATGGTTAACCCAGAAGTCAACCTCACGGTCAACCATGGCTGCTATGAATTCGTCATCCCTGGGGATGTACTTCCACTTGAAATCTTTCAGGCCGATCAGGACGGCAATATAGATTCCGTCCCAGCCCATGACCCTGCAGTAGTGCTGGCACTGGCAGAAGTATATATCGGGGACAAGATCTCCCTTCCAGTCGTCGGCGTTGTATTCTGCCGTGGTCTTGCACTCAAGCCCGGCGTTTTCGCCAACAATTTCCCTGTCGATGTTGGCTATCAGGAAGGGATATTCCCCGTCCTGGAAGATGAAGTTGCGCCTGCGGATCTTCTTGCCGGACCTGCGAACAAACTCCTGGGCGACGATATCCTCAAGGACCGTCCCCCAGTAAGCCCTTTCGCCGGCAGATGGTGGTTCGATTTGGCCGGTCTTTTCCAAAAAAAGAGCCATGCGGCTCTTCCACCTGTTGAGCCCTAGTACAACAGAGGCGTCCGAACCGCCCAGCCCTTTTTTGCGTTCCTCAACCCATTTTTCATAAGAGATCCCTTTTTTATTTATGAGCATTCTCCATCTCCTTTTTCAGCATCTCTTCCAGGCGTGCGAGTTTGCATACTTCCTCTTTGAGCATTTTTCTGGCCTTGCGGCTTCCATATTTATGCGCCGCTTCCATGACATGCTCGACCCGCACCCGCTGGAGCTCTATTTCGTCCTGCAACTCCCGGATGCGCTGTTGTCCTGTAAGAAAAACAATGTGGAAGACATCAGTCTCCTGCATATCTGCAGAGAGTCTGCATATCTTCCACAGTAATTGAGCTGACTAGCTCTGGATCCAGGAGCGCCCTTTCGTCCGCACTGCACAATATGATTCTGAGCGCCCTGGCCTCGCCACGTGTAATCCGTCCTCTTTTCCTGCGATACGGCCCGGTAACTGCTCCGGACATAGTTAAAAGCCCAAAAAATTTTTCATCCAATTTTCTCTTCAACATAAATTCCAGCCTCCTCTTCTATTTTTTTGACCAAGTTTTTTATGTCCTCCACACGCCATACAACTATGTTTTGAGACAGCCGTATGCCCTTTGGGAAACGGCCGCTCCGAACCCCGTTGTACCAGGTGGTCTTGGACACTGGGATGATCTTGAGCACGTCGTCCAAGCGCAAAAATCCGAACTCAGGAATGTCCATCGCAAATCACTTCCTCCAAAAGCTGAGCCATAACACATGCACATTGCTTCACCTGGCTGATGAATTCTTTTGTTTCTTCTTTGTCCGGAACGTTATCAACGAGATCGGCGGCGTACGTGAGCACTTCTTCAGACTCGTCTGACATGCTCCAGACCTTTTTGAGCTGCTCCACGAAGGCTTGAAGAACAGCTATTGTTGGTCTCCCCCCGTCTTGGGGGGAAGTGTAGGGTTTACGAGTTCGTCAATCGTGCAATTGAAGACCTCAGCGAATTTTTTCAAGTCTTGTAAGCGTGGCTCTCTACGGCCATTTTCAAAATTCCAAATAGTCGTTTCAGATAGCCCAACTTTTTCAGCTAAATCCTTTTGTGTCCATCCCATTTTCATTCGGAAATATCTCAAACGTATAATCGTAACCACCCCCATATCATTACATTTGTTATGTTTAAGACCAGAATAACCCCAATCCATACATATGTCAAGAGAGAAACCTAAAATAATACAAATTGATCCAATCACACATTCGTGATATTTTTTAAAAAAGGAGAGATGAGATGCATATAATAGGCGAGAGGCTCAGAGAGATAAGGAGAAAGCTAGGTATTACACAAGGGGAGCTGGCATCACTGGTTGGCGTCTCAGAAACTACTGTTTGGAATTGGGAAAACGGTAAACGAGAACCGCGAAGCTCGGAGATAAATAAACTCGCCAAAGTTTTGGGGGTCAGCGTATCTTATCTTATGGGCGAAACGGACATGGATCATGAAAATGTTAAAAAAAATTCTTTCCAACATGTAATTGAAATACCCATCCTCGATCCCACGCTCATAGCCTGTGCAGGGAAAGGTAACCATATCGAAAGCGTATATGCAAAGGCAGAAAAAACAGTATTCCTGCCCGCATCAGACGTGGGCGTCATTTCCGTCGATGCCGACAAGAGACCTTTTGCTGTGGTCGTCGAAGGCGACTCGATGGAAGGTGCTGGCATTCCCGACAAAAGCATCGTGGTAGTTAACCCCGCCGAGGAGATTTACGACGGTGATCCGGTATTAGTTACCTTTGGCATTATGCATCAGATAGCTATTAAGTGGATTTTCTTCAAGAGAAATGGTAATATTGAATTGCGAGCTGCCAATCCTGCATATTCTCCACTTATCTTTACTAAAGAAGATATTGAAAACGATATGATTAAAATAATAGGCAAGGTAATGTACGTCATAAACAAGCCCAAGAAAGGTTTTTAAAAATAATAAATATAAGATAAGCTAGGAGGGGAAGACGTGGCTAAAGAAAGTGAAAATAAAGAAATTAGCGGAAAAAGTCAAGTAGATAAAAAGGCATCGACAGCAGCGGGCGTTGGATGTCTAGTTGTTTTAATAGTAATTATTGTTATTATTGGATTTAAATTTTTCGGTAGTAGCAGTAAACCATCCTCTTGGCCAACATCAGAAATAACCCCGGAGACAGTTACAGCAGCATTAAGAGAGGATTCAGGATTAAACCCTATCTGGCAATGCAGAAATTTCAAGGACAATATTGTTAAAGTTGAAGTCATAGACAGTGCAATTAATCCAGGGCACAAGAATTTATCCGTGTTTTTCAAAATAGGGCAAGTATGGGATGAAACCGATCTGGTTCAACGTGTCGGGGGTACAGTATTGTCAGCCTGCAGCATTTTATATCAAAACCCAAAAGTAGATACTGTCGGGATGTTTGCGTTAGGTGAAATGACGGATAAATATGGTAACAGCAGCCTGGAGACCGTTGTAAAAATAATTTTCAATAGAGACATAGCCAATAAAATTAACTGGAAGGGCTTTACTGAACAATTCAATGTCGACCCAGGCAATATTTATAGAATAGCCGGAAGCTATCATATTCGTTATGGCATCTTAAAATATGTTAAATTAGATAAAGTAAAATTAATAGAATAAGCCAAAAATGAGGTGAGCAGCTGTGAAAAAGTGGGTTAAAAGGTTTGTCCCTATTGGTATTGTCATAGCTGTCATCACATCATTTGTCTTTACTGGCATTGCCTCTCAAAAAGCACCATCCATTCCTAGCACTGCAGAAAAAGCCCTTGTCGCACGCGTCATAGACGGCGACACCATACAACTTGATGACGGCAGGAAAGTAAGGCTCATAGGAGTCGACACCCCCGAAACTGTCCACCCACAAAAAGAAGTAGAATATTATGGCAAAGAGGCCTCGGACTTCACTAAATCTATGCTCGAGGGCAAGGAAGTTTATCTGGAATACGATATCCAACCCACTGATAAGTACGGCCGTACACTGGCTTATATCTGGCTTTCGGACGGTACTCTTTTTAATGAATTGCTCGTGCTGAAGGGATTTGCACAAGTTGCCACGTTCCCGCCAAACGTCAAATATGTAGAGCGGTTCACTGCGGCACAGAAGCAGGCCATAGAGGCCAACGCCGGACTGTGGGCTAAGGAAAGTATGGAAAAGCCTAAGGCACAGGCAAAAGAAATTACTGTCTATATTACAAAAACAGGAAACAAATATCATAGAGCGGGATGCAAATATTTGAAGAAGTCTTGCATTCCGATATCCTTAGAGGAGGCTAAAGCAGAAGGCTATACGCCATGCAAGGTCTGCAATCCGCCTGAATAGAAAGACATCTATTTAATAATAGCCTGAGAGCAGGGAGAGAAATACGATCCCTGCTCTCTTTTTTTATTTGCAAAAAATATTTAAAAAAACATGAAAAAGGTGTTGACAAAAAATGAAGGTGCATATATGATATAGACAGCAAGGAAGA
>Ga0134101_1002238_pt1 | contig 12025 bp, 9 predicted proteins | sample 12_3_2metaG_FD_94446 | JGI IMG/M metagenome (GOLD analysis project Ga0134101, IMG submission 94446) | Switchgrass degrading microbial communities from high solid loading bioreactors in New Hampshire, USA - 12_48_3.3_201_A2 metaG | ecosystem: Engineered > Bioreactor > Semi-continuous > Anaerobic >...
TAAGGGAACCTTCTTTCTTATGTAGTATTTATTGTGGGCACTTTAAATTCTACAAGAAGTTGGTTCCCTTTTCTAGTATTAACTAGAGAACCGAGTTTACACAAAATATTTTATACTACCGTTGACAAAGAAATAATATATTTATATAATAATGTTGATTTATAAACATATTTTAATGAAAGGGTAAGGTATTGGCAGAAATGAGAATCTAATCCACTTTGATTTATTTAAAATGATGAATTGAATAAAGTCTTAATCAAGGGCTTTATTTGCATGCATTTTATTAAATTTGGAAGTGGATAGTATTCTTATAACTGTTGATACCTGAATATATAATGGTATTGTCATCTGATGGTCTGATTGTATTTATTGATAGCCTTAGTGCGTTTTATTGCATTTTCAGAGATTATTGGGTGGTTTTGATTAAAAATAGTTATAATGTAGTACTATCCTCTCCAAATTATAAAGGAGAGGTTTTTTTATGTTATTGTTAGAAGCAAAAAATATAAAAAAGTACTTTGGTGATCGATTGATTTTGGACATTGAAGGATTAAATATTTATTCTGAAGACAGAATAGGTATTGTAGGCGTCAATGGAGCAGGAAAGACTACATTAATCAATGTATTGAGCAAAAAATTAGAACCGGATGAGGGTTGGGTGAAATTATACGGAAATTATTCCTATATTTCGCAGCTGGATGCCCCTGATGGTCAAACGCTCAGTAATGAGATGGCTTCAAAATTTGGCGTACCAAGGACATGGAGTATGTATATGAGCGGTGGGGAAAAAACAAGGTTTAAACTTGCCATTGCACTGGAAGAAAAAAGCGCTCTGATTTTTGCAGATGAGCCGACCAGTAATGTGGATATGGAAGGCATTGAGTTAATGGAAAAAAGATTTGAAGAATATAATGGGGCCCTGCTGATTATTTCCCATGACAGAGATTTTTTAGATCGATTATGTAATAAAATTCTGGAGATAGAACATGGGAAGATCAAAATTTATAATGGAAATTACAGCGATTATGCTGCTCAAAAGAAGCAGGAAGTTGAAAGAGCACAATTTGAATATGAGGCATATATCAAGGAAAAAAAGAGACTTCAGGAAGTGATCCTTGAGACCAAACAGAAGGTAAAAAGTATTAAAAAAGCTCCAAGACGAATGGGAAATTCTGAAGCCAGACTTCATAGGAAAATGGGAAACCAAAAAGCAAAGGCGAATTTAGAAAGAGCCATAAAGAATATAGAAAAAAGAATAGAGCATCTGGAGGTTAAAGAAAAACCTAAAGAACAAGAAAGCATCAAATTGGATTTGCAGGATGCCAATAAAATCTACAGCAAAATCCTTATTGAAGGCAGGAATATTTATAAGGCATTTGGAGATAAAATGATATTTGAGAATGCCGAATTCAGCATTTATAATTCTTCAAAGATTGCTTTGATTGGTCCTAACGGCTGCGGAAAAACGACTTTGATTAAGATGATTATGAATAAAGAAGCACCGGTTAAAGTTGCCCAAGGGGCAAAGATAGGGTATTTTAGCCAGGATATGAGTATTTTAAAGGATGACTTAAGTATCATAGAAAATATAATGGAAAGCAGCATTTATCCTGAAAATTTTGTAAGAACACTCCTTGCAAGGCTGCTCTTTAAGAGAGAAGATGTTTATAAAAAAGTGAATGTTCTTAGCGGAGGAGAAAGAGTTAAAGTTTCCTTTGCCAAAATATTATTGCAGGACATCAATCTCCTTATACTGGATGAACCTACAAATTATATGGACATCAATTCTCTTGAAGTAGTGGAAAATGCTTTAAAGGACTATGACAGAACTCTTTTATTTGTTTCCCATGACAGAAGATTTGTAGAATCTGTGGCGAACCACATTATGACGATTGAAAATTATAAAATCAAAACATTTAAGGGAACTTATAAAGAATATTTAGCCAGTAAAGATACAGCAAAACGCAGTAATGAAAAAGAAGAAATCCAAAAGCAAATTCTTATACTGCAGAATCGCCTTTCGGAAGTTATAGGTAAGCTCTCCATGCCTTCTCCAAAAGATGACGTAGAAGCCTTAGACAGAGAATATTATGAAATCCTAGGACAAATAAAAGAGCTTAAAAATATGCTTTAAAGATTCAAAGCTTCTCTGAGGAATGAGAACTAAAGTTATGCAGCATACTAATGAGGTAATTCATTCATAAAGGAGGACTATGCATTGAATAAGACGATGTCTTCGGAAGAACTCAGAGAAGCGATTGAGGAGTTTATGCTGGAACATAGGTCTGCATCCCTTGCAACCTGTAAAGATAATGTTCCAAGGAGTAGTCCGGTACAGTTTTTTCTGGGAAAAGACTTAAGCGTCTTTATACTTTCGGCAGGGGGTGAAAAATTCGATGCGATTAAAGCCAATCCCAATGTTTGCCTGCTTGTCAATACTGAATATATCAACTACAGGAAAATAAAAGGGGTACAGGTATTTGGCAAAGCAACTACCAACATGGAGGCACCGGAAATTTTCGAAGAAGCAAAGGTTTACTGTCCGGAACCATTTTTGATGGATCATGAAGGAGAACGCTTAAAAGTCATCAAAATTATTCCTCAGAAAATCGTATATCTGGATTCTCTGGAAGATGGGGACAGGACAAAACAGATCTTAGACCTTAAGGCGAATCGTGTACAAATCAAGGAAGATGAATTGGGATTGGCAAAGTTGTAAATTGTGATTCTAATCACAGTTTTAAAATGATATCTATAGTATGATAAAGGGTGCTTAATATGAGCACCCTTTTTTATTACACAGAAATTTCTTTGAATTTCCTATGTAATAAAAGCCCTCCGGCTAAGATGCGCACTCGCGCGTAATATATTTTGTCGGTTTTGCCGACTCACTTGATACAAAAGTTTTAAGGACGAAACTTTTTTTGCATTAAAAAGTTACTATAGATGAAAATAATGATTAAGAGGAGAATGATTAATGTTTTTTAAAAAGAAAAGAAGTAACGAGATAGTGAATAATGACTCAGATGAAGTTGTGAACATGAATGAGCAATCTTTAAGGGAAGACGAGATTAAAGATAGTGTAAAGAATATATATGGGCAGATCCTTCAGACAATAGAAAAACATGCAAGCATTAATGTTCAGCATGGAGAATTAGCCGCCCTTGCAGAACAGATGAATAAGTCTGTTAATGAAGTCAACTCGGTGGTTGAACGGTCCGATCAAAATATCGTTGAATTATCTGAGATAAGCGAGATATTATCAACCATATCCAAAGAATCTGGAGATCAAGCAAAAGAAGGGCAAGTGGCAGCGGACAAACTCTATAAAATCATTACATATCTTGAGAAAGGCTCCCAGGAACTTTCAATGAAAATGATGGAACTGGAAAAAAGATCTAATGAAATCAATATGATTAATCAGACCATAAGAAACATTGCAAGTCAAACCAATTTATTAGCTTTAAATGCAGCGATAGAAGCAGCCAGGGCTGGGGAGTCCGGAAGAGGTTTTGCGGTGGTAGCCAATGAAGTAAAAAAATTAGCCGAAGAAACAACAAAAAGTGCCAAAAATATCGAAGAACTCATTAAAAATATACAGAATGATATTATAGAAACTTTAGAAAAGAATAAGAAGAATGAGGAAACCATTGGGAAAGGCATCCAAATGAGTCAAGTGGTGAATGAAAAAGTAACAGGTATGGAAAGCGGTTTTCAGCAAATGCAGCTGAAAATAAATGATGTGGATCAAAGTATTGGGATTCAAAGACAGTACTCCAATGAAATATTAAAGCAGACAAAAATATCTGGGGAGTTACTTATGAGCATGAATGACAAATTAATCAGTCATGTTGAAAAAGCAAGCATAGTGGATGAATATTTGCAAAATCACTTAAAAGAATTAAAAGACATTATAGCATAAAATAATTTCATTACATCTGCAATTTTCTATTATCCTCCATTGAACTGGTTTATAAGCCAGTTCTTATTTATTGCATAGAAAATTCTGCTGAATTCCTATGCAATAAAATGTACAATTATGCGTCCAGTCACAGTTTTATTTCTGTAGATATAGTATCCTTTAACCATCAGACGGACAACCTTAGAAGTTCATCTCATTATTAAGAATAAAATTGATGGAGGGATATATATGAAAAAAATAACAGACAATGTATTTTGGGTAGGAAAAAATGACGACAGGAAGGTACCATTTCACAGATTAATTTTGGAGAGAGGGACAACCTATAACAGTTATCTTTTGACAACCGGGAAACCTACAGTGATTGATACAGTAGATATTGCCTTTGCGAAGGAATATGTTGACAACCTTAAAGAAGTCATTGATCTTAATACCATTGAATATATCGTAATTAACCACGTTGAACCGGATCATGCAGGAGCTCTTCCGGCACTGGCAGCCAGAGCAAAAAATGCTAAAATTGTAACAACCAAGCTGGGCAGTGAACTTTTAAAAGATATGTTTAAACTGCATAATCGTGAATTTATCATTGTTCATGATGGGGACAGATTAGACATAGGAGGGAAAATCCTGCAATTCTTTGAAACACCGTATCTTCATACGGAAGAAACAATGATCACTTACAGTATTGACGATAAAACTCTATTCCCCTGCGATATTTTCAGTACTCATATAGCCAATAATGAACTTTTTAATGATTTGGCTACGGGTGAGTATATTGAAGATTTCAAGGTGTATTATAAACTCATTATGGGGCCCCACAGACCATATGTCCGTGAGATGCTTAGGAAAATCAATAAATTGGAGATTGATATGATTGCGCCATCCCATGGTTATATATTAAGGGAAAATGCCCATGATTTTATCAGAATGTATGATGAAATGAGCAGTTTAGTGGATGATGCAAGCTCCAAAAAGGTAACGATTGTTTTTTCAACCATGACAGGGAACACCACAAAAATTGCCGGGAAACTAGCTGAAGGTCTTAAGGAATCAGGTATTGAACCCTATGTATTTAACTTAAAGAATTCCAATTTAGATGAGGTTTTAGACCGAATTCAAATTTCCGATGGGGTTTTGATCGGAAGTTCCACAAAATACGGCGATATGGTAGGGAATGTGGAAGAATTACTTCAAGCTCTGAAAAACATGGAAGCAAAGGGAAAACTCTCAGCAGCCTTTGGTTCCTTTGGCTGGAGTGGAGAAGGTATTACCCATATAGAAAACTATTTGAATGACTCCGGGTTTACAGTAATCAATCAAAAATATCTTATACTCAACAGGGGAATAGATACACCAGCATTTCCTCTCAGAATAAAATTCGCCGATGAAGAAAGTTTGCACACTGCTTATGAGGCAGGAAAGATTTTTGGAGAACAAGTATTGACCCATTAATAGAAAGATCAACAAGTCCTTTTGCCGATTGGATGGCAGGAGGGCTTTATTTTTACATAGGAAATTCTTTCGGATTTGCTATAAAATAAAAAATGAAATGATAAAATTTTTCTTGCCTGCAAAGGGCAAGCTTTCTTATTTCACCAGTGGGACGCAGTCGCTTTCTTGCCATTCTTATGATAAAATAGTATAAAAGTAATTATTGAAGGATGAATGGAATGGGGAAAATATTAGTTATTGCAGAAAAACCCTCTGTAGGCAAAGATATTGCCAAAGTTTTAGGATGTAACCAAAAAGGCGAGGGCTGCCTTATAGGAGAGAAGTATATTGTAACCTGGGCCATAGGCCATCTGGTAAGGCTATTGGAACCAGAGGAATATGATGAGAAATATAAACGCTGGGCCTACGAGACTCTTCCCATTATTCCAGAGCAGATGAAAACAAAACCTGAGAGAAAAACAAAAAAGCAGTTTGATATCCTTAAGAAACTTATGAATTCCAAAGAAATTGATTCTCTTGTTTGTGCGACGGACAGCGGAAGAGAAGGGGAATTGATTTTCAGATATATCTATGAAGCAGTCAAATGTAAAAAGCCTTTTAAAAGACTTTGGATTTCCAGTATGACCGATACGGCAATAAGAAAAGGTTTTGAATCTTTAAGACCGGGAGAAGAATATGATGCCCTTTATTATTCAGCAAAATGCCGTTCGGAGGCAGACTGGCTAGTGGGAATGAACGCAACTCGTGCCTTTACCATCCGGTATAATGTACTTTTATCTATTGGGCGGGTGCAGACTCCAACTTTGAGCATTTTGGTGCAGAGACAGAAGGAAATTGATACCTTTGTTCCAAAGGACTATTGGGAAGTAAAAGCGGATTTTAGTGGCTTTAAGGGACTATGGACTGATCTTGAAAATCATGAAACAAGAATTTTCGAAGAAGAAAAAGCTTTAGACATTGCACGCAAAGTAAGGGGTAAGCAGGGGATCATTAAAGATCTGTCAGAAGAAAAGAAAAAGCAGCCTCCTCCTCTCTTATATGATCTAACAGAGCTTCAAAGGGACGGGAACAAAATGTTTGGTTTTTCTGCCAGCAAAACTTTATCCATTGCTCAGGGATTATATGAAAAGAGAAAGATGATTACTTATCCGAGGACCGACAGCCGATATGTCAGTACGGATATGATTCCTGTGCTTAAAAGTACCTTGCGTAAATTAAATATTCCCCTATACAGCAGATTTGTAAAACCGATATTGGATATGGACAAACTGCCTGTTTCTAAAAGAATTGTGGATGACAGTAAGGTAACGGATCATTTTGCAATTATTCCAACAGATACAGTTCCCAAACTGGAAAATCTGACAGAGGACGAAAAAAAAATTTATGGATTAATTGTCAAGCGATTTTTCGCAGTATTTTATTCTGATTATGAATATACCGTTACCAAAGTGATTACTGAAATAGAAAATGAGTTTTTTGTGACCAAAGGGAAAACCGTTTCTCAATTGGGATGGATGTTGTTTTATAAGAATGATGCCAAAAAGAATGAGGAAGAACAAGAACTGCCTGTTCTGAAAAAAGGCGATCCTGTCACAGCTTTTGATGTAAAGACCGAAAAGAAAAAGACAACTCATCCAAAGCCTTATACGGAAGCATCCTTATTATCTGCTATGGAGAATGCCGGACGACTGGTAGAAGACGAAGAGTTAAAAGAGCAGCTAAAAGACAGTGGGCTTGGAACCCCTGCCACAAGAGCTTCTATTATAGAGCGGCTTATTCAAGTGGGATATGTTGTTAGAAAGGGAAAATCTCTTTATCCTACAGAAAAAGGGATGAAATTAATTGAGATTGTGCCGGAAGAATTAAAATCTCCGGAGATGACAGGTAAGTGGGAAAAAGGCCTTTCATCCATTGTGAAAAAGAAGATGGATCCCCAAAAATTTATGGAAAGTATTATCAGATATGTTTACTTCATTGTTGAGGAATCCACAAAATCAGAGAATCCCATTACTTTTCCTGAAGAAACTCAAAAGAAAAGAGCTAAAAAGTCAGTGTCTCTGGGGAAATGTCCTTTATGCAGTAAAGGGGATATAAAGGAGAATACCAAAGCATTTTATTGTACCAAATGGAAAGATGGGTGTAAATTTACCATTTGGAAGAATAGCTTGGAACAATATGGACAAGCCATTACGCCCAAAATGGTTAAGGAACTCCTTAAAAATAACAAGATCAAAGGGATTCATATTATTCTGCCCCAGACTCATGAGAAAGCCACTGCAGATTTACAGTTCAAACCGGATGGCAACGGAGCAGTGGAGTTGATTAATGTAAACAGAATATAAGTTTATGAGCAATTTTTCAAATTCATAAAAATATGATATTATAAAAAAACATAACGCTGATTCAATGGAGGAAATAACAATGCTTAAAGGATTTTTTGACTTGGACGGGCCTTTTAATCGTATAGGGACCCTTGTTTTTGATATCATTTTTTTAAATTTTTTATGGTTTATTTTTAGCATTCCGATTTTTACCGTAGGTGCATCTACGACAGCACTTTTCTATGTCATGGGAAAAAAAGTAAGAAATGAAGACGGATATATCTGGAGAGATTTTTGGAAAAGCTTTAAATTGAATTTCAGGCAATCTACAGTAATTTGGCTTATTTTGCTTGTCGCTTTTTTAATTGCTCGGTTTAATTTAAGCAATTCCTATTTATTTGGTAATATGGGAAAAGTACTGGTTGTATTCCAATATGCTGTTTTACTGCAGCTGATTTTCATCACTATTTACGTTTTCCCTCTTTTGTCCAGATTTTATATGAGCATTGCGGGCGTAATAAAGATGGCCTTCTTTATGGCAAACAGGCATCTTTTAACAACCATTGTATGTATTGTTTTATTAGTGGCGATTTTCTTATTAACCTGGACGGTACCTGTTTTTATGTTTGTAGCGGTGAGTCTTTATGCACTTTCATCTGCCTATTTTATAGAAAAGGTATTACATAAATATATGCCTCAAAAAGAAGACGGGCCTTCAGATGAAACTGTATCGGAAGAATAAATTGAGATTTTCAAAAGTATAATGTATAAACGAATAAAATAAGGATGAAAGAAATGAAAAAAGGTCTGGTCAAAATTAGCCTGTCATTTCTTGTGGTGTTTTTATTTGTTTTTACATTATACCATATTATAGAAAAGGATATGGTTATTCCTGTCAGCAAGCAATATCTTTGGGACAAGGAAAGACCTTTTGCAGTTTGTCAGCAGAAAAAGTATTTAAATTCATTTAAAACTTTTGCACAGGCTGCTAATGTTGCCAGGGAATATAAGAATAGCTCCATCTATTATTATAACAATAAAACACTGATTTGGACCAATTCTGCCAAGCGCAAATCCCGTGTGATTCTAAAGGTTCCTCTGATTTCTCAGATGCCTGAACTGGCCAGAGGCTGCGAAGTAACGAGTCTTGCAATGCTGCTAAGACATGCAGGGGTAAAAGCCAATAAAATGACGCTGGCAAAAGAAATCAAAAAGGATCCTACACCCTATCAAAAAAAGAACGGAAAGATCTATTATGGCCATCCTAATGTGGGATTTGTAGGAGATATTTATACTTTTAAAAAAAGAGGATATGGTGTATACCATAAGCCAATCAAAGCATTGGCAGAGAAGTATTTACCCGGAAGAATTCTGGATTTGACAGGATGTAATTGGAGTGACGTATTATATTTTGTGAATACTGGCACTCCCGTATGGGTGATTACCAATGGCAGTTTTAAAGAATTAAGCGATGACTATTTTCAGGAATGGCAAACCCCATATGGTCCAATACGCATTACGATGAAAGAACACTCCGTTCTTGTAACGGGCTATGATCAAAACTATGTTTATGTCAATAATCCTTTGAAATCAAAAGCTAATCAAAAAGTGCCTGTGAATGATTTTGTTAAGGCATGGGTACAGATGGGCAGGCAGGCCATTACTTATATAAGAAAATAGCTCTTCCATGGAAGAGTTATTTTTTTTTATCTTTTTTAAACTTGTGACATAAATCACTGATTTAAACCTGAAAATCCTCTATTATATTCTCAACAGCTAAAAACACACTAAACAAATAAGAATAATAAAAATGAATATAATAGGGAGGAATAAAGATGTTTTGTTATCAATGTCAAGAAACAGCTAAAGGAAGCGGATGTACTTTAAGAGGGGTATGTGGAAAAACCGGAGATGTATCCAATCTTCAGGACTTACTCATTTATACCCTTAAAGGAATTTCCATGTATGCTGTAGAAGGAAGAAAAGTAGGAGTAGAAAACAAAGAAGTAAATAAATTTATTATGGAGAATTTATTTGCTACCATTACCAATGCAAACTTCGACAGAACAGATTTTATTAATCGTATTAACAAAGCATTAGAAGTGAGAGAAGCATTAAAACAAGAAGTAGTTAATGCAGGAGGAAATGTTGAACACATTACCCATGATGCAGCCAACTTCATGGCAAATGAAGAAGAATTTGACAAAAAGGCTGAAACTGTAGGCATTTTGGCTACAGAAAATGAAGATATCCGTTCCTTAAGAGAACTCATTACCTACGGGTTAAAAGGAATGGCTGCCTATGGAAAGCATGCATTAAACTTAGGCTATGAAAGTAATGAAATTCATGCTTTCCTTCAAAAAGCATTGGCGGCTACACTGGATGACAGCTTGTCTGCTGAGGATCTAATTGCCTTAACCATGGAAACAGGAAAACATGGGGTAGATGTCATGGCGCTTTTAGACCAGGCAAATACTTCCACTTATGGGCATCCTGAAATTACAAAAGTAAATATCGGCGTAAGAAATAATCCTGCTATTTTAATCAGTGGCCATGATTTAAAGGATATGGAAGAATTGCTTAAACAAACAGAAGGCACTGGAGTAGATGTATACACCCACAGCGAAATGCTTCCTGCAAACTACTATCCTGCATTCAAAAAGTATGATCATTTTGTAGGAAACTATGGAAATGCATGGTGGAAGCAAAATGAAGAATTTGAAAAATTCAACGGACCTATTTTAATGACAACCAACTGCCTTGTTCCCCCAAAAGATTCTTATAAAGACAGAGTATACACAACAGGTTCCGTAGGCTTTGAAGGATTAAAACATATAGCAGAAGGAAAAGATGGAAGAAAAGACTTCTCTGAAATCATCGAACACGCAAAGAAATGCGCACCTCCTACAGAAATTGAAAGAGGAGAAATCATTGGAGGATTTGCTCATAATACAGTGCTTTCTCTTGCCGATAAAGTAGTGGAGGCAGTTAAGTCAGGAGCGATCAAACGCTTCTTTGTTATGGCTGGTTGTGACGGAAGAATGAAGAGCAGAGACTACTATACTGAATTTGCAAAAGCCCTGCCAAAAGATACAGTGATTTTAACAGCAGGATGTGCGAAATACAAATACAACAAATTGGAATTAGGAGATATTGGAGGTATTCCAAGAGTATTGGATGCCGGACAATGTAATGACTCTTATTCCCTTGCCGTAATTGCTCTTAAGTTAAAAGAAGTATTCGAATTAAATGACATCAATGAACTGCCGATTTCTTATAATATCGCATGGTATGAACAAAAAGCAGTGATCGTACTTCTTGCATTATTATATCTTGGTGTTAAGAATATTCACCTGGGACCAACCCTGCCAGCTTTCCTTTCTCCAAACGTTGCAAAGGTACTGGTAGAAAACTTCGGCATCGGCGGTATTACAAACGTAGAAGACGATTTAAAAATGTTTATGGCATAATAACATAAATTAGAGTGAAATGTATAAACCCCTTCGCTGATCCCATAGGATAGAAGCGAAGGGGTTTATAATTATATCGGTAGCAAATTTCCTACTATCTTATGATCTAAGTAGAATATTTTCTACTCACTGGTGAAAAAATACTTTTGATTAAATAAATAACAGCAACCTGACAACCATTACGACCATACCTGCCACAACATCCTATATGGACAGATGATGTTCTCCATATTCTTAAGCCACAGAAAGAAGTTCATCCAGGGAGATATACACCATAATGCCGGCCACAGTTGCAAATAATATTCCAAAGGTAATATCAAAGAGTGATGACAAGAGTACATAGCCTACCAAGGTTCCCAAAGGCTCTGAAAGACCTGATATAAAAGAATACTTAATCATTACCCCTGCAGAGAAGCCGAGGATGACAGACAGGAATCTTGTATTGTTTTTTTGGTAAAGAACGCCTTCAGACTTCCGATACCGGTAGAAAGACCAGCAAATAAAGTGAATTTGAAAGCGATGAGTATGCTGTTTAGATCCATAAATCTATCCCTATCAAGTTAAATTATGTCATTCCTTATTATAATATGTCTGAGTGAATATAATAAATCATTAGATCTTCATATTAAAAATAAAAACAGTGGAAAAACAATAATAATTATTATATAATAAATAAATAATATTAAATATTATCTGACAATGCTTAAATTATAAATTAAAGAGGTGATGGCATGTTTTCAGGTAGTATAAAATATTTTGTGTAAACTCGGTTCTCTAGTTAATACTAGAAAAGGGAACCAACTTCTTGTAGAATTTAAAGTGCCCACAATAAATACTACATAAGAAAGAAGGTTCCCTTA
>Ga0134101_1002273_pt1 | contig 11814 bp, 12 predicted proteins | sample 12_3_2metaG_FD_94446 | JGI IMG/M metagenome (GOLD analysis project Ga0134101, IMG submission 94446) | Switchgrass degrading microbial communities from high solid loading bioreactors in New Hampshire, USA - 12_48_3.3_201_A2 metaG | ecosystem: Engineered > Bioreactor > Semi-continuous > Anaerobic...
AATGGCTAAGATGTGAAGCCGGATGATGTGCTTGATGTTTGGAAAAGAATAAAATTTGAAGTGTTATGTTAACTATGACTTTTAATGGGTCGAACAGTGGCTTTGGTCACTGATTTAATACAATATTAATTGTACAAGGTAGGTGATTATTTCACCTGCCTTCTACTCGATTATATACTACTTAATTGATTAAATCTTGGTAAATTTTAATCATGTCGCTGCTCGACCTCTTTGGCCGGAGTCTGCTCACCAATTTTGACCGCCAATTTTGCTCATTAACCCTGTCCGCAGGGTGTACGGACAGGGTTTTTACTACCAGTTAAATTCTTCCTCAATGATTAGTCTTACTACATGATCGTCGATGATCTTTTTTTGCACCTGGGCCCCATGTAATAAGCAGGCTGTACATACTCGATTGATTTTTCGTGGTATACCGTGTGAATATTCATAAATCTCATTCAAAGCCATGTCAGCAAATATTTCACGGCCTTCACCAGCATATTCAAGGTGCTTTTTGATGTATTCACCGGTCCTTTCTCGATCATACGGTGTCATATGGTATCGAATGTCTATCCGTTGGCAAATCGCCTCATAAATCTGTTTCTTCAGGATATCCTTTAACTCACTCTGACCTACCAGTATCAGGCTCAGTGGGTTGTATGAATCCATCTTGAAGTTCAGCAGAAAACGTATTTCTTCCAGCATTTCCCTTGAAAGCAAGTGTGCCTCGTCTGTGATGATTACCGGAATACGTTTCTGTATTTCAATCAGGTTGCCAATCTCCTTCGTCAGCTGCCGCTTTGCATCACTCCTGTAAAATTTCGCTTCGCATCCAAGTTGGTTCAACACTTCCCAGTAAAAATTCCTTGGGGTCAATGCCGAATCGCTTATGTACATCACCTTGTACCGGTTACTGTCCAGCGTCCCGACAAACTTCCGTATAGCTGTGGTTTTTCCTGTACCCACATCGCCAGTTATCACTGCAAACAACCGGTTCCGCGCCACATACTCTAATCTGCTGCAAACCTCGTCCATCTCCGGATTGTTGTATAAATACTTTTCCGGTATATCCCGTGTAAAGGGTGTATGCAGAAAGTTGTAATACTGTTCAAACATTTCCGCCACCGCCCTTCATGTTCCTGAAGGTCAAGGCTCCAGTATGCTGCTTTTGCCGTTTTTCATTTTCTGCCTCATATATCTTGAGCAGCCGTGAATGTGTCACCTGTTTTGTCGCAGCTACCTTTTCCACCTTCGGGCAGTATTCTCCTACTTTCAGGGGTGATGCTGTTTTCCGATATTCTCCGCTATACCATATCTCTAACTGGCTTAAATCAAAGGGATCATACCGCACATCCACTTTTTTGCCTATATATTCGATCCCGGCCTCGTATTCTATCCCTTGAAGCTTGAAACAGCCTGTATTGTCAACTTTCCTTGTGTCTTCCCATAAAAATGCTTCCCGGCATTCTTCGGGTGTTGCAAACCGTACCTTCTTGGGGTCGCTTGCATAGGCTTGTGATGGTGCCACTCCTTTCAAGCTGCTGTGGGGTTTCCCATTGTAACCTTCATCCAGCCACACCCTAAACTTGCGGTTCAATTCTTCAAGACTCTTTGCCTTCTCCAGAGACAGCTCCTGGAAAAACTCCTCTACGGTGGCATTGAACCTCTCAATTTTACCCTTGCTCTCCGGTGAATAGGCCTTTGTGTTAATGTGCCGTATCCCAAGCTTTGCGCACGCTATCCTGAACCACTTCGAGATAAACACCTTGCCATTATCAACATATACCGCGTCCGGCTTCCCATATTTTAATATTGCCTTCCGAAAGCGGTCTTCCAATATCGGAAGCCTTTGATTGTCGTAAAATTCAGCATGACATACCAGCCTCGTTGCATCATCAATAAAGGCGATCATGTGTGTCCGTTTCTTACCCCCGCCCGTAGTTGGTATGTATGGCCCATATTTGATATCTGCCTGCCATAATGCGTTCCTGCCGTTTTTCACAAACCGGCGGGCTGCTGTACCTTCCACACGGACATTCCTGAAGTCTTTTGCCCCGAATCCCATCTTCTGCAGATGCCTGGATAGTGTGCTCCTTGAGACGCAGCCTTTATTGATAATTCCTTCGCCCTCAAGGATCCTTATGATCCTCCTGACGCTTCTCTCTGGCAACTCTTGTTTTATCTCTATCGCCCGATCCAGTATTTCCGGTGATATCGCCCTTTGCTGTCCCACATCCTTCCTGGTCTTTGGCAAAAGTCCTTCGTAGCTGTTCTCCCGGTAAGCTGCAAGATACCTCCTGAGCGTCCTTTCAGATATTTCTTCCCGTTCGAGTATCTCCCGGCGTATTCGCCTCTTTTCCGCCTCATCCAAACCCGGCTGCAGTAATGGTGATATTATCTCATGCTTCCTTAATGCCATCTCCAATGATGTGTTGCTTATCATTCCAATCCCTCCTGTGCCTTTTTCTAAAGCCTATCAGAAGGGGACTCCGGTCGACTACTCAAACTATGTGGGTATTTATCTATACAAAAACTCCTGCTATATGATTCGTCATCCACATGTTCGCCTCTCCAATGGCAAGATGGCTGCTTTCCACCTCCGGCAGCAACTCAAGCATCCGTTCAATCATGTGGAATACCTTCGTACTTGCTGCTTCCAGCTCATTGATGAACCTACCGTAATGCCTATACAGAATTGACCTCAAAGCTCCTACCGCCTGCCACCCCCGATACCTGAATTCTGCCACCCACCGCCTTAGTGTGGATATGCTGGCGGCAGTCTCAATCTCCTCAAGTGGTATGCCGTCCTCCTGGTCCCGAAGAGCCATCTCGGTATCACAAGCCGAATAATGCTTGTATGGCCTGATGAAGTCCGGTATTATTGCATGTGTCTTCCCGCACTTGCCGCAGATGACACGGAACAAGGTAATCCATTCTATCTCTTCACCCATATGCACATGACGGTCATAATCATCATGAAAGCTAGTTTCCCCGCCACATATGGGGCATATCAAATCCAACTCCTCCAGAAATCTCAAACAATTTCTGCGATACTCCTTAACATTCCGCCCCAAGTATGCTATTATCATATTACCTAAGTATGCAGGGCTTTGAGGGTTAAATGTTGGCGCATTTACCATAACAACTCAAAGCCCTCTTCATATCCCCCCCTATATTCTTAGGAAAATATTAGCATACCTGCAAACGGTCATGCAACTTGAGCAGCCACAGGACATTTAGCCGGGGCAGAAACATGAATATGCTCAAGAACTGGAAGAATACAAGAATCACCCTAATCATGTAAAGGTATCGGAATTTGTTGCAAAAGTCAGGGTTAGCAACACAGTGGTGGATTAACAGGTGTAAGCCTATTCGTAGGATTAATTTATAATACCCGAGTTTTTAAGGTCGGCAGCCAGGTCTGCGCCGGCCTTGTAATAAACATTGTTAACTTTTATTGTGTCATTCATAATAATGATACTAAATATTGCTTTGTTGCCTTCATATTTAGTCAGCGCATATGTATACCCGCCTCTTGGTCTTTGATCGAGCTGTCTGGCAACTGTTGTTTTTTCTAAAATCCCGAATATCTTTTGAATTTCATCAATATTTGATATGATCATTTTTTTACCGTTGTTCCCGTTTATGCATTCCAGCCTTGTTTCCTTTGAAACGGTAAAATTGCATATCCTTCCCAAATGTTTTGGCAAATAGGTAAAAATAATGTAGGATATCAGTATTATTATTACGATTCCAGAAGGTATTATAAATTTTTTCATAACCTGCTCTCCCCTAACACGATATTTTATATGTTACTGCAATTCTATCACACCGCTTCTATTAACAGTGTAATTATTTTCTTTTAAAAACTAAATAATGTCAAGCCATGTAATAATTTACACGGCTTGACATCGGAAAAGTCAAATCTTATGACGGTTGAGTACTAGATCTGTATACATGATTTACTCCCGACGTATAATGAATAAATCTGTCGGGTCTCGAACTCCAGGCATCTGCAATTCTAAAATATTCGCTATATGTTGGAATAATTCCTCCATATTTATATTGTATATAACCTAATGCCAGCACATAATGGTCTCCATAAAGGACATGCCCTTGTGTCAAAAGTGTAACCGGTCTGTCTGCATCTATCTCGTTTTTAAAACTATTGAAATTATTTGAAGTGCTGTATGATGTGGAACAGGATAGACCCCTGTCGGTAAAATACTTCTTAATTGCCGAAGTATAATCGCTTAAATAAGTCGTACCATTCGTTCCGGTCTTCATTGAACCATATAACTCTACAAATGCGCTTTTCCATAAATTATTATCATACAACTTGGAATATTTTGTAGTGTCTCGTCCAAACCAGTATTTTAAAACATTAGTTCCGGTAGTCGGTCCGCAATGATTTGAGTATGTCGTGCCATTAATAGTTTTGAAATCATCAGTCACATTATATGCGCGATCATAGGCTGTAACATTTTTTACCGATTTGCTGGCATATCCGCTTTCATAGTTATCCGGGTTTGTTAACGGATAATCGCTTGATGAGGAAGGAGGATTACTATTATCTCCGGCTAATTCATCCCACATTGCCTTATATTTCTCGTCTTTAATTTTAGTGCTGAACTGCTTTTTTAATTCCTTTTTGTCAAGCTTTTTCAAGCCCCTTGTAATATCGTATGTAATTGTCTTTCCATTATCATCCTCTATGCTTGCAAAGTAATCCAGCCCCTGGAGATAATAAAGTTTTACTTCGTTTTTTGATTTATTAAGTTCTTCATTTTCAACAGCATCTTTTCGCGCCTTTGCTAATGCATTTAAAATGGAAGGCGTCCCCTGATAGGCAAATTCAATAATTGGAACATAAAACCTGTTTGCACCAACAATAACATATCCATTAGGCTCTCCCTCCTCGTTTTCCAGTTCAAACAAATACGCCGAGGGATTTTCGTCCATGTCAAAAAGCACTGTTTCTTTACCAAACTTACCTGGGTTAAAGGATTGATCGTTTTTTGCAGTCATATCGGACAAGATGTGACCTAAAGCAATACCTCTTGCTTCATCAATAGTCACAATTCCGTATTTATCCATATCTGTTGTGACGGCATTTCCAGATGCATTTTCAGCATATGAAGCTGTTAAAATAAAGCTGCATATTAATATAAGAACAACTATCCGACGTAGTATTTTTTTCATGAAAAATCCTCCTTTATAGGTTTTTGGTATCTTTTATGTGATGACATCGGTACGCTCAAAAATCACGGAGTACTAGAGTAGTCATAGTTTCCGGAAATAGTCCAGGACCTGTCACTTCTGTATATTATTTTTAAGTAGGCTTCACTTGTTCCTGGTGACGGCTTGCCATTTAACAATAGTTCAAAATCCGCATTCACCGTACAGGCTGAAGTCCCTTCACCACTTGAAGAGCTATTCTTTACATTAGCCGTATATCCGCTAAATGGCCCTGCTCGTCTGGTATGTCTTGCATCATAACTATTAACATAAACTTTGCTTGAAGAAATGTAAAATGAAGCAGAAAGCCAATAATCAGAAATTGTTTGACCCGTATCTACCAAAAAAAATCTGCCCGACAGCTTAAATTCAGCATTATCATTACTTGTAGCATACGGAGAAATTATGGCCTTTCCCGTAAAACCAAAATTGTCGTCAATTTTAATAGTAAAATCACTTCCGGATTCAAACATCTCTGAGGTAACTACTACTTCACCCGGAATTGAAATTGCATGCTTTGTTTCGTCCTGGTAGGTTTCAGCTGCATAAGCATTGGCAATATCTGTTATAATTATGAATGATAATACCAATACAAGTATAAGAGTTTTTTTCATTTTTCTCATACATAAAACCTCCCCGTCTCATTCTTAAAGTTCTTTGTTTGATTAATATTTCCCCTGTACCGAAGTGCTGACCGTTTCCGTCACACCATTCCTCGTTACATTAGCCGTAACGCTCAAGCGATATGTAAATCCCGCCATGACAGCATCTGTTCCAAAAAAGGAAAGTGAATTGGTGTTTGAACTGCGACTCCACGACTTTTCAAGTATCCAGGTTGTCCCGCTTTTTCGCTCAAGAGTGAAAGTTGCAGAAATCTTTGTCGTGCCGGATAACGCTCTTATTTCACCTGAGCATCCGGCCTCACCATCCTCGAAGTATAGGTCAAGCGTTATATCATTGACGTTAGTCCATTGCAGAGATATATCCGTCACGCCTTCAGTACCCTGATACACATTAAACGGCACTTGTGCATTAGCAGAAATACTTTGAGCAAAAAAAAGCATTCCGGCCAATAAAAGTGCCGCCAATCTTTTATTTTTCATTGGAACCAACCCTTTCAACAATTTAGTAAGGCTTTATCTGCCTCCACTAAATAAACGTTTGAAAGTATATTTTTCCCTACAATAATTATGCATAAATTCAAAATAATACTTGTAATTTTTTACTAACTTGTTGATTCCGCTATCTTGATGAGTTCATCTATAGGCAGCTTACTCCAAAGGATAAAGGTATAGCCTTTCATGCTCCATATAACTCCATTATCAAATTCTTCACCGGTTGCCTTTGCGATATATGCCTCATGACCGTTAATAGTCCGGCTTTCTATTTGATGGTTTTCATTATCAACAGAAACATTGGTAGCATTTTCACCCGGTCTGTATGAAAAGAAAATGATGTTTCCTTTGGGATCGGCATATTCTATTTTTATTGCCTTTCCAAGCTTATCAACCGAACTCTCACGATATCCCTCCGGCAGATATTCCGGTCGCCATTCTTTCTTATCATTTATATTGTAAGTTTCGTTGTGAAAAATAAACGATGTGAATTTTTCATACCATTCTACGACTGTATTTTTTACAACTGCTCTGACTTCGGAACTAAAGAGCAACACGCCAAAGAACACAGTTATTGATATAAATAATATTGCAGCTGCACGCTTACTATAGTTAAAGGCTTTTTTCAGAGAATCCTTTCGCTTATCATACACGAATAATTTCTTCATTTTCAATTCAAATTCCGGAGAGAACGATATTGTCTGCATCAGCTTCTCCTTTGATGGAATTGAATCAATTTCCTCATTATAATCATCTATAATTGCTTGGCGAAATAAAGCTTCAAATACGGAATTATTCATCTGATTCATTTTTAGTTCTCACTCCTTAGCTTATTTATTATTACCATAAACCTCCCTTTCTGTAAGTTTTCTTACCTTTTCCTTGGCTCGTAAAATCCGCGTATCGACATGCTTCGTAGTCATATTCAGCTTATCACCAATTTCTTTATATGACATACCGAGCACATATTTCATAATGAGCACCTGTCTACTGATTTCATCAATATTTGATAGGTGCTTACGGATAGTGTCATATTCTAATGAAATTGTGGCCTGCTCATCAACGGGTTTTTCTTTTGATTCGAGATAAATCTCTAACTCATCCATAGTAATGTCTGCATACGGCTTCTCTTTTCTTAACAAATCAATGCATTTGTTTCTCACTATAATAACGCTTAAGGCGCGAAAATCCCTGCTGTCCAAATATAAATATTTTTCTTTCTCTTTTATAATAGATAAAAAAGCATTATGTACGGCGTCTTCCGCCATGGCTTGATTATTATTCGTTACTTTCAGTGCATACATAAGGAGAGCGTATCTGTGCTCTTCATATAATTCAGTCATTTTATTACGTTCATGCCCGGTTTCGAGCATACAATATAAAGAGCTAACATTTTATCCGATCCTCTGAAATATAATTTCTTTATTTATATCGTCCTGATTTGTAAAATACTTGAATTTGCATGAATTACAAATTTGGGTTCTATAATAAATGTTGGGGTGGCAATTGCTGCTCCAACTTTTTTATACAAAGATAGAGCATAGAATTGAAATCTCAAGTAGAATGAAGTTGCGAATACACCATTCGAAAGGAGATCCAACCTATGCTCTACCCTAATTATACGGAAGAATTGATCGGTTTGAAAGACCTTTATGTTAAATCAATGGAAAGGATAGGTCAAAAACTGTACATACACGCAGGCATGTATCAAAGGATTCATAAATGTCCTCACTGCAAAGAGAGGACAAGCAAGGTGCATGATTACCGAACCCAACAGATAAAAGACATTTCGGCTTTTGGAGAAATGGTTGTCATATGCTTGAGAAAGCGCCGTCACATATGTCCGGCATGTGGTAAGAAGTTCTACGAGGAAGTATCATTTCTCCCGAAGTACCATCGCATGACTAGCAGACTCGCTGCCTACGTGATCAGTGCACTAAAGGAAATCGGTTCGATGAAAGGTGTCGCTGAAAGAGCAAACATATCACAATCCACAGTAGTAAGGATTTTTGATCACGTGGGATATTTCAACATGGATTTACCAAGAGTTTTGTCAATTGATGAGTTCCGTGGTAATGCAGGCGGAGAAAAGTTTCAATGCATTGTGACCGACCCGGAGAACAAGAAAGTGCTGGATATCCTACCGAACAGGAAAACAGATGATCTGATAGGATATTTTCTAAAATACGAGAATCGCAGGAAAGTCCAGTACGTAGTCATAGATATGAGTGGTCCGTACAAGAGCCTCGCCAAAAGCTTGTTTCCTCACGCCAAGATTATAGCAGACAGGTATCATGTTATCAGGCAGGTAATCTGGGCATTCGAGAATGTTCGGAAAGCAGAGCAAACTAAGTTTCATGATACCAGAAGAAAGTATTTTAAGCGCAGCAGGAAGCTGCTACTGAAAAAGCCTTCAAATCTTACACCGGAGGAAGCTGCCCAGGTCGCAGCGATGCTTGATGTCTCGGAAAGGCTAAGGTACGCGTATCACATGAAGAATGAGTTTCATAAATTCATGGAATGCACAAATCGTGAAGATGCAAAAAAACAGTTAGGAATATGGAACATGATGGCTATAGGGTATAAACTTCCGGATTTTCAGGCATGTACACAAACATTCATCAACTGGCAGAATGAGATTTTGAATTCTTTTGACCACCCTTATACAAATGGCTTTACAGAAGGAGTAAACAACAAGATCAAGGTCATCAAGAGGAACGCTTTTGGTGTAAGGAATTTCAAAAGATTCAGGAATCGGATCCTGCATGTTATGGCTCGAGATTAATTTAAGCGCGCCAGACGGATAGCTGCCAGCATGTGAAGGAACATTACAGGCTGTGTAGTATTGTGAAGCTGGAATGCGGCACCAGGATCCGCAACCGACGGCATGGATGCCGTCGGCGCGTGATCGTGAGACATGGACGTCGAATGATCCGCGCCCGCATTGTAGCGAGCTATACTTACTACAGCCTGTTTGTGACGAAACTAGCTGCAGATATCTGCTTGGCGCGCTTAAATACCGACATAACAAAACCAGCGAGCAATCTTTCAATTACCCGCTGGTTAGAATGGGGGTATGTAAAGTTTTCTGTGTATGGGAAAGCAGATACGCTATCTCTGGTAAGAAATTCAGCCAAAGAAATAATTAGTGGTTTATTATCTCATTAGTATTATTGCCAGTTTTGTCAGGTTTTATGCTTTAGCCTGAATAAGAACTGGCAATAATTTTACATAATGGGTAGAGTGTCCCTTTAATTCCCTTATATTTTGTGGGGTCTAGCCCGTCCGGCAATGAGGACGAGCCCTTGAGGGCGGTGGGGGTGAATCCTACAGGTACTGTTCTAACCTTCCCTGGAACATAATCATTAGTTGGCTTAATACCTGATCCCAGTTCCGATAACGCTGTGTCCACTTTTTCATCACATTCATAGAGGCCAGGTAAAGCATCTTCTCAAGGGAGCTGTCGCTTGGAAAGACCGATTTAGTCTTTGTTACTTTTCGGAACTGCCTGTGTAAACCTTCAATTATGTTAGTTGTATAGATAATTTTCCTTATCTCTTCCGGAAACTTAAAAAATGGACTTAATACATCCCAATTGCTTTCCCAACTCCGGAAAGCATAAGGATATTGCCGTCCCCATTTCTCCTTAAGTTCACAAAGAGTATCCATGGCTGCTTCCTCACTGGCAGCAGTATAGACATTTTTGAAATCCTTTGAGAATGCTTTGAGATCTTTGTAGGAAACATATTTGAAGGAATTACGCAGCTGATGAATGATACACCGTTGGATTTCTGCTTTTGGAAAAGCTGCCGCTATAGCGTCCTTAAGGCCAGTAGGATGTGTGAAACTTTTTCTGTAAATTGACTTTCTATGATAATTTTCAGTGGGGCTTGTAGGCCAGATTCTGGCTTACAAGCCCTTGGTTACAATATAGAGAAAAGCAAATGGCATGTCAAGAGCGCCCTTGAAAGGGCGTGCATTTACTCTTGATATGCCTTTTGCTTTTTGCTACGGCAACCTGCCCTCGTACATGATCGACAGTTCTCCGTAGACCTTGCCCCAGTTCCGGACCGGCAGAGTCCATTTTTTCACAGCCTCAAAGGTAGCCAGATAAAGGGCCTTCAAGAGCGCCGTGTCGCTTGGGAACACGCTTCTTTGGCTGTTTAGACGGCGGTAGGTACTGTTTAGGCTTTCAATAGCATTGGTGGTATAAATGACCTTCCGGACGTCGGCGGAAAACTTAAAGATTGGGCTGATTACATCCCAGTTCGTCGACCAGCTTTTCATCGCATTGGGATAGTGCTCCTGCCACTTCTCAGTGACTTCTTGCATCCTCTCGTAGCCGGCTTCCTCAGAAGGTGCATGATAAATGGTTTTCAAATCTGCCGCAAATGCCTTTTTATCCGCCACGTATTTTAGGGTATTCCTGACCTGGTGTACAATACAGCGCTGATATTCCGTTTGTGGATAGGCTACAGCTATCGACTCCTTGATTCCTGAAAGCCCATCAGCACAAAGAACCATAATATCCTTTACTCCACGGTTTTTCAGTTCATTCAGGATGCTGAGCCAGTATTTGCTGCTTTCATTTTCTCCGATCTGGATGGATAGAACCTCTTTCCGGCCTTCGTCGTTGATCCCCAGGATTGTGTAGGCTGCAAGCTTTCGGATGACACCATTATCCCTTACGGAAAAGTGCACGGCATCTATGAAAACGATTGGATAGACGCTTGCAAGGGGCCGTTTTTGCCATTCTTCGATTTCGGGAAGGAGCTTATTAGTGATGTCAGACACCATTCCCTCACTGACTTCAAAGCCATAAATGTCTTCGATCTGCTCTGAGATCTGCCTTGTAGTGAGGCCTTTTGCATACATAGCTATGATTTTGTCTTCGATGCCGGATATGTCCCTCTGACGCTTCTTAACAATTTTGGGCTCGAACGAACTCTCGCGGTCTTGAGGAACGTTTATTTCGCTCTCCCCGTATTTGCTGCGTATAGTTTTGCTTTTAGTACCATTTCGGGAATTGGTGTTTGCAGCACGCTCATATGGTGCATACCCAAGATGGTCGTCCATTTCTGCCTCCAACATGGACTGGATCGTTTCGCCAAGCAGATCCTTCAATGCGTCCTGGATGTCTTCGGCAGACTTGATGTCATACTCCTGGAGCAGACCCGCAATAATGTTCTTCTTGCCCTCACTCATTGGTTTTCTTCTTCTAGCCATTAAATTAGCCTCCTATGATTTTATATTTTATCATAGAAGGCCAATTTTACAGAGTTTTCTTCACAGTCTCCCGTCCGGCGTGGGGATAGGCGTGTCTAGGGCAAGCTGTTTCCCCTGCTTTTTTGGAATTTCTATATAGGCAGTGTTAAACTGCCTGTATCCGTTAGGTTTCAAGATTCCGAATATATCCCGGACAATCTGTTCCTGCCAGTCAATTAATTCAAAAGGCATTCCA
>Ga0134101_1002287_pt1 | contig 11727 bp, 7 predicted proteins | sample 12_3_2metaG_FD_94446 | JGI IMG/M metagenome (GOLD analysis project Ga0134101, IMG submission 94446) | Switchgrass degrading microbial communities from high solid loading bioreactors in New Hampshire, USA - 12_48_3.3_201_A2 metaG | ecosystem: Engineered > Bioreactor > Semi-continuous > Anaerobic >...
TCAGTTCTTTTTTGATTTCAAAGAGCACTATAACGCCAATTCACCAACTCTTGCACTCCATGAAAAAAGTCAATGAAGGCAATTTCTGTGAAATCACAATCAAGCCGAACAATGACGAGTTCCAGCAACTGTTTGACGGTTACAATGCCATGATTAGACAAATAAACCAACTACTTGAACGGGTTATAGAGGAGCAGAAAACTATACGAAAAGCTGAACTGTATACCCTTCAAGCGCAAATAAAACCGCACTTTTTATATAATATACTGGATTCTATTGCTTCTCTTGCTATTTCTGGGGAGACTGAACAGGTATGTAATCTCGTCGAATCTCTTGGAAATTATTATCGCATCAGTGTCAGCAAGGGCAAAGAAGTTATTACAGTTGGCGAAGAAATCGAGATGGTGCGGAATTACCTAAATATACAGAAAATCCGCTATCAGGATCTCTTTGAAGTGGAATATCACGTTGACGAATCTTGCTTGGAGTACCCGATTTTAAAGCTTGTTTTGCAGCCGCTTGTAGAAAATTCGCTCTATCATGGTATCCGCCAAAAGGGAACGCCCGGTATTATCATCATTACAGTGCGGGAAGTAGAAAATAAGATTTGTTTGTCAGTTGAAGACGACGGTGTTGGCATGACAAAAGAGCAAATAGATATGATTATGACTGACGGAACAAACGATCAAGGCAAGAGCTTTGGACTGCGCGGAACAATAAAACGTCTTCAGATTTTTTATGGAGACGAAAATTGTATAAAAATCGAAAGTGAGCCGAATAAAGGGACAAAAATTACACTGATGATTCCAAGGGGGAGCATAAACCGTGGAGAATCTTAAGGTATTGATTGTGGATGATGAGTATTTAATACGCAATCTTCTGAAAAAGCGTATTAATTGGGAAGAATATGGAATGACCATTGTCGGCGAAGCCTCCAATGCACATCAAGCTTTGGATATGGTGGATGAATTAGTACCAGACATTATCTTTACAGACATCTGTATGCCTTTTATCGATGGAATCGAATTCAGCAGAATGGTGATTGAGAAGTATCCTGAAATCAAAATTGTTATCGTTACCGGATATGACGAATTTGAATTTGCAAGAAAAAGCGTAAAGCTCGGCATTGCTGATTTTATCTTAAAACCAATCAGAGTCTCGGAACTTATTAACGTTATAAACAGGCTGAAGAAGAAAATTTATGAAGAACGTGACCGAAACAAGGAGTTCGAAAAACTAAAACAAGAATTTAAGCAGAGCCTGCCTTTCTTGAGAGAGAAATTTTTAAACCGGTTGATTTTGCAGCCTCTTCCAGAGCAGGAAATCTCGGATAAATGCACGTATTATAACATTCCGCTTGCTGACGGAAAGGGAAATTATCAAGTCGCGGTTATTGAAATTATGCTCCCGAAGGAAGAACAGACAGAAGAACAGTCCATATTGCTGACAATGGAATGCAGAAAAAAGGTGGAAACGTTTTTTCATGATACAGAAAACGCTATTTTTACAGATGGAAAGAATCGGATAGTTATAATAACTAATGATGATAGCAAGAATTTCCCTGATAGCTGTGAATTACTAAAAACCAATTTAATCAATTCCTATAAATGCTTTGTTTGCATCGGAATTGGCAGCAAACATAAAAAGCTCAGCGACATTTACCTTGGTTACAAAGAAGCGTGTCATGCGCTGAATTATAAAGTGATTGTAGGCAAAAATCAGGTCGTATGCTATGAGGATGTCATTGAGTTAGGAAAGCAACGTTATTACCCAAATGAAGATTTACTGGAGAAATTGCATTTTTATATCTGCGCAGGTTCTGCGGAGCATGCCAGGGATGTGTTAAACAAAATTTTAAGCAGGCCTTTCTCCAATATTAGTCAGCTCCGCCTGGCAGCTATGGATATAATTATGCAGTGCCAGTATGCGGCCATTGAGCAAAGGGCAGACGAAGACAATACCATTAATAAAGAGACTTTGGCTGCAATATTGCTCTCTGATAATCTTCCGGATCTCAAAAAAAATCTTGAGGAATTTGTCATCAACTTATCTAATTCCATCAATCATAAGAATAATGTCAAAGCAGGTAATTTAGTCGCACAGGTTAAAGATTACATAGAAAAGAATTTGTCCGATCCCAATTTGGGGCTTGCCAGCACTGCTTCCGCCTTCTATGTCAGTCCGGGGCATTTGGGAAGGCTGATGAAAAAAGAAACCGGACAGACATTTGTGGAGTATCTGACGAATATCCGGTTAAAAAAGGCAGAGATGCTTTTAAAAACAACAGAGTTAAAAGGATACCAAATCGGCGAGATGGTGGGCATCAGCGATCCGCATTATTTTAGTATTCTGTTTAAAAAGAATTTAGGCAAATCAATCAATGAATACCGGAATGGTAATAAATTATGATGTTTGAATTGTGAAATAATTATGTTTTTTTTGTGAATGTATTATGAATTCTATTTAACTTACAATAAAGGTACAAAATCTCAAGGAGGTTCGAATCATGAAAAAGGTTCTCAAAGGCACAGCATGCGTTCTTTTAGCGCTGAGCTTAATGGCCAGTGTAACAGCATGCTCCAAGGGTTCCAATTCATCAACGACTTCCGGTACTTCCGGTGGCAAAATCACGTTGACCATCTGGGACCAGTCAGTTGGTGAAACGGATCCTACTGCAAAACTTTTGCCAGAGGTCGTAAAGGAATGGAATGAAAAACATCCGAATGTTCAGGTAACACGTAACGGGACGTCGGGTGAGCAGTATAAGACAAAGATTAAAACCGCTTTGGCTGCAAATGAAGCTCCCGATGTTTTCTACGGTATGGGCGGCGGAAGCTTTATGCAGCCATACATAGTGGGCGGCAACTGCCTTGTTTTGGATGATTATCTCTCACAAGATACCTTAAGTAAACTGCGCCCCGGTATGATAGAGGGCTGCAAAGTAAACGGCAAGATTTACACACTTCCTTGCTACACACATATTGCAAACCTTTATGTAAACACATATTTGTTCGATAAGGCAGGAGCAAAAGTTCCTACCAACTATGAAGAACTTCTTGATGCAGTTAAGAAGCTCAAGGCTGCTGGCATTACACCTGCGGTACTTGGCGAAAAAGACCGTTGGCCGGGCATGTATTGGTTTGATATCATTGCAATGCGCCAGGCTGGTAATGCTGCTTGCATCGAAGCCTTCAAAGATCCGAAGAAGTTTGACTCACCTGACTTTATCGAAGCTGCGAGAAAACTTCAGGAACTGGCAAAAGCCGGTCTCTTTAACAGCAGCATGTTCAGCATGAGCTATGATGAAATGCTTAATGCGTACAATAACGAGCAAGGCGCTATGATGTTCCAGGCTAACTGGGTAAATGCCGGTATTGAAGACAGCTCTTCCAAGACAAAAGGCCATGTCAAAGTTGTAGTCTTCCCGGTATTTTCTGACGGTAAAGGTAAAGCATCCGAGTTCTTTGGCGGCGGCCAAGATGGCTTCTATTTCAGCGCTAACACAACGAGCCCGAAAGATGCAGTTGAATTCCTCACATATTTGAGCGAACAGCTCGGAACAAGAGGCTATCTTGCAGGTGCTGGACTCCCGTGCTGGGATACAACTGGACTGGATACCTCCTCACTGTCTGAGCTGGATAAGACAGATGCAAAACTGCTTGATACTGCGACATCCTTCATTACTTGGTGGGACAATATTTTCCCTGCTGAGTCTGCTGAGACACACAAGAATTTGATTGCTGAACTTTTGGCAAACAAGATCACTCCTCAAGATTTCTGCAAGCAAATGGCTCAGCTCAAACCAACTGAATTGGCATTCTGATAATTGCCAAAACTTTAAAGCTTATAAGATTATAAACTGTAGGGATGTGGTCATGGTTTTTTACCAAGACCACATCTTTTATAGGAGAGCTATTTATGAATTCCGTTTTTTCTAATAAAAAGGCAATCTGTATCTTTATGATTCCAACCATGCTTATATTCGTCGTAATTGTTTTCGTTCCGATTTTGATTTCCAGTTACTACAGCCTATTGGATTGGAACGGAGTAGGCGCTGGTAAATTTATTGGACTTCAGAACTATGTTGAAATGTTTACCAGTCCTCGTGCACTGAATTCTATTAAAAACTCTTGCCTCTTTGCGCTTGTGTCTATCTTTATACAGCTGCCGATTTCACTTTTCCTTGCTTTGATATTGGCAAACGGCGTTAAAGGAGAAGGGTTTTACCGTACTGTATACTTCATTCCTGTTCTTATTTCTACAGTTGTTATTGCCCAGCTGTGGTCAAAAATCTACAACGCAGATTATGGCCTTTTAAATCAACTGCTTAAGGCTATTGGCTTAGGTTCACTTGCACAGGACTGGCTTGGTCAGACGGAAACTGCCCTTGGTGCATCTTTTGTGCCGACTTTGTGGCAGTATGTGGGCTATCACATGCTTCTGATGTATGCAAGTGCAAAGTCGATATCAAAGGATGTTATCGAAGCGGCAAGGATTGACGGCGCCACTTCAACGCGTATTGCATTTTCTATCATGATTCCGCTGATGAAGCCCATGTTGAAAGTATGCTTGATTTTCTCTCTGATCGGCTCATTTAAAGTCTTTGACCTTGTTTATGTATTAACTAAAGGCGGACCGTTCTTCACGACAGAAGTACCAAGTACACTCATGTATACGACGATATTTGATACTTATCGCTATGGCTACGGCAGTGCGATATCAGTATTTATTATCGTCGAATGTTTGGTATTTACTTTGTTAATAAATAAATTCTTTAAAACTGAAGATTAAGGTGATATAATAATGAGTGTACATGCGAAAAAAACTAAATCAACAAAAAGGATGATAGGGAAGGTCATATTGCAGATATTCCTTATCATCGTGGCGGTTATCCAAATATATCCGATAATCTGGCTTGCATTTTTCTCATTAAAGGATAACAGTGAAATTTTTGGTGGTAATATTGCTGGGTTTCCAAGGCATTGGCTTTGGAGCAATTACAACTTTGCTTTAACAAATGGAAAGGTTCTAACATACTTCATCAACAGCGTTTTAGTAACTGCTGCTACTATTTTATTGGTGCTAATCCTTTCAACTATGTCCGCCTATGCTATAACCAGGATGAAATGGAAGCTGAGCAAAGCATCCTTGAATCTAATTTTGCTCGGTTTGATGGTGCCGATTCACGCCGCTTTGCTTCCTTTGTTTGTGGTGTTAAGAAACTTGAAAATGCTCAACAGCTATTGGGCATTGATAATTCCTTATGTCGCATTTGGTATCCCATTTGCGGTTCTTATTCTTACAAGTTTCTTCAGCACTATACCAAGAGAATTGGAAGAGGCTGCTGTTATTGACGGCTGCGGAATCTACAGGACCTATTTCCTAATCATCCTTCCTCAGGTTCGTTCAGGAATTGCAACGGTGGCTATTTTCACATATCTTTCGTCGTGGAATGAACTTATGTTCGCGGTCACATTCATCAACAATCAAGAGTTCCAGACACTTACAGTCGGCATGATGTCCATGGTAGGTACCTACATTACACAATGGGGCGTTGTCGGCGCAGGTTTGATGATCGCTACTATCCCGACGTTGATAATTTATCTGTTATTCAGTAGGCAAGTCCAGGAAAGCATGATTGCTGGCGCAATCAAAGGATAAACGCCCATTTTATTATTAAAAAATCAAAAGGGGGATCCTCTCATGAGCCGCATCATTGTACAATCCCAGAAAAAGCTTAGCAAAATCAACAGAAACATCTATGGACATTTCTCCGAACATCTTGGCCACTGCATTTATGGCGGTATTTATGTCGGAGAAAACTCAAAAATTCCCAATATTGACGGTATACGTACCGACGTAGTAGAAGCACTGAAACACATTAAAATTCCTGTGTTGAGATGGCCAGGCGGTTGTTTTGCGGATGAATACCATTGGAAAGACGGTATTGGTCCCAAAGAGAACCGTAAAAAGATGGTTAATACCAACTGGGGCGGAGTTGTTGAGGATAACTCCTTTGGAACACATGAATTCATGGAACTTTGCCAATTGCTTGGCTGCGAGCCGTATATAAACGGCAATTTGGGTTCCGGAACTGTTCAGGAAATGAGTGAATGGGTAGAGTATCTGACTTTTCCGGGCCAATCTCCTATGGCTGACCTGCGTCGCAAAAACGGTAGAGACGAACCGTGGAAAGTTAAGTATTTCGCCGTTGGCAACGAAAACTGGGGCGGCGGCGGAAATATGACGCCGGAGTATTATGCCAATTTGTATCGCCATTACCAAACGTTCCTCAAAAATTACGGAGACAATAAACTATATAAAATCGCCTGTGGCCCAGGTGAAGACGATTATGCATGGACCGATACGGTAATGAGATTGGCGGGCAAGTATATGAATGCCATCTCCTTGCACTATTATACCGTACCCGGTATTTTCGATATCAAAAAAGGCAGTGCGCTCGAATTTGACGAAAAAGAGTACTATATAACTCTGAAAAAGGCATTAAGAATCGACGAGTTAATAACAAAGCACCTGCAGATTATGGATAGATATGACCCAGAGCACAAAGTTGACCTTATAGTTGACGAATGGGGCACCTGGTACGATGTTGAACCCGGTACAAACCCAGGCTTCCTGTATCAGCAAAACACGATGCGCGATGCGCTTGTGGCAGCCCTGACGTTGAATATCTTTAATCATCACAGTGACCGTATCACAATGGCAAATATTGCACAGACAGTTAATGTACTGCAGGCTGTCATTCTTACAAACGGCGAGAAAATGATTTTGACGCCTACCTATCATGTATTTGACCTGTATAAATCCCATCAGGATGCTATGCTGGTCGAATCCAGTGTTCAGACAAACTATATTGGTGTCGATGAAGTAAAAATTCCTCAAATCAGTGTTTCCGCATCTGTTGATGACAATAATCATCTGAATATAACAGTTGCTAATACTTCCATGGACAAAACAGATTCAACAGAGTGCTTTATATTTGATAAGGAAATTACTGCTGTTTCCGCATCGATCTTAACTGGCAAAATGAATGCTCATAATACTTTTGAACAGCCTGACAATGTTCATATACAAAAGTTCGATGATATTACAATTTGCGACGGAAAACTGAAATTTGAAATGCCGCCTTGCAGTGTCGTTAAAATTGAGGTTCAGTAAAAATAACGCCTTCAGCGTTTTGCAAGGCCCTACACTTGAGCGGACACTTAATATACTGTGCATAGCACAATATTTCATTCTATATTTACCCTCTCTTTTATATCATTAGCGCGAATGTGGCCGGGGTATTTACATTCGCGCAAAAGGGAAAAAGAGGGCCTGCCACCGGATTTTCGGTGGCAGGCCCTCTTGCTTTATGGTAGAAAAATTGCATAAAAGATGACCCCGTCAACTCTAAATTGAATTGACGGGGATAATTATTTTGATGTTTTGCGATGGAGTTTTCGCATTGTCTCGTCGCTTTTTCGCTTTCATCTAATGGTTTGCGGGACTTTTTATTTGGTTGCTGCTCATGAACTCATCCGCGCATATATTTATACACATACCGCCAGCCCATATATGATTAACGTATTGAAAAATTTTGAGGTCATATTTTTTAAAATCCGGTAGGTCTACTATAGATCTACTTTTCACTTTTTGAACAAGAATGAAATATTTAAAATGTAATAAAAATCCCGCAAAGCAGGAGAAAATCTTGCCTTGCGGGGTTTCTAATTTGGTGGGCGCTAAGGAACTCGAATCCCTGACCCTTCGCACGTCAAGCGAATGCTCTACCAGCTGAGCTAAGCGCCCATATCTTTTGTTTTTGCTGCCGTGTCAGACAGCTTCTATATTATACAATGCTTTTTTTAAAAAAGCAATAGTTAAGTGCAATTTTTAAAAAATTTTTTTACCGTAATTTTTTGGGGTGACTATTTGCCCGTCCGCTCCGTATTACATTGCGTTTGAGCGGTTTATGCCGGATTAAACTTTAAAGACAACGATGACGGAAATTTGCCGGCATGCAGCGTATAATATTTGTATAGCAGCAGGTTGCTATATACAGCACATTTATTTTGATGAATTATTGCAACGTCCTTTTTTATTTGACATAGTCCTTGTCTTAACGCTAAAATAATAAGAAGGGCAAAATTAATATTTTTATGCGGAGGAACATAGTGAACGAACATGATAGCATTGATTACACTTTAAAAGTCAAGGAACTAAACGACAATAGATCTGCAAAAAACGGCAGGAAACCGCTTGCCTTTATCCATACCTACGGATGCCAGCAGAATGTGAGCGACAGCGAGCATATCGCGGGATTGCTTTCCCAGATGGGCTTTGAGTTTACCGACGATGTAAAAAAAGCCGACCTTGCGCTTTATAACACCTGCGCAGTGAGGGAACACGCCGAGCAAAGGGTATTCGGCAATATCGGCGCGCTGAAAGGCATAAAAGACCGCAATCCGGATATGATTATCGCCGTCTGCGGCTGCATGACGCAGCAGAAGCAGGTTGCGGAGAAGTTTAAGCGCAGTTACCCATATGTGGACCTTGTTTTCGGAACTCATGCGCTGCCAAAGCTTCCAGAGATGCTGTATAACGTAATGACAAAGGGACGGGTTTTTGAGCTCGGTGGCGAGGACGTTGTCACTGAAGGCATTCCTGTCCGCCGTGACAGCAAGTTCAAGGCATGGCTTCCCGTAATGTACGGGTGCAACAATTTTTGCACCTACTGTATAGTCCCATATGTCCGGGGGCGCGAGCGCAGCAGGACTACTGAAGCCATTATGGATGAAGCAAAAAAACTGGTTGCGGACGGAGCGCGGGAAATTACGCTGCTCGGTCAGAACGTCAATTCATATGGGAAAGACTTGGGAGGCACCATTAATTTTTCGCAACTGCTCCGGAAAATAAATGCCATTGAAGGCGATTTTTTAATAAGGTTTATGACGTCTCACCCTAAGGACGCTACTTCGGAGCTGTTTGACACGATGGCGGAATGTGAAAAAGTGGCGAAGCACCTTCACTTGCCGTTCCAATCGGGCAGCAACCGTATTCTCAAGCTGATGAACAGACGTTACACAAAGGAAAAATACCTTAGTCTTATACAAGAAGTAAAAGAAAAAGTCCCGGGAATATCGCTGACCAGCGATGTTATTGTAGGTTTCCCAGGGGAAACATATGAAGATTTTTGCGAAACCCTTGATGTTGTGCGCCAAGTGGAATTTGACAATCTGTTTACTTTTATTTATTCGAAAAGGGAAGGTACGCCTGCCGCGAAGATGGAGGACCCGGTTACCCATGAGGAAAAGACGAAATGGATGGCGGAACTTCTTGCGGTTCAGGAAGAGATTTCGGCGCGCAATATGGCGAAGCGTGTCGGGAGAACCGAGCGGGTACTCTGCGAAAATGTCAAGGACGGCACGGTTTTCGGGCGCACAAATGAGAATCTCGTCGTCAGGTTTGACGGTGACGAAAGCCTGCTGGGCAAGTTTGTAAACGTCAAGATAACGCGGTCTGACCGTTCAGCCTTATTTGGCGAACTGCAGAACATTTAAAGAATTTTGCGGAACTGTCGCCAAAAAGGATTATAATAAAAGAGTATGATTTGATACAAACGATATTTACGGAGGAAATACAATGGGAGTAATAGAGAAAGCACGCGAACTTGGAGAAGCACTTTTGGCCGATGAAAGGTGCATACGTCTCCAGAATGCCAAGGCGGCCAACGATGCAAACCCGGAGCTGCAAAATCTTATCGGTGAATTTAATCTTAAGAAATTTCAGCTCAACAATGAGTTTAATAAAAAACCGGAAGAGCAAAGCAAGGAAAAGATTGAGCAATATCAGAAAGAGCTAAAGGATATTTACGGCAAAATAATGGCAACAGAAGGCATGAAGGAATATGCTGCTGCCAAAAAGGATGTTGACGAGCTTTTAAGCCACATCAACAGCATTATCCAAATGAGCATAACGGGCGAAGTGGATGGCGGCGGCTGCGGCGGCAACTGTTCTGCCTGCGGAGGCTGTCACTGATTTTAGGTTTTGCGCAGTCATTTAAAACATTCTGAAAGGACTGGTTGTGAGAATGTCTGAGATGACGCCGATGATGCGTCAGTATTTGAAAATAAAGGAAAAGCATAAGGATGAAATCCTGTTTTTCCGTCTCGGCGATTTCTACGAGATGTTTTTCGACGACGCTGACATAGCCGCAAGGGAACTTGAATTGACGCTGACAGGGAAGGACTGCGGCCTTGAAGAACGCGCGCCTATGTGCGGTATACCCTATCACAGTTGCGAGAGCTATATAGCAAGGCTGCTTGCAAAAGGATATAAAGTTGCCATCTGCGAACAGACGGAAGACCCGGCATTGGCGAAAGGCCTTGTCCGGCGTGAAATCGTCAGGGTAATTACGCCCGGCACTGTCATTGAAGGCAGCATGCTTGATGAAGCGAAGAACAACTTCCTTGCGAGCATTTATGTGAGCGGCAATAAAGCAGGAATCTGTTTTGCTGATGTTTCAACCGGTGAGGCATATGTGACGCTGGTCGAATCAGACGACATTGCAACCCGTATCAACAATGAAAACGGGCGGTATATGCCGAGCGAAGCAATCATAAACAATGAGTGCGCTGCGCTCAAGGGTGCCACCGCCTTTTTGAAAGAAAAAATCAACTGCACCGTCAACGTGTTTGATGACGACAGATACGACAGTTCTCCTGAGCCGCTGCTTAAGCAGTTTAATAAGGAAACCCTTGAGGAAATAGGCCTTGAGGGCAAGCCCGAGACGGTCATGGCGATGAACGCCTTGCTCAGTTATCTCAAGGATACCCAGATTAACGGGCTTGAGCGGCTCGACACGATTTATTACTACAGCGAAGAACAGTATATGCGCCTCGATTTGTCAACGAGGCGCAATCTTGAGCTGTGTGAAACCATGCGCGGCAGGGAGAAGCGCGGTACGCTGCTGTGGGTGCTCGACAAGACAAAAACAGCTATGGGGAAAAGGCTTCTGCGCACATGGATAGAGCAGCCGCTTTTAAACTGCGCAGAGATTGTACGGCGCCATAACGCTGTGGGTGAGCTTGTCAGCGATTCTATTATGCGGGCTGACCTTGCCGACGGGCTTACAGGTGTTTATGACCTCGAGCGCCTGATGACGCGCATAGTTTACGGTTCCGCAAACGCGAGAGAGTTGAGGAGCCTCGCCCAGACGGCGGAAAAGCTGCCGTCGATAAAAGAGAGGATGGCAGGCGTCAATTCTCAGCTTCTGAAAGAGATTTATGCTGGAATTGACCCGCTTCAGGATGTTTTCAAGCTTATCGACGATTCAATCGTGGAAGACCCGCCGGCTCTGCTCAAAGAGGGCGGCATAATCAAGGACGGGTATAACGCCGAGGTGGACGAGCTTAGGGAAGCAATGACGAACGGCCATGGCTTCTTAGCAAAAATAGAGGCCGCCGAACGCGAAAAGACCGGTATTAAAAACCTAAGAATTGGCTATAACCGTGTATTCGGCTATTACATAGAAGTCACAAAATCCAACCTGTCACAGGTGCCGGATTATTATATAAGAAAGCAGACGCTGACTAACTGTGAGCGCTACATTACGCAGGAGCTGAAAGAGCTTGAAAGCCGCGTACTCGGCGCACAAGAGCGGATAAAACAGCTCGAGTTCCAGCTTTTTGACGAGGTGCGCAAAAAGGTTGCGGAGCAGCTTCA
>Ga0134101_1002305_pt1 | contig 11629 bp, 16 predicted proteins | sample 12_3_2metaG_FD_94446 | JGI IMG/M metagenome (GOLD analysis project Ga0134101, IMG submission 94446) | Switchgrass degrading microbial communities from high solid loading bioreactors in New Hampshire, USA - 12_48_3.3_201_A2 metaG | ecosystem: Engineered > Bioreactor > Semi-continuous > Anaerobic...
GCAAAGAATGCCGCTGCTTTTTTTAAGAAGGCTATTTCCTTCTCTTTCTCAGCTAGTTCCCGACGTAATCTTTTATTCTCTTCGAAAGCATCTGTTTGTTCTTGTAGCTGAGGGTTGAATTGGAATTCTTTGCGGTCTTGCTTTAACCAGTATGATATCGTACCTTGGCCAAGGCCATATTCTTCGCGAAATACGGTTCATCTCGATCACCTGAAACGGTTCATGCCGATCGCCGGATACGGTTCAAGTCGATCACCCGAAACGGTTCATGCCGATCACCAAATACGGTCTAAGCCGATCAGTTTGGTGGGGGTATCCTCAAATATCAATTTGCCATAGGACAATTGCGTCCAAAATCTAAGTTCACAAGTAACTTAGAAGAAAGGTGGACGCAGAGGCCATGGCCACAAGGAGGATATCCGTGCGGAAGATTCGAGAAATCCTAAAGCTGAAATGGCAAGATGGACTGAGTAACCGGCAGATAGCTACAAGCTGCAATGTTTCACCTAGTACTGTAAGCGACCTAGTTCAAAGGGCTGCTCATGCAGGCCTATCGTGGCCATCGGTGCAAGAAATGACTGACAGAGCCTTAGAAGCGATGCTCTATGTTGACGTTAGTATTCGAAAACCTCCCCAAACGATGCCGGATTGGCAGAAGGTCCATAAGGAGCTGTCCCGGCCTGGAGTAACACTTAAGCTCTTGTGGTGGGAATACAAAGAAATCCAGTCTGACGGGTTCCAGTACACACAGTTCTGTTATCACTATCGCCAGTGGGCCAAGCACCTCGATGTTGTCATGCGTCAGCATCATAAAGCCGGGGAAAAGGTTTTCGTTGACTGGGCTGGACAAACCGTCCCTATCCACAATCCCGTCACCGGTGACACTAGCGACGCCTACCTGTTTGTGGCCACCCTTGGGGCTACCAACTATTCCTTTGTACGACTGTATCCGTCAATGGACTTGAAAAACTGGATCCAAGCCCACTGCGTTGCATTTGAGTTCTTTGGTGGAATACCTGCGATCGTAGTACCAGACAACCTTAAGACCGGCGTTACCAAGCCCAATTACTACGATCCGGACATTAACCCTACTTATGCGGACATGGCTCGGCATTATGGTGTGGTCGTTCTCCCAGCAAGGATCCGCAAGCCAAATGACAAAGCCAAGGTTGAGAGTGCGGTTCTCCATGTGGAACGGAAAATCCTAGCAGCTCTTAGAGACCACACTTTCTTCAGCATAGAAGAGGCAAACGAAGCCATAGCAGAAAAGCTGGAAGGGATGAACAATGAACCGTTTCAGAAGCTCGAAGGTTCAAGGACTTCTTGGTTCTTGGAACTGGAAAAGCCAGCTCTAAAACCACTACCTCCTAAGCGCTATGAGTTCCGTCAGTGGAAAAAAGCAACGGTTCACATGGACTACCATGTAGAGTTTGAAAAACACCTGTACAGCGTTCCTTTCAAGCTTGTGGGTAAATCTGTTGAGATTTTGGCGACCCAAACCATGGTTGAGGTCTTCTATCAAGGTATGCTGGTGGCTACGCATAAACGGCTTGGTAAATGGGAGCGTTACTCGACCAAGACAGAACACATGCCAGCTTCCCACCAGAAGTACGCTTCTCGCAGTCCAGAAACCATGGAAGCTTGGGCTGGTAAGATAGGTGATCATGTTCAAGAGTGGGCTCATCACCTATTTGAGCGATGCCAGCACCCAGAACAGGGCTATCGCTCCGTCTTAGGTGTTATTCAGTTGTCAAGCAAATACACTGCCGAACGAGTAGACAATGCGTGTAAGAGGGCAATTTCATATGGTGCGTACTCATACCGGAGCGTTAAGTCCATCCTTGAGAAAGGCTTGGACAACCTATCACTTGATCACCCCGTGCAAGCAGCCTTGCCTGATCATGAAAATGTCAGAGGGGCTAAGTACTATGCTGCAGGAGGGGGTGAATCAGAATGGGCATTCAACAAACGCTAGAACGCCTGCGTCAGATGCGTTTACCCGGAATGGTCCAAGCATATCTACGAGATTCCCAGACTGAAGGAATAACCGAGCTGTCATTCGAAGAGCGCTTAAGCCTTATCGTGGATCATGAATGGACACTTCGGGAATCCAACAGAATTGCGAGGCTATGCAAGAAAGCACGCTTTCGAGTTGCCGCCATGCCTGAAGACATCGACTATCAGCACCCTCGGGGCCTCAAGCGAAGTCAGTTTCAGGAACTCCTGAGGTGCGATTGGATCAGACAGGGACACAATGTGCTCATCGTTGGACCGACGGGCGTTGGTAAGACATTTCTTGCCTGTGCCCTTGGCAATGCCGCTTGCCGGCAGGGTATATCCGTAAGATATTATCGTGTTCCAACGCTACTACGCGAAGCCGCTATTGCTCAAGGCGATGGCCAGTACTTCGATCTGCTTAAGACTCTAAGAAAGGCGGACCTTCTTATCCTAGATGACTGGGGACTAGCCAACTTACTTCCAGCTGAGTCCAGGGACCTGCTAGAAGTACTTGAGGATCGCTCCCAGCGGTGCTCTACCTTAGTGGCCAGTCAACTTCCCATAGAACATTGGTATCAAAGCCTTGGTGACTCCACCATAGCAGATGCCATACTTGACCGAATCATTCACAACGCACATAAAGTTATGTTGCGCGGGGAATCCATGAGGAAAATCGCAAGGAATTCTCAATTAGAAACCGAAGTTGACAGCAAACAAGAAAGTTGAATTGCTTAAAACGAGGGTACCCCTGTGGGGTAAACATGAACAGGACTCATAATCCATTGATCGCCATGAACCGAAATGAGCGATCGGTTTATAGCGTATTTAGTGATCGGATCGAAGCGTATTCGGTGATCGAATTAACCGAAATACACGTCTGTTCGATGAGGTTGGACGAGGCGAGTATGAACGCCAGGATGGGGTTTCAAATTTTATACTGCAGCGTGCTAAGACACAATATGGTAAGCGTGTGACTAAGGAGGATATTTTCTTCTATGTCTATGGTCTGCTACACAGCCAGGACTTTCGGAGTAGGTTTTCGGTTGATCTGCAAAAAAATGCTAGCACGCATACCATTGGTTACAAGTAAGGACGATTTCTGGGCATTTAGCAACGCTGGTCGGAGATTAGCCGACCTGCATATTCACTACGAGAGTGTTCCCGCCCACCCGGACGTCGTTGTGAATGGTGCTGAACTAGGCAATTATCGCGTAGAAAAGATGCGCTTCAGAAGGGTTAAGGTCAAGGTGGATGGCAAAGATAGGACCGTTGATGACAAATCCACAATCCACTACAACAGCACGATAACCATCTCTAACATACCTGATAAAGCCTATGAATATGTTGTCAATGGCAGGTCTGCTATCGAGTGGATCATGGATCGCTATCAGGTTCGGACCGATAAGAAGAGTGGAATTACCAATGATCCCAATGGTTGGGCCGAGGAGGTAGGGAATCCCAGGTACATCCTTGACCTGCTCTTGAGCGTGATCAATGTCAGTGTCCAGACGGTGGATATCGTCGACAACTTGCCGAGGCTCAAGTTTGACTAGGTAGGCAAGGTGAAGCAAATAGTGTGAAAGCTGTTCCAACTTCTTACAGAAACAGGAGCAATGAGGGCGTCCGTTTAGTCCTCCACCTGTGAAGGAAAGGAACCGCTTTTCAAACATATATTATTACCATGAACCTAGCCTTGTATGGCTGGTACAGTATGCCTCTAGTAGAGAGTAATCTCTGCTAGGGGCTTTTCGTTTGAATGGAGGTGATAAGGATGATACAGAAGCTGCCAAGTCTAGACGTTGAAGACTTTGAATGTATAACAGACTTTATGCTTGAGTTCTACCGACGTCTGGGGTGGGATCCTACCAAGCAAGAACTAGATCCCAGGAAGATTGCCATACATCCTGATACATGAAAAGAGATCTGTACGCAAGTTAAACGGAGATGGGGTATTGGCTCTGCTCTAATCTGGATGAATCAGGGACCGAGCGGGCATGAAGATAATCCACACCAACTAGACCCTGCTTCGGTATGGATAGGCACAGGGGCGATTGCCAACATCCAGGTAGAGGGTCGGAGCATCCGATAGGGGACTTTAGGGTGACTTGTAAGGGGGTGTATTGCGGTAGATCCTGTAACTTTGTTTTATACCGGGGTATTGATCGGAATCTATTGCTGGAAGAAGGTCAGGGAAAGGAGGAGGTAAAAAAATATGGGCTGGTTTGCAGCAGGGTTTTTTGCGGGTGTGGCTATTGCTATAGTAGCTGAAGCAGTGGAGGGGGTTTCCGAGGCAATAGTAGACGAAAACCTCATATTCGACGTTTAAGGTGTGTTTTTCTGCCAGCGTGTGGGTTTCGTTACTTAAGCAAACAACTTGTTTAGAAGAGCAAATATGCGGAAATTTGCCTAGTCTGCGGGGAGGTATGCCATGGGCTATGCAGAGAAATTTAGAAGATATCTTGTAGAGGACGGTAAGAGCCCCTCCACGATCACTTCATACGTAGGTGACGTGGAGGGGTTTTTGTGTTATCTGGAGTACAAGGGCGGCCAGTTTGACGGACAGCTGAGACGGTTCTATGTTACCAGCTACAAGCAACACCTTGAGGACCAAGGCTACAAGGTCAATACCATCAACAAGAAAATGAACAGTCTGGTCTGCTTCAATCAGTTCCTAGTTGATCAGGGAGTGATGGAAAGCATGGTAGTGAACCTAAAGAAAGACTAGATACGCATAGCATACGGTTCCGAGCAAGAAGTGGAGGTCTACACCGATGGTGAGGTGGAACGCCTCCTCTTCTATATCCAAGACCGGAGTAAGGTTAGTGTCAGGGATAAGTTGGTAATACTGCTCCTGCTCTATACCGGAATCAGGGTGGGAGAGCTTGTATCTATCAAGCTGCAGGACATAGACTTCCTAACCATGCAGCTTCATATCCTGGGTAAGGGAGGCAAGATACGAGAGGTCCCACTACGGGCAGAGGTGGTAGAGGTGGCAAAGGAATACCTAACCACCGAGCGTAAGGTGCACAAGTATGCGGATAGCGAGTATCTTCTGCTTACAGAAAGGTCATCCAAAATGAACAGAGACGCTGTCAATAAGCTCCTTAAAAAGCACGGTGATGAGCTAGGGATTACCATGCGGCCTCACAAGTTCCGCCACACTTTTTGTACGAGGCTCCTTCGAGCAGGAGTTCCACTAACCACCATCTCAAAGCTTGCCGGCCATGCATCAGTGCAGACAACGTCTAGCTTCTATATCAACACAAGCAGGCGGGACAAACAGGAAGCTGTTGAGCTCCTGTAGGGTCGAATATGTTCAGATGAAGGGAGAGAAAGGTAATGAACACCACCTATCAGGGTTTACATCAGATCGCAAGACAGGCCAATTGGCTCGAGAGCATCGGCAACATATACAGCTCTTACCGCATGAGGAAGTTGCTCGAAAACCATAACTGTTGCCCAGGTTGTGGTACGATCAGGGTTTCGGCAGGTTTAAGGATACCCCTTTTGTGCCCTGTCTGCGGCCGTGAAGGATTGGGAGGCATGTCCTGGTGACCGTCCTTCATACCATTCACGATGTAAAGAGACTGGAAGGAAGTAGGCGGCTACCCGAACCCTACATGGATTACGTCTCCCAGTTCTTCATAGACCTGTATGCCCAATATGGAGATGGACATGATCTCCTAGGGTTTAGCCTTGACGGTATTGCAGAGATCGTAATCCTTGATGACGACGACAACGTCAATGGTCTGTACCTGCCTACGGTACCTGACCGGTTGGATCTGATCAATATGGAACCAGATTGGGTAGAACGCATTGATTTACCAGGCAGCCTGTCCGTCTTTAAATTAGCTTTCATGCCAGACAATGAAAGAATGGTTTTCGTCTTTAGCGAGGTGGGTAACCTAGATGACGCTACAGAAGAATGGTTGGCAGAGCAGCTAGAATGGTCGGAGTTTTTTACGAGCCGTTCAAATAGAGACTAATGTGCAAGGAGGAGTAATGCCTTGAGGGTAGTGAAGAGCAAGGAGGATATTTCGCTGCTACAGCGTGCCCGTGCTGTAGGAAGTGAATTCGCAAAGCATCTGGAAAATTTCATGGACCAATTGCAGGCGGACCTAGACGATCTGAACCCCGGTGCCTATAAAATGGAGGATTGTGGTTATGTTGTGATCCTGGAACCGGGTGACAACGTTAGGGAGCTTTCTCACATCGGACTATACCGAGAAAACGGACTACTAGGCTGCCTACCAGAGTGGTTTGATCTAGTCAGCTTAGATGGAGCCCAATACTACTGCTTTCTCGAGCTGCTAAACGATGCCTTTGGTGTTATCTTCTATACGGCCGTCGGAATCCATGACGAAGAGGTCGAGGTTTGGTTACAAGCCAAACTGCACGAAGTTTATTGAGATTTATGCTCTAGGCTTCAATCCCTACTCTAGGGGTTGGAGCCTTTTTTCGTAGAAGGGGGTTGCTTGGCACATGACAAACACGAACCAATCTGATCATAAATCGATCCCGGCTAAGCGAGTCAACATCGTCAGCGTGAAGCTGTGTAGGGAATCAAGCCTACTGTATAAGCCACGCTACATAAGTACGCCAAAAGACGCAGCAGTCCTGGTCAAAGACTTCCTAGCTTTTTCGGACAGAGAGGTTGTGGTAGCGGTCTACTTGGACACCAAGAATCAACCGACTGCTATTTCGACAATCAGCGTAGGAACTCTTAACTCGAGCTTGGTTCACCCACGTGAGGTTTTTAAGGGTGCTGTCTTGTCAAACGCAGCAGGGATGGTTATAGCCCATAATCATCCCAGCGGAGTCCCAGAGCCTAGCCAGGATGATATCGCAATCACAAAACGTCTAGATGAAGCGGGCAAGATAATGGGCATAGGCTTAATTGACCACGTCATTATCGGAGGCGAAGGTCAGTGGGTGAGTCTGCGTGAGATGGGACTACTATAGAAAGGCGTGGTATCGTGTTTGACAATCAGCGCTACATCACCAAGCGTATCTCTGAAGAGATTCCGCTGAACCTTGTTCTTTTCATGTGGTCTCGGATAGATGTACTTAAGGCTACAACCGCCGGTAAGCTTGATTATCTTCAAGTCTTTGAGCTGAAAGAAATAAATGAGTTTGCCGTCCTAGAGAATCAGCTGGTCATCCATCGCAGTGAAGATCCCCAGTATATTAAGAGCTACGCCTTCACCGTTAGGAAACCAGTTACTACCAAGATATATGTTATCGATTCAGGTCCTTACAGCACCATGATGTTTGCTGAGGAGTATTAGCGATTCTTAGGTGACTTCAGGAGAGGTCTCTGGGCTAGGCTCGGGGACCTCTCTTTTTTTGCACTGTTGGTAGATGCCTTAAGGATATCCATTCCGGGATTATGGGCACAAGGAGGCTCGGTATGACGCGTGGGGAGCCGACTAAACATCTGGGCACAAACGTCGCAGAGTTGGTTGTGATATGAGGCTGGCGGAAAAAATATGGATCATTTTGTTCAAAGCGTTTTCGGTTAGTACAAAGTACAATTTGGTAGTATAATATGGGCAAGGTTCTTTCCAATTCATTTTCTCCGCCTCCCTTAATGGAAGCACCTACTCCAGGTGAAGTAGGTGCTTTTTCCATTCGTACATTATTGCGCCTCCTAAAACGGGTTTAGTGCAAATGCCGTTTTAACCAGAATGGGTAATGTCCAGGATGGGCTTTGAAACCTCCTTTGGTATCCCCAGCATTGCCTCAAGGAAAGCCGCCGGGTCATATGCGTAAGGGTCGCTCTCAAGCCACTTTGGCAGTTCCTTGCCCTCCAGCTCCTTCGCCCTTATATCGTACACCAGTGACAAAGCATCAACATGTAACATGTTCGGGACCGGAAAACCGGTCTAATGCCCGGTAAAGGGAAGTCTTATGGGGCAACTTATCAAGATCGAGCTTAATGCGCAGTAACGGGTCGTGCTCGATGACATCCATGTGTTCTATGCGTTCAATGCCAAGAGCATACGCAACAAGCCGTGTCTCCAAGTCGTCTCCCAGTGTATAGGTTGCCCAGGGGGCCTTTTCAATGGGCAGGGAGTCCAGTAACTGTCTAACATTAAGGTGTTCGCGAAAACAATCAATAAGTAGGGCTGCTCCGCCAAAAGAGGTTAGGCCATCTTTATCAAATTTATAGGAAATCCGGCAGGAATTCGTGGTTGCCTGTGTCGAATATATACTCACCAGAAAGGTGCCTCCTTCGGGGTGTCCTTGGGATGCTGTCCCCGTTAAGAATTCCCCATGGGAAGTCACTTTTCCTTTATCTGTCGCCATTTTTCAAGGGTAACCCTGCGAAATCCCGGTTTAACGGTTCACGGTAAAGGCGGCAAAACTAGATTTTTAAAGTTAACTGATAAGACGGCGGCGCTTTTAGAGGAAATAAGGCCAGAGGATGCAGGGCCGGATGATCCGGTTTTTCTTTCGCAAAAGGGAAATCCATTATCAACTAGGCGCATTTGGGATATTGTGAGAGTAGCCGGTAAGCGGGCAGGCATAAAAAAAGATGTTAGTCCGCATTTCATGCGCCATAGTCATGCCTCGCACGCTTTGGATCGTGGTGCGCCCATTCATCTGGTGCAGGCTCAGCTAGGACATGCTTCGCTTGCAACTACTTCAAAATATACGCACGCACGGCCTGACGATACGTCAAGCAGGTTTTTAGCCATTTAGGTGCCGAAAATCCATTGGACAGGAGAGTGAGCACATTGAAAAAAGTAACAGAGGGAGGATTAACTGATAAAAGACGTTGGTTATTGTTGGGTTCGATAGCTGTTGTTTTAGTTTTGGTTTCAATAATAGTCGTTGTGCAGGTTAATTCAAACAGATGGAAAAAGGACTTCACCGTAAAATACGTAGGATCAGAAACTTATCGTACATTGACGGGAGAAATAGCCACACGATACATTTACGAAATAACAAACAACACAAATGAAAGCCTCTATAAAGTAACTGCAGTATTTAAGTTTTGGGATGGCGCCTTTAAAAACCGGAAATATACATATGAAACTATGCTCAATGTGTTTGGTACAGTAAAGGCTCATGAAACGGTTGAATTAAAAATTTCCCGATTGGAGTTTGATGCTGCGGCAGATGCAAATATTATGTTTTTCGAGCACGAATTGGATCACATTAAATACTCCCGGCGAAAGTGAAATCAAACCAGAAATTAAGAACTATACTTTGCATGCAATCACTTCGAACAGCTCAAGGGGCATCTGCTGCCCCAACGGCGGTGTGGATCAACCCGCCCAACGGCAATGGCAATGGCTCAACATTTCACTAAATATAGCTCGCAGGTGTCTCACAGAGCTTGACATCTTCCGCATCACCCGATATAAATAGTGTTGGAATAACCGAAAGGTGAGATTGACAAAAAACAGGCAGGAAAAAAGCAGGAAGTTAGCGAAGATGGATTATCAAAGCTAAATTTGGAGGTGTTCGATTTGAGAAAGTTCTTTCTTGTCTTCTTTTTAGTATTTTTAACCGGATCGCTAGCGTATGCAAATCCCGCCTATGATGAGATGATTGAGTCCATTAATCGTTGGTTACAAAGCAATGAACAGTACGAGTTTCATAGTGCTACGGAGCAGGAAGCGTTTATGTGGCGTCTTGAAATAGAAAGTTTGGGCTACGGTCGGGATAAGGCTAATTTTGAAAGGGTTAGAAAATTGATAGACGATATTGGCGACAAGTCATTCACATATCAAGGAACGGTCTATAATAAAGAAAGTCTTCAAGCCCTTCTGCTTCGGTATTATCCCAGCTATACCTATGGTGATCCATTGGGTTTTCTACTTGAACAGTACGAATGGTTTAAAGTGGGCGTTACAGAGAAAAGGAAACAAGTATATTGGCTTATGGAATACCTTGATTACATTGGGTGGCTTTCCCGAGATGGTAATGCGGTGAACTCCTTGACAGGGGAGTACAGATATATGGTAAATGAAATCCTAAGCCAAGTAATGGCTTTTGCGGAGGATAAAGAAGTATATGACTACGGTCTCGTATATACCGATTATATAATAATATGGGCTAATGTCGATGTCGAAAACTATCTTAATGAAATAGATCGTTTTCTGGGTTATTGGGCGAAGTTTATGACCGACGATGAAAAGGAATTAATGTTAAACTGGCTTATTCCAACCTTTGCCGAATATGATGTTTCGGTTAGAATCTACCACAAATTAACCAAATAGAACGACCCAACCATGTTTTGGTATAGTGTGCAATAAACTCCTGATAAACGATAATGATAATGCTCTAGCACCTAGAAATCATTTCGATTGTATAGCCACTTTAACGCCTTCACAGGTAAAAACCTGTGGGGGCTTTTTTGATACCCAAAAGGAGGTGGTCCAGTGTCTTGGAAACCTAAAAGGCCTTGTTCGCATCCTGGCTGTCCCGAGCTTACAGATGGACGGTTTTGCGAACCTCATGCTAAGCAAGAGCATAGACGCTATAACAAGTATGAGCGTGATCCCGAGAGCAGCAAACGTTACGGCCGTAAATGGAGAAAAATTAGAAACAGGTATATTTCCCTCCATCCTCTTTGCGAACAGTGCTTGAAAGAAGATGTTCTAACAAGAGCTGAAGAGGTACACCACATTAAGCCCCTGGCTCAAGGTGGGACGCATGATGATGAAAACCTTATGGCCCTCTGTAAACCATGTCACTCTAGGAGCCTGTCTAAGTAATTGGGCCAGACAGAGCTACGGTTTTTCGGAATCCGGCAGTTGAGAGTTACGTATAGAAGAAAGGCTGTCCGGAAAGGCGATACCGGCAGCCTATGGCGGCTGCTTCCTAACCCATTGTCGGTACAGCGCGTGGAATACTGCCGCCGAAGGCGCACTTATGCCTGAATACCTTGAGCAGGTTGTGAACCAGGGCGGCGAGATTCCACTCGCCGCTCACATTGGCAAGGCCTCGCAGGGAGAAGGATCGAAAGCCGCGCACCGCTTTGATCTGACCGAATACAGGTTCCACTGACTGTTGGCGAAGCTTGTAGATGGCCTTGCCCCGTTTCGTTCGGATGAAGCGGGACATCCTCTCACGAAGTGGGGCATTCCGTGGCAGGGGACCTCTTTTGGCGGGTTCACGCCATTGACTGTGCTTCACTTTATCCGGCGGTATGAACGGCGAATCGTACCGCCTCAAGGAAAGCAGAGCAAAACATGGCAAGGTGGATCAGTCTTAGATGGCCAAGTGGATCACTCTTACGCAAGCGCGAGTGGATCACTTTTAGACGGCCAGTGGATCAGATTTATGTTGACGATCGCAGAACAGGGCTCGTAACTTCAATTCTATGCCACCTAATTGGCCCTATATGCTGTTTTAAGGTGATGGAGAATAACTTTGTATGGGGAAGGCTTTTCAGCGGCTTAAAATGGCAAAAAATTGGCTCCATGTGTCTGCAATTACTGCCCCAAAAGGTATTCCGTCCCTGGTAAATATCCCAGGCCCAGGTAGAATGGTAGAACAGGGCTCGTAACTTCAATTCTAAGGTGTCTAATTTGCGATTTAAGCCGTTTTAGGGAGAAGGGGGTATAGTTAGTATGGGGAAGGCTTTTCAGCGGCTTAAAATGGCAAAAAATTGGCA
>Ga0134101_1002308_pt1 | contig 11613 bp, 12 predicted proteins | sample 12_3_2metaG_FD_94446 | JGI IMG/M metagenome (GOLD analysis project Ga0134101, IMG submission 94446) | Switchgrass degrading microbial communities from high solid loading bioreactors in New Hampshire, USA - 12_48_3.3_201_A2 metaG | ecosystem: Engineered > Bioreactor > Semi-continuous > Anaerobic...
AAGCTTTTTGCCGTCCCTGCCGTAAAAACGCGAAGCAAAGACGCTGCCGTCTTCCTTGGAAAAACGGGCATCGATGCTCCAGTATTCCTTGGGAACAAACTCCTCGATCTCTTTTTCCCTGTCGCAGATGATCCGCATAGCCACGGACTGGACGCGTCCGGCGCTCAGGCCCTTTTTAACCTTTTTCCAGAGCACCGGGCTGATCTCATAACCCACAATCCTGTCCAAAACCCTTCTGGCCTGCTGGGCATCCACCAGGTTCATGTTCAGGGGCCGTGGCTCCTTGATGGCGTTTACCACTGCATTTTGGGTAATCTCATTGAAGGTGATCCGTAAGGCGCTGGATCCGTCCAGTTTGAGAAGATGGGCCAAATGCCAGGAGATGGCCTCCCCTTCACGGTCAGGGTCGGTGGCAAGATAGACCTTTTCGGCCTTGGCTGCATCCTCTTTCATGCTCTTGATCAATTGGGTCTTTCCGGTCATGGTGATGTACATGGGCTCAAAATCGTTCTTCACATCCACGCCCAGATGGCTCTGGGGCAAATCCCTCACATGCCCCATGGATGCGACGATCTTGTAATCATTGCCCAGGTATTTTCTGATGGTCTTGGCCTTGGCCGGCGATTCCACTATGACAAGGTATTTGGACATCCGTACCTCCAGCACCGTATTTTTCTGACGTTTAACATTTGTTATCGTATCACTGATAGTGTATTTTGTAAACCTGGTTTTTATGCTGCGGGGCCGCAGGCGTCCAATGGGAACAGGCTTCCGGAATATCAGAAGGGGCTCGTCCGAAACGATCCCCTTCTGATGGAAAAAGATTATGCTTTATGTTCGTAACGCTGCGGCATCCTCATTACGGCAGCACATGCCTGCCGCCTGACGGACACTCTGTGAGCCCGGTGGTACTGTCTATCGTTGTAAAGGGATTCCCGTTGCATTCTGGGACATTCTGAAGATAGCCATCAAGAACCAACTGCCGCACATCGGCAGCGAATGGCCGGCTCACAGTTCCCCTTTCCATGCCCCATTCCATCGAAGCCTTGTTGATTACCCTTTGGTTAGAAAGACATGCCGATTCAGCGGCCCTTTCCCGCGAGGCATTGTATAGCGGGACAGCGATGCCGACGAGTATTCCCAGAATGAGGACCACGATCATGAGTTCCACCAGCGTGAAACCCACCGGGCTTCCCGTTGCGATGCACAACCCGCTCTTTTGGCGCAGCATTTTCACTCGTTTTTTCGCACCCATCATGTTTCTCTTAAAAAGCCAGCTTGGAAGCTGGCTTTAGTTTATTTATATGTACCGTGTTTAGAACATTCTGCCTGATCAGCATCGGTGGGGGCGGTGTGCGAGTAAGTACCACCGGAAGGGCATGTCGGTATTGTACCTCCACGGAAGAAGTCACCTGGCCAGGTCAGTCCGGAAGATACCGCATACTGGGTTTTCGCTCCGTCAATGGTTCTCAGGTTGGCATGGCATGCATTCTTCTCTGCATTACCGGTAATGCTGTTATAAATGGGCACGGCGATGGCTACCAATATGCCCAGGATGACAACAACCACCATCAGCTCTACCAGGGTGAAGCCTTTGTTGTTTTTCTTGAATCTTTTGAGCATAAAATGACCCTCCTACTTTTTTTGTTTATTATCAGCTGACAAAGCCAGCCATACTAATCAATGGTTATCTGTACAATAATTTACCACACTATTGCACTTATGACAAGAATGATTGCCGCAATATCCTGTCGGATAGGTATAATATACAAATATGTCAGTACGCCGGCAGTAAACCGCAAAAAACTGTTTGGTTTAACCCATAATTTCTGCTATAATACCATAAAAAACCATGGAAAGGACAGGATGGAACCACCGTGGAACGCAAATGCGACAATATCTTCACGCTCATCGATGAAACCCTGAAACTGAACGCTTCGGATTTGCATATTTCCGTGGGAATCCCTCCTACCTGCCGGGTCAACGGTCATCTGCGCCCCCTTCCCTATGCCAGGGTGGAACCCCGGGATACGGAAGCCTATGCCGTACAACTCCTCAATGAGAAGCAATTGCACTATCTGAATGAAACCGGGGAAATAGACATCTCCATTTCCTCCTATGAAAAATATCGCTGCCGTATCAACATCTTCCGGCAGAAATCCTGTTACAGCCTGGCCATCAGGATGCTGAATCCCATCATTAAGGATTTCAAGGCTCTTGGGTTGCCGCCGGTGCTGGAAGACCTGTGTTCCCTGAACAGAGGGCTTATCCTGATTACCGGTCCCACAGGGGCCGGCAAGACCACCACGCTGGCTGCCATGGTGGACTGGATTAACAGCAACAGGGACTGTCACATCGTCACGCTGGAGGATCCCATCGAATACGTCCATGAGCACAAACGGAGCATAGTCAACCAAAGGGAGATCGGCTATGATTCATTGAGCTATGCCAATGCGCTCCGTGCCGTGCTCCGCCAGGATCCCGACGTGATCCTCATTGGCGAGATGCGCGACCTGGACAGCATTTCCATTGCGCTGACAGCTGCCGAAACCGGGCACCTCGTCCTGTCCACGCTCCACACCATCGGTGCCTCCAAGACCATTGACCGCATCATCGATGTCTTCCCCCCTTTCCAGCAGCAGCAGATACGCACCCAGCTTTCGATGGTCCTGCAGGCGGTCATTTCCCAGCAGCTGATCCCGACGGTGGACGGCAGGGACAGGGCCCTGGCGACCGAGATCATGATCACCACGCCGGCCATCAAGAACCTGATCCGGGACAACAAAATCCATCAGATTTCCAATGTCATCCAGACCAGCGGCAAGCTCTTCATGAAATCCATGGATGCCTCCCTCCTGGATCTGGTCAGGGAGAACAGGATCAGTATCGAAAACGCCCTGGCTTACGCATCCGATCCGGAATATATGAAGCGGATTCTATCCTACTGATCCTATGGCTTTTTGTACTTGATCACCTTCCCGGAATCCGGATCCAGGTTGGCAATATTCTTCAGAAAAACCTCTGTGGACAGGTCGTAGGTATTGCCGTTGCGGATTCCGGTCATGCGGATGCCCAGGAAGTTCTTGTTGCCGCTGTCTTTTTTGAGCGTGAACAGGTCCTCATCCCGGATGATGGGAAGGGTGATGACTTTGGTACTCCCGTTATATTTATGGACAATCCGAGAGCCATCAAGGTATATGTAATGATAATCGGCTTCGTCCGTTGGCGCATCAAGGATTTCCACCTCAACGGCATTTCTCAGTTCATCCAGCAGGAAATCCCCCGCTGAACGCATTTCGGACTGCAGTTCGAAACGGTCGCTCCCCCTGGTAAAGGTATTCTGTCCCAAGAAGAACAGCCTGTAGCCGATGGCCAGCACCACGCCGAGCAAGGCCAGAAAAACTATCAGTTCAGCAAGCGTGAACCCTTTTTTTCCTTTCATCGCAAGAAGCACCCCGCCCGTCTTACTTGTTCGGTATAAAGACCCTGATACGTGTCCTGTCTCCCTTGGTGCCAAAGGTTGCTTCTGTCTCCATGATGCGCCCTTTTACAGCAATGGTATCCCTGTTGAAGGTGATTCTGAGGGTATCCGGTGTCGGGCCGGGCGTCGCATTGGCCAGCTCATTTTCCACGGCCTGACGGACGGTATAGACCGCCTTCGTCCTTTCACCCGACTCGTTGAGCTGAATGAAGCCATATGTGATGGATGGCAAAACCATGATGACGATCAGACCGATGAGCATCAGGCATACCAGTATTTCTGCCACGCTGAATCCGCCGGTATTCTTCAAATGACATCACCCCCAGGGCTTCGCTTATTCCCAGTGGCCATAGGTATACACGGTTTTACCGGCCACATCCTTGAAATACTCCATTTCTTCTTCGCCTATCGGCTGATACTTGACCCTCGCGCCGCCTGACATGCTGAAAGAATCGCAAACCACAATGCCGGTGACCAGGGCACCTCCCCTGACCTCGATTTCGGCATTGGGCGCGTATACCACCTTCACGTCGGAGTTGGTACCGCCATCAAATTGCAGTTTGCTGCCTCCCGAGATGATATTGCCCACTACGCCGGTACCATTGGTAATATGAATCTTTGCTTCCTTGACGTGCAGCGTGGCTACCACCTTGACGGCGTTGGGGAACTTCAGGTAGTAGCTGTTGCCCGGATTCCTGATATCGTTGCCATCCTTGTCAATGGTTCCGGCATAATAGACCAGGACCTTTTTGGCCCAACCCTCCAGTTGGGCGGCAGAAGCGCTCCAACTGTGATTGATGGAACTGCTTCCGTCGATATGGAAAACATCATCTACAAAGATGTAAAGCTTTCCTGTGCCATTGTGGTTGACCTGAATATGCCCCTGGTTCAAAAGAAGCCTTCTGACCCTCAGGATGATATCTCCGTCACCCAGATCAAAGGTCAGCGTGGTGTTGGAAGACAGTTCCAGGTCTTCATCCACATAGATTTGCAGCGTCCGGTTACCGCTCCGGATATCCGACACCCTGCCCGAACCGGATACCCTGAGATACCTTGTCCGGATAATCCGATCCGTGTTCATGCGGACAATCTGCAGTTCACCATTGGTAACGGCAATACCGCCCCTGTAATAGACGTCACTCTCTATTCTCCGGGTACCGCTGTTCACGTTGAGGGTCGTGTTGTCGGAAGGAAGACCTGAAGGATAAGCCGGAAATTCCGGGAATGGAAACGTGTCGTAGTCAAAGATCTCCGTAAGGTTCTCAATCGTTGTGCTGATCCACGGTGGACTGCTGACAGAAGACTCGTCCGCATCCGGGTGGATATAAATGGTTCCGGTGACCCTGCTGCCGCCGTCCAGGGTAATTCTCGACAAGCTGGCAACATCGCCTTCAACGGTACCGCCTTCGCTGATCGTGATGTTGCCTCTGGAATAAATCGCCTTGTTAAAGGGTTCTCCACCAATAACGGTCTCCAGGATATTCAGGGTGACAGACTCCTGTATACCCTGGTAAGTGGCTGTTGAACGGATGGAAATGGTATTGCCCGATCGGCTCATGTCGACGACGATGACCCCGCTGTCAGAAGAAGACAGGGTAAACGGATTGCTGGCACCGGCAGCGATCATACGGTCTACCAATGCCTTGCGTTCGCTTTCGGACAGACCGTCGGGATTTTCCACGATATAGGAAGCTACCGCTTCTGCGCCTGAATGGGCATAATAGTAGGCCTGTGACTTGTTGCTGTCATGGGCTGACATCAGCGTATCGGTGGCACCCATGCCAAGAATCGCGGTGCTGAATACCATCAGGACAACCATAACAACCAGCACCAGGGGCAGGGCCATTCCCTTGTTTGACTTTAAAATCCCAAACATCTTACCATCCCTTCTCAGGCAATCCTACATGACAACCCTGAGCAGTTCTTCCATGGATGTCAAGCCTTGCTTCACTTTCATGAGCCCATCCTGACGGAGGGTGTTCATCCCTTCGCTCATGGCAACCTTTCTGATAACATTGGTTGAAGCTTTTTCCAGAATCAGTTTCTGGATGGATTCCGATACAGTCAGAAACTCGTAAACGCCGATTCTGCCCTTATAGCCGGTATGGTTGCAGGCCATGCAGCCTACGGGTTTGTACAGGGTTACGGTTTTTTCATCCGGCTCAACCGGAAAATCCGGAACGCTCTTGAGGATATCTTCCCTGGAAAACGTAAAGGCTTTCTTGCATTCCGGGCAAAGAACACGCACCAGTCGCTGGGCCACCACACCGAGCAGGGATGAAGCGGTCAAAAAAGGTTCAACCCCCATCTCGCCCAGCCTGGTAACAGCACCGGGTGCATCATTGGTATGCAGGGTTGAAAAGACCAGGTGTCCGGTAAGGGCCGATTCCACAGCGATCTTGGCCGTTTCCATGTCACGAATCTCGCCGACCATGATGATGTCCGGATCGCTTCTCAGAATGGATCTGAGACCGGATGCGAAAGTCATGCCGGCACGGGCATTCATTTGTATTTGGTTTATGCCGTCCATGCGCCGCTCGATGGGGTCCTCCAGCGTGATGATGTTTTTGTCGGGTGAGTTGAGCTTTGCCAGCGTCGCATAGAGGGTGGTACTCTTTCCGCTGCCCGTGGGTCCCGTGATGAGGATGAAACCATAAGGAAGCCGGATGGTTTTCTCATAACGCCTCAGATGCCTGTCCGGGAACCCCAGTTCTTCCAGGGTAAAGACCTTGCTGGACCGATTGAGCAGCCTCATAGTCACCTTCTCGCCATGTGCGGATGGCAGCGTGGCTACACGGATATCGATGGTTTTGTCTTCGATCCTGACCGTTATTCTTCCATCCTGGGGCACCCTTCGCTCCGCAATATCCATACCGCCCATGACCTTAATCCTTGAAGTAATGGTGGGATGAAGCTTTAGCGGTGCCTGAGTAACTTCATGAAGGACGCCGTCGATCCTGAACCGGACGCGTGTATACTTTTCCTGAGGTTCAATATGGACGTCACTGGCATTCGTTTTCACAGCCTGATGGAGGATCTGGTTTACCAGCTGGACGGCGGGTTTTTCATTGGCCTCGTCATCAATGGAGCTTACCTTTTCCTCTTCTTCCTCGTCCTCGATATTCCGGGTATCAATCCCCTTGCTGAGGTTCGTGAATTGCTCGAGGGCCAGGTTCAGTTCCCTGTCCATTACAATGACAGGCTGGACCTCATAGCCCGTCAGAAGCTCAATGTCGTCGATGGCGATGATGTCATTGGGATTGCTCATGGCGACAAGGAGCTTGCCATTCTGGATGCGGATCGGGAGCAGTTTGTATTTCTGTGCAATCTCGGGCGAGATCAGGTTGGCCGCCGCCATATCGATGCCCTGCTGCTTCAATGTAATAAATTCCAGGCCCCATTTTCTGGCCATGGCCCTGGCAATATCCTCTTCCTTGCAGTAGCCAAGCTGAGTAAGCGCCTGACCAAGCATGATCCGGATCCCCTTGGCCTTGTTCCTGGCCTGAAGCTCAAGAGCCTCCTTCAGTTGTTCCTCGTTGACGATGCCCATCTTGATGAGTTGCTCGCCCAGGTACCCCACTTCAGATCGCATAACCATAACTGTTCATCCCTAACTTTTTGTCTGGTGGTGGAATCGCTGTTATCTGTAAAACGCATGAGCTTTCATGTTGATTTTCATGTTCTTATGATCAGCCTTTTCATTGGCGATGGTAACTTCGTCCACCCGGATAAGCCTTTCTCCCGTGCTCATGCTCCTCAACAGCGTGATCAGTTGCGAGTAGCCGCCCCTGAAGGTTAATGACATTGGCATTTCATTCGGTTTATTATCTGTATTTACCACCTTTTCAAGGAATTCAACCGTCAGCAATTCCAGCCCGGCCTTTTCCGACAGGCGGTTTATGTAGGCAATCAGCTGATCCTCATGGGCCTGCTCAGGGATCATCCGATACAATCTTTCAAATGACTGCTTGAGTTCATTTTCAATGATCGACAGCAGTTCCATTTTTGCCAGCGTGCTTTCATTTTCCCGCAGGATTTGCTCTTCATTGCGGATAGAAGCAGATGTTTCGGTTATTTTGATAACCGATAAAACCGTCAGGGCGGTCAGGGCAAGGATCAGGATGCCCAATAAAACGAGGAAAAGGGTTATCTGCGTTTTCTTACCGCTTAACGTGTTCATTGACCGCTCCCCCCTGTCAGATCGGTGATATTGAATACGACGGGAATGGTGAGCTCAAACTGGATGTCGTCATAAACCTGTCCCCGCCCTGACTCCGCTGTGGAATACCTGCATGAGATCTCGCCCAGATTATTCACATCAGCCAGGTTCTTCATCAACCTGGAAACGGTTTCGTGATCGGGGGCAAAGCCTGTAATGACTATTGTGCTTGCACCATCTGAATACTTTGCATTAAGACCAATCAGGGATACATCCGGCGGCAACGCGTTGCCCACCCTGGGCAGGATTTCTCCCCAGTTGGGGCATGTGCCAAGAACTTCCGCCATCTGTCCGGTCAGATCCCGAACCCGGTTTTGCATCGCTTCCACTGGTCTTAAGGATTCAATGCGCTGAAATATCCTGTCGTTTTCCGCTTTCAGTTCCCCAAGCTCCTGATTCAGGTTGGAAGCATATAAGTTCAAAACGATCAAGGCAATTGTCAGAATAATCGCGATCACGCATTCAACTGCCAACAGACGCCTGTTTCTTCTTGCCTTGATAATGGATTCCTGGTATTCTCGCGGCAGGAGTCTGACAGCATACATGGTTCATCCCTCCAATCCCCTGATGGCCAGGCTGATGGCAGCCGAATAATCGTTGGTATTGAAATTCGCAAGCCCGCTGTTTTTCCAGGGGATATCCTTATAGGGCTGTGCGATCTTCGCTTCATACCCGGCATCCTTGAATTTACCGGCAATGTTGTTGATGTTTGGCAACCCGATCAGGTAAATGCCTTCAATGGCATCCTCGCTTTGCATACGGTAGTAGCTCATGCAGGATCGGAGTTCACTGATGAGGATGTCCGCCATATCGCCGGAACTTTCCGGTTCCTCGCTGCCGTTTTTCCATGCAGATGTCTGGGAAAACGGAACCGATCGGGCCATGGCAAGCAAACCTTTGTTAAAGATCATCAGGTTGGCGATATCATGGTTGAATCCTGCCACAGCAAAAACGCTCTCATTGACCGAAGTGATGGCTGCACGTCCGATGGCCAATGTGACCGAATCGATCTCCCTGACATTCAGCCTGGCACCGCTCAGAGCCTGTATAAAATCGTTGAGCATCTTCTGCCTGGCACCAACCAGGATGATGTTCAGGAAGTGGCCTTCCTCGTTCTGTTTTTCACCTGCAACGATATAATCCAGCTGCAGTTCTTCCAGAGGGACCGGTATGTATTCCTGGGCCTGGAACATGACCATATTCCTTATCTTGTCTTCCGGAACCTTCGGAAATGATGCAAAGCGGATGATCACATCCTGGTTTGCCACGCCGAGCAGAACATCCCGTGATTTGAAACCGTTTTGGGTAATCAGCCTTTCCAGGTACGATGACAAGGATTCCGCGTTGACAATACGGCCGTCCTTCACCGTTCCTTCGGGCAGGCTTATGCGACCCCATGCTGTTATCATGGGCTGACGGACGCTTCCGGTGATTTCTACGGCGCGTATTTCCTTAGAATCCAGCTCCAGGCCAATAATCCTTTTATCAAACAAACCCATTATTCTTTCAACCCCTGTTCGCAGACGTTCAACATGCTATCGTCAGAATCTGCTATCTTGTATTGGCTACAACGGTAAGCATCGGCAAATACAGCGAAATCAGCATGCCTCCAATAAGTGTGCCGATAAAAATGAGCAGTACCGGCTGGATAACAGCCTGAAGGTTCTTGGTGGCTACATCCACTTCCTCTTCATAAAACTCGGCCACTTTATCCAGCAAGGTCGGCAGGGTACCCGATTCCTCACCCACTGCGATCATATGGGTGACCATGGGCGGAAATACCGGGCTCTCCTCCAGTGTGGATGCAATGGTTTTTCCTTCCTCAATCCGCTTGGTGGCCAGTTTAACCGTTTCAGCCAGCACATCGCTTCCCGAAGTGGGACCGGCACTTTCCAGTGCCTGAACAACCGGAATACCGCCGTCCAGCAAGGTTGCAAGGGTTCTTGTAAACCTGGCGATGACCGACTTGACCATGATAGGCCCCAGGATGGGTATCTTCAGCTTGTACTGCTCCCAAAGATCATGACCGGCCTCACTTTTGAAGAACAGAATCATGCCGCCCACAATAACTCCCGCGACCAGTACCCAGGCATACCATCTGGTGCGTATGGAATCGGAGAGATTGAAAATGAACTGGGTAATGGCAGGGATCTCGGCAGATGACGGTATGAATCCTTTGAAAACCGGGACCATGAATATCAGCATGGCCAGGAAAATGAGCACGGTAAAAATGCAGATCATTTTCGGATAGGACATGGCTGATTTGATATTGTCCTTGACCTGTTTTTCCTTCTGAAGCTGATCAGACAGGCGCAGGAGCGTTTTTTCCAGCGTTCCCCCTACTTCACCGGCCTTCAGCATGGATATGTAAATCTTGGGAAATATCGTCGGATAGGCACTGAAGGCGTCGGTAAGGCTCATACCCCCTTCAATATTCCGGGCGATATGTTCCAACGCATTTTTCAAGGTAGGATTCTCACACTGTTTGCTCAGGGTATGGAGGGAACGGGTGACAGGGATACCTGCCCCAAGCATGGCCGCCAACTGACGGCTGAACAGGGTGATATCCGAAAGCTTCACCTTGGGCTCGTTTGAGAGAAAACTGCTCCGTACCTTTTCCCTGTATTCGGCCAGTTCAAGGACGGCATAACCGGAAGACCTCAGCCTTTCAGCTGCCGAGGCTACTGTATCCGCGGTGATTTCTCCCGTGATGAGTTCACCCTGCTTATTCATGCATTCGTAGGTGAATACAGGCATTTTACATCCTCCCCGCTAGAACTGATCGTAAAATGCGTTCTTGATAAGCCTTTCCACTTCCGCTCGGTCCACGCAATACTCCAAAACGGACTCCCTTGAAATCCTTCCGGCTCTGAACAGCTTGACAAGAGCCTGATCCATGGTCTGCATGCCATCCTTCTGGCCTGTCTGGATGGCAGAATAGAGCTGATGCTCCTTGCCCTCGCGGATCATGCTCCTGATGGCCGGTGTGTCCACCATGTATTCCACAGCAACCACCCGACCCTTTCCGTCGATGGTGGGAATCAACTGCTGGGATATGACAGCCCGGAGGGAGTTGGCCAGTTGCTGCCTGATTTGAACCCGCTTGTCCTCGCTGAATGAATCGATGATGCGCGTGATGGTCAGCGGCGCAGTTTGGGTGTGCAGGGTGGACAGAACCAGATGCCCTGTCTCGGCGGCTGTCAAAGCGATGCTGATGCTCTCCTGGTCCCGCATCTCCCCTATCATGATAATATCCGGGTCATGTCTCAGCACATGGCGCAGGGCTGAAGCGAACGAATGGGTGTCCGTGCCGATTTCGCGCTGCCTTACGGAAGATTTCTTATGCTTGTGCAAAAACTCAATGGGATCCTCTACCGTCACAATATTGCAGGCACGGGTGTTGTTGATCAGATCGATCATGGCTGCCAGGGTGGTGGATTTACCGCTGCCCGTAGGACCGGTAACCAGGATGAGTCCCCTTGGCAAATCGCACAGCCGCTTAATGTCCTGGGGCAATCCAAGCTTATCAAAATCAGGAATGACAAAGGGTACAGCCCTGAACACCGCAGCCAGTGTGCCTCGCTGGAACATCACATTCCCCCTGAACCGGGCACAGCCGGGAACCGCATAGGAAAAATCCAGTTCCATTTCCTGTTCCAGTTTTTCCTTCTGATAATCCTGGATGATGGAAAGGATCATATGCTCCACATCCTGGGCCTTAAGCACAGGCGCATCCACCGGTACCAGATCCCCATGAATACGGATGCACGGCGGCATGCCCACAGCCAGGTGGAGATCCGAACCCCGGCGCTCAACGGTCATCCTGAGCAAATCATCTATGGAAAGTGCATAAGCAGAATCAGTTACACCAGTAAATCGCATCGTCCATCACCACTGTCCTTATTTATGGGTG
>Ga0134101_1002312_pt1 | contig 11587 bp, 9 predicted proteins | sample 12_3_2metaG_FD_94446 | JGI IMG/M metagenome (GOLD analysis project Ga0134101, IMG submission 94446) | Switchgrass degrading microbial communities from high solid loading bioreactors in New Hampshire, USA - 12_48_3.3_201_A2 metaG | ecosystem: Engineered > Bioreactor > Semi-continuous > Anaerobic >...
CCGTCGAAAAAGTCGAATGCAGCCTTTATTTGCGCGTCAAGATCCTCTGTTGACCGCGTTTTTTTAGAGAACATTTTTTTTAATGAATTTGCATCGTGTTTGCGAAGGCAATTTAGCACATCTTTATTATGTTGCTCAGCTTTTTCAGAAAATGATTTTTCAGCCAGAGTGAGTTCTATTCCATTGATGAAACGAGCACAACCGCTCAAAGATATCGCCGCAGCGATGATTAATAATCCTAAAAATATATAAATACACTTCTTCATAAATCTACATATCTCCTGATGCTCAAATTCGGATAATATAGATGTTTAAGATATTAAATGCTTAAATCATCTTAAGAGTTTTCCAATTGCACATTTGCGGCCATCATCTGCTGTTATATCAATTTCCATCATCCCTACATAACTTGGATGATCTTTATTGACAAAGTACTCACAATATCCAATAGTATAGGTTCGCCCTTTGTCTGTTTGTATGCCAATAATGGTTGGAATAGAGGTATAATATAAAAATTTCCCGTTTTCGATGCTGTCTTCCATGCTATCGCTATCGAATATAGTTTTATCGGTTACTTTAATATTGCCGTCAATAAAGTCGAATGCGGCCTTTATTTGTGCGTCAAGATCCTCTGTCAACCGTATTTCTCGACAGAACTTTTTTTTAATGATTTTGCATCGTGTTTGCTCAGGTAATTTAGTACATCTCTATTGTGTTGGTCTGCTTTTTCAGAAAATGACTTTTCAGCCAGAGTGAGTTCTATTCCATTGGCGAAACCAGCACAACCATTCAAAGATACCGCCACAGCGATGATTAATAATCCTAAAAATATATAAATATGCCTCTTCATTAATCCATGTGTTCCTTGTAACCTGAATTATAAATATAATTATTCCACCATATAAACCATACCGTATGTCCGTCCTCATCAAAAATCATGTAGTCTTTTATAGTGTTATCTTTCTCTACGGCATTTTTAAGTCCATTATAAAGATCCGGATAACCAGCGTAGTCGATAGATCCCAGCGATACCATTAGCCTATGATCTGGGAACATATAATCGGGATTAAAGCCTGTGATCCACCACTGAGCCTCTTCTGGCGCCCAAGAGAAGATGTTTTCTATATCGTCACTGCCGTAGTAATTATATAGATTTAATGTCATCGGCAATCTAATAGACGATACATCCCATTGTATTATGTTGACAATTGGCAACTTGTGAGGTTTTTGATATAATCCTATTTCCGCTCCACTTCCCAAATTAAGATAATTGCCTTTCCATGCCCATATTATATATTGTTTCCCGCTTGCACTATCTGTGTATGGGAATTTGACTTTATCCATATCACCCAATGTCCCGATTTGAAATGCTCGGTCATAGAAATCATTATATCCACCAATTGACTGCCATGTAGAGACCTGGGAATGCAATGCCTCCTTGTGATCATCATATTTAAACCACAGTATCCTTGCACCAAGTGTAGTAAAAATGGACAAGTCTAACTTTATAGGAGCATAATCTCCGTATTTGGTTGGTATATTACCGCTTTCTTCGCGCTCGAATTGCGCCTGCCATATGCCTATAGGGCCATTAGGATACAACGGATCTGGATCCTTTGGAGCCACTTTTTTATTATTAATTATTTTTGCAGAACCGTCGAGCAAACCGTCCCCATCTGTATCGGCAGATGCAGGATTTGACTTCATATATACATAGACCCTTTCTCCTACCTTGAGCACTTGAATCTCTTCCCCGTCTAGGAGATTATCATCATCAGAATCAGCATTCAAATAGTTCAAGCCTGTCAGTTTAACTCCGGTTCCCAAGCGGAGGTTTCCATTGTTCATCTCTTTTTCATAATAATCACGAAGGCCGTCATTATCTGAATCCTTGTATAAGTCAGTCTTATCAGCTATGGTATCGAATATGCCATATAATTTATCAGCTTCATCTGCATGATAATATTGTCCGCCAGTACCGGTCGCGATGTCTTTCAGCAAATCAACAGATACTTCATCGCCTAATCCGACGGTAAAAATAGTAATTCCTTCTCTTTGAGCCTCTTCTGTGTATATATTACTGTAATCGCCTTCACCATCAGTCAGCAAAATGATATACTTTGCATGTCCGTCATTTTTATAACTTGACGATGTAAATAGGTCGATCCCAGCAGATATTGCACTGGACAGATTAGTTCCGCCATAACTATCAATCTTGTCGACCGCTTTTTCAAGCGTACTCTTATCAGATGTAAACGGAGTTACCACATATGCCCAATTATCGAAATCCACGATAGCAGCTCGATCATCATTTGTAAAATGGTCAAAGAAATTCTTTGTAACAGTTTTACGAACATTATTACTGTCATTGTAGGACATGCTGCCAGAGGAATCAATGGCAAATACTACATCTATTCCCTTAAAATTATCTTCGCCATCCTCATCATAGAGGAGATCATAATTCCAGGAATTATCGAACTCAGTTTTGTTAAGCAAAATGTACTTGGAAAAATGGGGGAGTGTAGCACTGACAACGTTTCCGGTTAATTCTTGATCCGGTACCTCTTCCAGAAGCTGAGTTGACTCATTAAAGTAATATAATGTCGGAACAAAACTGCTGTCATTAAATAAGCTTTCATCAAGCGTATAAGATACTGTTGCACTTTCAAAAGTGCCGTTTGCATAAAACTCCGTACAGTCTCCGATATATCCAGGCACAGATTGGTTGAAGAGTATATTATTAACAGTTGAAATCTTCAGAGATTCCGCTGCACTTCCATCGCTTCCCTCGATGCGTACGGATACATTTTCAATCTTATCATTTACCGTTATTGACGTTGATGCAGAAAAAGAATTGTTTTTTACAAGTGGGTCATAATTATGCTCAATCTCCCACTTATCAGATGCTCCGTCTCCATCGGTATCACTTTTACATGGGTCTGTTTGATATTTATATAATTCTTCTCCGTCAAGGAGCCCATCTTCGTCAGTATCTTTAGTGATAGGATTGGTATAATATTCTATTTCTGCTTTATTAGAAACGCCATCACCGTCTGCGTCATCTACGTCATCATTTTTCCCATTTCCGTCGCTATCTTCTTTAAAAGGATCTGTTCCGATTACTCCTTCTACAAAATCGCAGAGATTGTCATTGTCACTGTCTTGTGCCAGCAGATCCGTTGTGGTATTTGTGTCATCAATTAAATTGCCCATGTTTTTGATGTTAGTATTATACAACTGTTCAGACTTAACGGTTTTATTGCCTTGACGGTCTGTTGCAGTTATTGTTACGGTATTTGTGCCGTACATAAGATTAAAGCCGGCAAAAGACCACGCTTCAGCCACACTAATTTGCCCATGTGATATAACGCGGCCAGTGATTGACGTGATTTTATACTCTAAAGTATCTACTGTATCTGCGTTCTGCAGGGTACCTGAAATCTTGATTAATTGATTTGAAACGACATAAAAATGATTTTTCTCTGAATATTCAAAATTACTGTTGTCAATTGTTATGCTAACATCTTTTTTATCGAAAACGATCTGAGTTAGAGACGAATTCTGAATTTGATCGGATGAGGAGCCTCGATTTACCTGAAAGCCAATTGTGACACTTTGGTGAGGTTCTATTATTGCGTTGTACCCCGCATTATGTAGTACGTAATGTGTTCCTTCATGCGAAAGTATATATGCATTCCAGATGTTATCAATATTATAATTAGCATCAAAGCTGAGTGTCCAGCCTTCAATCGCTTTATCCGTTTTGTTTGTAATCGTGATTTGACCGATAAATCCAGTTCCCCAGTCAGACATTACTTTAAATGATACGTCATAATTTTGGGTAGAAACTATGGCCGTTTCACCCAACATGGTGTATTTGTCAGGAAATGTTGTGAACTCTCCTTTGCATTGAAACCCAAAGCTAATCGATTTGCCAACCGGTATATCCCGAGTGTTGCCATCATTTTTAATCGTATACAAATTATTTTCGTGCTTTAATATGATTGCATTCCATATGTTTTGAATTTTTTGTTGAAGTGGAAACTCAATACACCAGTCTTCTATAGTTGTTTTCCCTGTGTTTGTAATTGTAATAGACGCGTTGTACGCTCCGGACCAACTGCTGGTTACTTGAAAAGTTACTTTGTAACCATCCCCAACATATTCACTGATATGTTCACTGCTGGTAGTGTTTGATGTTGCAGCCGCTGCTTTTTGACCATAAGCAGAGAACACTATCACAATTGTGAGAAATAAAGCAATCAATCTCCTTAAAACTCTGTTTGAAAATTTGATAATATTCCTTTTCACCTTTTATTCACCAACTCACTCATTAAAATGTCTTATAACCAAACACCGTGCAATTCCTTATACAGTCAACACTGTATAACATTTGAAAATATTATCAACAAAATTGTATAATATTAATTATAAATTGTCAATAAATGTACAAAAATATCAAAAATCAAAAGGGCGTATCTTGCCATTTGCTGGACTTTTAAAGGCTAAAAAAGCTTCCTTCCATAAACTATATGGAAGGAAGCTTTTTTACGGTAAATCTGCTTTCAATATTACTATAGCCTGCGGTATTTTTTGAGAGCCAGAGAGTTTAAAGCAAGGAAGGCTACAGTATAACACACAAGGCTAATTAAATCAAAATAAATATATGAAATATCAAATCCCCTCAAGACAACATGGTTAAAGCGTCCGCAGCGTAGGTCAACGGGAATATTTTTGAGAGGACGATGACCCAGGTTGGGGCACCGCGCAGATCGAATAGCCCGCAGAAGAGAACCTGAGGGACGATGACAATAGGGATAAACTGGAAAAGTTGAAATTCGTTTCTTGCGAATGCAGATAGTAAGGTTCCAAGTGCCAAAGAGCCAGCCGCCAGTAAGACGTTACTTTTGGACGACATCGCTTTTAACTGTCCGTAACTGAAACGCAGGCTTTCATTGGCAATATGCCTAATGCATAAACCCAAACTGTTAATACTTATTCCGCCTGAAAAATTCTTGACCAGCTTTTTCTTATCCTTCTGCAGGTCTACTAAATCGAGCATTTCGTTTGCACGCCGCGAAGCTTCTTCCTTTTAATCCAAACATAGACGAAAAGAAGAGCAGATTGTCCATTGCAGAAAGGTCTTCATACAAAGCATCGTTTTGGGCCATGTAGCCGATTTGTTTGCAAAGTTTGAGTGAAGGAACATCCTGATTAAATATCTTGATATTGCCGGAAAACTTATTCATTCCCATGATGGCCTTTACCAATGTCGTTTTGCCCGACCCTGAAGGGCCAAGCAATCCGATGAGCTGGCCCGGCTGCAGTTCCAGGTTTAGGTGGGGAATAATAGTAACGTTCCCGAATTTAACGGTCAGGTCACTGATAGTTACTGCACTTTGAGTTGGCAAATTGACCCCCTCCAAATGAATAAATTCAATGTGCGTGCTGTAGGCAAATTGCATTTTAAAACAATGAGAATTTGTGTTTTCACATACTCTATAATAGTACAATGTTAAATTAATGTAAAAAATAGCACGAAAAAACGGCTGGAGTGAGGCATAATATTACAGTTTCTCACACCATACTACTCTGTGATCTTACTAAGGCAATTTTATATTACAGTAGAATGTGCTTGCAAGTTTAATTAGAAAATCAGTTTTGAAAAGCAAAAAGAAGGGAGGCGGAATCAACCGTCTCCCTTTATATGGAATGTTTATATGTGGTTTGCGACTTCAAAAGCGTCCCAAATTGCATACATGATGTTGGATACGCGGCGGGCGTCGCCAAGCAGGTAAATTTCCGGAACCTCCTGTTCAAGTTGCTTGTAGAGCGAATTTTCCGGCTCATATCCGATACAGAGGACAACGCTGTCGCAGCTTATCTCTTTCGTCTCACCGTTTACATCTGCAGTAAGGACTCCATTTTTAAATCCGGTTACTTTCGCCGACGTTAAAACGTCAATCTTGTTGTACGGGATAAGACGCTCAAGCATCTCTTTGTTTGCCGAGCAGAGCGGCGGATTTACTTTAAGCAATTTATCAAGGGCCTCGACAATGGTAACCTTTTTGCCGTTCCGTGCCAGCCAAAGAGCCGTCTCACATCCGACCAGGCCTCCGCCGACTATTACAACGCGTTCACCCGGGTCTTTGACCTTGTTGAGTACATCTGCCGCGGTATAAACATGTTCGTCATCGCCCAGTGATATGGTCTTGGGATTGGAACCAGTCGCGACAATTACAACGTCGTAATCATGTGCTTTGACAAATTCTTTTGTAACCTTTGTGTTCAGCGTTACGGGAACCTTCAGCAGATTAAGCTGATTTTCATACCAGCTTGCCAGCCTCAGATCATCATGTTTAAAGTCAGGCGCTCCGCCGGGAATCAGATTTCCGCCCAGACGCGAAGATTGTTCGAACAGTTCAGGTTTGTGACCGCGTATAGCAAGAACACGAGCGGCTTCACATCCTGCAACTCCGCCGCCGACTATCATAACCTTTTTTGGCCTGCAAACAGGATTGTATTGGGTTGCCCGTTCTCTTGCCGCCTGCGGGTTTACGGCACAGTTGAGCATAGAATACTCCTGAATCCGTCCCATGCAGCCTTCCTGACAGCTAATGCACGGCCGGATTTCGTTTATTTTCCCTGCCCGGAGTTTGTTAACATAATCTGGGTCGGCCAGCAGCGGCCTGCCGAGGCTAACGATGTCACATGCGCCTTCACGAACTGCTTTGGCCGCAATATCCGGGTCATCCATTCTGCCTGCGCAGAAGACTGGCACATCGACGGCCTCTTTGACCATCTTTGCATACGGTATATAGAGGCCTTTTTCTTGATACATCGGCGGATGGTTCCACCACCATGCGTCATATGTTCCTACGTCGACGTCCAGCGAGTCGTATCCATATTTGGCCAGGAGCTTAGCAGCTTCAATGCCTTCTTCAATGTCACGGCCTTTTTCTTCGAATTCTTCTCCGGGCAATGCGCCCTCACGCCAGTCTTTAATCATGCTTTTAAGACTGAAGCGCAGGGAGACATGGTAATCATCTCCGCAGCGCGATTTGATTTCTTCAACAATTTCCTTTGCAAAACGCAGTCTGTTTTCAAGTGAGCCGCCGTATTCATCCGTTCTCTGGTTGAACATCGCTATGGCGAACTGGTCAAGGAGATATCCTTCATGTACTGCATGGACCTGAACGCCGTCAAATCCGGCGCGCTTGGCGTTTAAAGCTCCGTCGCCGAACGACTTGATTATGCTTTTGATTTCTTCCACTTCCAACGGACGGCATGTTTTATTCAGCCAACGATGCTGAATCGGGGAGGGTGCGACGGGCGGAAATTCTCCCAAGTTTGTTGGAATTGTTACGCGTCCGAAACCGGCCGACATCTGCAGAAAAACCTTGCTACCGTAGGCGTGAATACGTTCTGTCATTTCTCTTCCGGTTCTTACAAAATGAACAGGATTGTAGGTGGAATTAGGACAGTTCGGCATACTTTGCTTTTCGACTTTGCAGTCGGAAAATGTGACGCCGGTAATAATCAGGCCTGTTCCGCCTTTTGCTCTCCGGGTATAATAGTCGATACCACGCTGATTGAAACCACCCTCTGAATCAGAAAGACCAAGCGGTCCCATCGGAGCAAGGCAGAATCTGTTTTTCAGTTCGACCTTGCCGATTTTAACCGGTTCAAATAAAATCTCATACTTTTTTTCCAATTCGCTCACCCCGCTGTTAGATTTAATTGGCTGTATATTTGTAATGTTTAGCATTGCTATTTAATTAACAATATACTGCCAATAGTAACTATTGAGTCAAGGGCTACAACGAATTATTATCCCGTCATCTGTGGGACATGGGCGGGACAGAAGGCAGTATTGGCTGGCGTTATCGGACAGGAAACCACAGATCTACAATAGGATGTGTGATGTCCCCGTCGACATCTACCAGCAGTATGTTACCGAAAGGTGCCGCTGAAATATCCAGATTGCGTTTGCGGATATGCTCCATAGTTTTTACAAATACTTTGCCGGGAGAGAAGGCAAAATCAGAATCGGCGATGACAATTGTATGGTAACAGGGCAGTGAAGGCAGAAAAACAACATTTTTATTGTCATAGGGAAGGTTTAACTTTTTTGCTTCTTTAGGTGTTATGGAATAGCCTAATACGGCGGAGGACTGATCGGTTTGATTTTCCCATCCGGTACAAAGGACTGAAAGGCGTGTTGCAGGCATGGCATCTACCCATTTATAAATTTCCTTTTGCTGAGACTTGTCATGTGAAATCCATCCTTGCTGGCCGTAGCTGACAAAAATCAGTTCAGGGTTCTGTGTAAATTCATAATCTTCAATTAATTCGGGAATTCTTTCGCACTCTTCAAGGTAATCACCGATTAATTCGCAAAGATGTTGATAATAAGAAATCATCTGTAGGCACCGCAATCGGCTTTGTCTTACACGTTCGATTACTTTATTGCGGTCTTTTTCCTTGCCGCTGAAGTGTTTGCCTATATCCTTGAGGGAAATTCCCATTGAGTGATATTTAAAATAAGAGAGCAATCTGAAAATATCATTTTCATCATAATAGCGGTATCCATTTTTTTCTCTTTTTGCCTCAATAATCTCTTTTCCCTCAAGAAAATGAAGTGCGCCCGGCGTTATCCCAAGAATTCTCGCTACTTCGCTTACATGATATTTCACTGTAAACACTCCAAAACCCTGTAGCAACTATCAGATTTTCTGATGAAAATTGCATAATTTTTGTATATGTTTTTACTTCTATATAATTATACACAGTTGGGCAATTCGCAGCAAATACGTACCTCAGCAGAAACAAATTATGATTGGGCTGAAATAGTTTAGATAGTAAAATATACTATTAAAGCCAAATCAACAGTTCAGCAAAAAATAGTGCAAAGTTTAAAGCCTCCGCAGATTCAGGCAAGACGCATTTTGCCTGAAAAGCGAAGGCTTTAAACCAGTTCATTTGGGTAAGGTTCAGCTTTATATTGGGAACATCTGCTGATTGGGGCAGCAGAAAGTAAAGCTGGCTAAAGTTATATGACAATTAATACTACACATCTTATGTATCGGCTATTTGGAAAAAATATAGAGGCAAAAGATAAATACACTAAGGACAATAGCAGAAAACATAAGTATTATATTCAGATATTTTTTTACTATAGGCCGCAAAAAAACAATCAAAGTGACAATTAAGCACGGCACTAATCCTATTACTGAATACTGCAATTCGTCACCTTCCATTGTGCATTATCTGTTGCCTTGTTTCTTTAGTTCCTGCTCGAGCCACTGGGATAGGTTCAAGGTTCTTGCCTCTTTGATATCAATTGGGTCAGACAGGTTTTTTGCCATATTCTCATCCGAATCCTGACTGGATAAACTGCTTGAAGGTATCTCTGCACTGTCTGTTTGAATATCGATAGAATCGCGCGTTGTAGTATCACCGTTATTTGCTTGTGCCTTCAGAACTGTAAATGCCATATTGTCATGGTTATCGAAACCATTTGCATTTCCCGCGGCCGATAACTTGGCTTCGAGCCTTGTTACATCGCGTACAAGATTTAAATTGCGAACTTCCAGGTCATTTTTTTCTTTGATAACACTGCGCAGCTTATCCTGTGTTTCCATAAACCGCGATATAAGGGATTGGAACATCGCTTTTTGCTGCTCCAGTTGAGAGAGGTTGTTTCTAATCTCGTTTTCCATTACATTGACCTTTTCACAAAGCTGTTCAATTTGCAGCTTGAGTTGCCGGTTTTCCTGTTCGTTGCGGGAGCATTTCGACTTCAGTTCATTTACTAAAGGATTGTTTTCGCTGTTCTGAACAAGGACGGTTAAAGTTTTTACCTTTTCTATCAGGCTTGCATTGACCTTGTCCAGCTCCTCGAGCCTCTTGAGAAGAGCGGCTTTGTCGTCCTCTTCTTTTTTCAAGGCCTTATAGACCATTTCGAGCTTATTAATATAGCTTTTTTCTGACTGGATAAGATAATTGGACTGTTCGCTCTTAATTTTCTTGAGCGATTCTTCAAGCTGCCTATTGCGCTGCAATACTGCTCCCAGCTTTTCTGAGACAGCATTCTTTTCATTGGTAGTGCTTTCCTTGAGAAGCTGATTTTTGTGTTCAGCTTCTTTGAGCTGATTTAGCAAAGCCATGTTTTCTTTTTTAAGCTGTTCCAATTCTCTGTTGTATTCATCCTGCTTCTGCTGGACGTTCTCAAGTTCTCTTATTTTGTTCTTAAGTTCATCATTGATTTTCTTACTGTTTTCCAACTGTGCTGACAAGCTTTCTATTTCGTCCTCCTTCTGCTGCAGCATTTGACGCAGCTTTTGTAGTTCTGCCTCAGCCTCTCTGATCTGGGCATTTTCTGCGCGCAAAGCCTCATTATCGCTTTCCATATTCTTTATCTTGAGATTCATTTCGTCTATGATTTTCGTGTAATGCTGTTCTTTTTCCTGGGACTCTCTCTGAAGATTTGCAAGGCGTTTTTCCGCATCGGACAATTGAGAACGCAAAAGGGCACACTCCTGCGAAAGGTTTCCTTTTTCCGATACTAACTCTCTGATCTGTTGTTCTAGATTTGTCCGCATCTGCTCCAAGAAATCTTTGAGCTCTTTTGCATATTGGACGACGCTGCTTTTGGAGTATCCGCCGAATGTAGCCGGCTTTAGTTTCTCCTTGAGCTCATCTTCAATGCTTCGCTCTGCGACAGTAGGCATTTTCGCAAAAGGTATTTCATTCGATTTGAAATCAGGGAAATCGTTCATACTAACCCTTCCTCTCCGCGGTACCTAAATGTATCGGGTACCCAAGTTGAAATTTTTCGGCTTCGCCCTTTTTTATTTCGATTATATGTTTTGCGCCTTTTACAAAACTTCCGATTCTCCATGGCTTAACGGATTCAGTCTTTAAGACCTTGAAATCATTGTCCAAATAAACAACGTCGATAGGGAAGCGCATAAAACATGTATGAATACAACTGCAGTTTTTTAATAACAGCGCTTCATTCGGCGACATATTCTTTTTAAACATCAGTCCCTTAAATCGTTTCCAAAACGTGTTTGCCACTTTGACCTCGGAAAACAGAAACTCGCCGTTTTGGTAGATAATCATGATTAAAGTCCCCCAAGCGTTTGTAAGATTGTTGGTATTGCAGGGCCTAACAGGATAATGAAGATAACCGGGAAAATGAATAATACGAGTGGTATGAGCAACTTTATTGGTATTTTCATAGCGGCTTCTTCAACCCGCTGTTTATGCGCTGTACGGATCATTTGTGCCTGAGCGGTAAGGACATTCTGCATTGATATTCCTAACTCGTCCGCTTGAACCACTGCGCTTACAAACAGCCGAATTTCTTCGATATTGCATCGTTCAGCGAAACGCTTCAGTGCATCTTTTCTCGGGCGTCCGAGCGCAATTTCCTGCTGAGCGACATATAGTTCATCTATAAGAGGGCCTTCGCTTTTACTAACAACATAGGCAAGGGCCTGATCAAATCCAAGACCCGCAGAAACACTGACGCTTAGAAGGTCTAATACTTCGGGCATCTGTGACTGAAGAGCGTTTTTGC
>Ga0134101_1002363_pt1 | contig 11335 bp, 8 predicted proteins | sample 12_3_2metaG_FD_94446 | JGI IMG/M metagenome (GOLD analysis project Ga0134101, IMG submission 94446) | Switchgrass degrading microbial communities from high solid loading bioreactors in New Hampshire, USA - 12_48_3.3_201_A2 metaG | ecosystem: Engineered > Bioreactor > Semi-continuous > Anaerobic >...
AACTGCCCTTGGCCTGTCGGATGAAGAATTTAGGATTGAAATCTCCAATGCTTTTGATAAATGGTTAGGCGGTAAGAAGCCTGATAGATCTTAGTGCTGTCTGCCAGCGTTTGACGCTTACACGGCTTTAAACAAGGTTTAAAGTACATTGCAACTCTTTATAATGAAGGTTTGATTGATCCCGCGGCGTTTACCCAAAATGAGCAGCAATTATCTGCTATAGGCAACAACGAAGGTGTAGCTATAGCTGGAGCCGCCGCTGCGGGGCATTTAGGAATGTTTGTCGGCGTAAACAATATTGAACGCTGTAAACAGTATGATAATATTTTTCCTCTTCAAGGGCCGAATGGCTATATGGGCACTCCCTATGCAAAAGATGTTCGGCTAAGCGGCGCTCAATTTGTGATAACGGACAAATGCAAACGTCCAGATGTTGCTATAAGATGGGCGGATCTGTTCTGTTCGGAAGAGATTACCGTAAGAAGCCAGATTGGAATTAAGGGCAAACAGTGGGATGATGCTGATCCGGGTACGGTAGGAATGGATGGGGTAACACCCGCTACGCGTAAGTATCTCACTTTCGAAACCAGCGGCGAAGTTGCTAAGACGAATGACACATGGGGTTGGACAATGAGATTGATAGAACCTAATTGGAAGGCCACATTCCAGGTTGAAGGCGATATATATGATCCGACAAATTACGAGGCGAGACTTTACCGCGCTACGATTAAGCTTCTCCCATACGCGGCTGATGTTGACCAGATGCCGTCTTTCTGGATGAACAACGACGACTCGTCAAAAATAAACCAGATTTTCACACCACTTAATGATTACGTAAAAACATCAATTGTTGAATTCATAACGGGCAAAAAAGATGTTGATAAAGACTGGGATACATATATATCCGGTTTGTCAAAGCTCAACTACGAGGAATATGTCAGGCTCTATCAGACTGCATATGATGCACTTGTAAAATAAGTCTTACGGTTATAAATTGCCGGATATTCTTTGAAAAAGGGTTGCTGCAAAACAGATTATCTATTTGCAGCAATCCTTTCCAATATACTGTAAAACAACATTCACTTATAGCCTGCTCGTGTATTTTTTATGATTTTGACAATGAGCGCAGGGCAGCAAAAAAACAATATAATATAACTGGCTGCAGTGGAAAAAAGTAATACAAAATTGCATGACACAGTTAAAATTAGTTAACGCAGTATTTACTATGAATTTTATAGCTGCTTTTACCCTTTTACAGAACCAACCGTCATTCCCGAAATTATATATTTCTGCCCAAGCAAATATATTATTAAGACTGGCAAGCTTGTAAGCAAAATATCCGCGCTTACCAGATTCCATTCTTTGTGGAATTGGCCAAAGAAGCTGTAAACAGCCAGCGTCATAGGCCATTTAGTCGAGCTGTTAAGGTAATAAAGCGGAAAAGAAAACTGGTTCCATGCATCCATGAATGTCAATATGGCTACGGTTACGAGTACAGGTTTAAGCAGCGGCATAACTATATTGAAGTAAAGCCTTATTGGGCTGCAGCCGTCCAGTATTCCTGCTTCATCGAGTTCAAGAGGGATAGTGCCGATAAAGCCATAAATCAAAAATACACTTATTGGCACTTGTATTGTAGCATACAGCAAAGCTATCCCGATTCGTGTATTATTAAGGTGCGTCAGTTGCATAACCTTCATCAATGAAACATAATTAACAGGCATTGCCAATCCCATAATGATAAAAAAGTATAAAAATCTGTTGAGTCTTGTCTTATTCCTTGCTAAAACATAAGCGGCCATAGAAGTTAATAATATTGCAATTAGAATAGCCGAACCTGCGTAAAACATGCTGTTGAAAAATGACCTCAAAAGTTTACCCCGCTCAATTACTATAAGATAATTTTCAAAATGCAGAGTTTTGGGCAGATCCATACCCATTGAACTTGCCTGTGCTTTATCCTTTAACGAGTTAATAAAAATCAGCAATAAGGGGACCATCATTACTATGCTTACCATCCATGCAATTATATTTTTTATGACAACAGATACGGTGTATTTTCTGGACATTAGAATTCAACCTCCTTCCTGTCAAGGAGCTTTACAGTAAAATATCCAATGACCGACATCATCACAAACAAGACGGTAGACATAGCAGTTCCTACTCCGTATCTTCCAAGTCCGAATTCTCTGAAGACAGAGGTATATAGAACTTCCGTAGCATAGCCGGGGCCGCCGTTGGTCAGAACATATACGGTATCAAAGATTTTAAGTCCATACAAAACATTCAGTACTATAGTTATAGTAATTGCGGGTTTAAGCAAAGGCAGTGTTACATATCTTAATTTGCTAAAGTAATGCGCCCCGTCAATATCGGCGGCTTCATAATACTCGGGAGGAATTGATTGCAATCCCGCGATAATGATTGTCATAATATAGCCCAGACCCTTCCACGTATCAACTGCGATAATCGAGTTGAAGGCATATTTTAAATCAACAAGCCACTGTTTTGCAAGAAAACTTAAACCGATTCTATTCAGAAACACGTTTAAAAGTCCGGTTTCAGGGTTCAATATCGACTTAAATATTAAGCCTACTATAATGAAAGAAAGTATCGACGGCATGAAAATAAGCCCTCTGTGGAAATTCCTGAATAGAACACCTTCGTTGAGGATCAATGCAAATACAATACCGAGTCCGGTTTTTAGAATTGTTGTGGCAACGGTAAACCAGACAGTATTACTCAAAGCGGAAAAATAATGCTCCTCAGGTGAAAAAATAATTTTAAAATTTTCAAGCCCGATATAGTTTATTTCCTCACTATAGCTGCTCCAATCCGTAAACGAATAAAACAGGCCCATAATGCTGGGAACAACAAATAAAAGGAGATACAGGCAAAGGGTTCCTATAACAAAATAGAAAGGATAAATTCTGCTTTTCATATTTTGTTTTCCTTTCATACTTTTTAAGAAATTGATACTTTTTGAAGTAATAGCCCGATACTGGCATACCGGGCTATTACCAAATCCGTATATCAGTATATCATATTATTTTAGTTAACCCAATTCGGATCCTTTGCGGCTTTTGCAGCATCCGATCTTCTCTTGTCAATGCTCTTAAGAACGTCTATGGGCTGCATCGCATCGGTAAACATAGCCGACAAATCTTTGCCTATCTCTAACCATTGAGGGTTCAGGTATTTAATTTGTGTCTGGTAAACTGTCCCATGTTTTGGATAAGCATTGTAAAAATTCCTTATTTCGTCCGAATATTTATCATTAAGCCCTGAGAACGGCAGTGAGTTAAACTTCGGCGTGTTATCCAGAATATACTGAAGGTTTTCCGGTTTTGCTATATAAGCAAGATATTGTTTTGCCGCATCAATGTTTTTTGAACCCGAATATACGAAGATTGAAGGACCTGCAGGATTAACATTGAGGATTTGGTTGTCGACCAAAGGGATTACAAAGAAGCCAAAGGTATCAGCCTTGACATCCGGATAGGCGTTTTCGATCTGTTGAGGCAGGCCCTGATTATAGACCGTCATTGCATATTCACCGCTTGCCATGTTCTTTTCGGTATCTGCGTATGTATTGGACATGTAGTTTTTTCCGAAGTATCCCAAATCAATCAGTTCTTTCAACTGTGTAAGAGCTTCAAGCATTGTTTCGTTTTGTTCGAATGTAGTCTCATTGCTGTTAAGCTTGTCTGCCAGACCCGGGTTTAACTCTTCATATCTTCCTCCCAATTCAGGGAACCAAAGCACATGATGCCATCCGTCGGAGACGCACTCATAAATCGGTATTATACCTGCATTAAGTATCTTTTGACATACGTCTTTAAATTCATTGTAAGTAGTTGGTATTTTCAAACCAAGGTCATTGAATATGTTTTTGTTATAACAAATTCCCCATACGGCTGAAACATCAGCAAGGGTCATGCCGTACAGTTTTCCGTTAACAGAAAGTTGTTCCGCAGCTAAAGGATCAAATCTTTTTGCCCATTCCTCATTAGAGAGATCAACGCCGTTCTTTTCAATATCAAGTAGTGATACGATATCGAATTTACCGCTCTGATTACCGAATAAATCGGTACATTCCCCGGCATTTAATCTAGTTTTAAGAAGAGTTGGGTATTGATCTGCCGGTACTATCTGATAGTCTACTTTAATTCCGGTTTCACTTTCAAATTTAGCCCCGACATCCTGCTCAGCTTTTTGAACCCAATCCTGGCTGGCCATGTAGGATATGGTTATGCTCTTCTTTTGAGGTGCTGTTTCCGTACTGCCTGTGTTGCTTCCCGACGGTGATTGAGGTCCGGCGCAACCTGTAAATGTGGAACATAACAACCCTAAAACGAAGATTAATAATAAAATCTTTCTCAATTTGTATAACCTCCTCTAATGGCTTAATTTTACGGTTTAGTAAAATATACAGGCGCAAGGCATTGACATTAGGCGCCCACTCCTGTACAATTTACTTGTCACGTACCGTACCTATAGTTTATAATAGTTGTTCCAGAATTAACATGCAGAAATAAGGCGGATTATTTGCACTTATTTAACCAACTGTTATTATAGTTGTTTTGTGTTAATTAAGCGTGTCTTTCCTTTCTGGAGGAACCTATGAGAAAAAGAATAAAAACAATTCAATCAAATTTATTTTTTACTTATTCATTGATTATAATAATAGTGTTTGCCGTATTTGTTACCTTTTTTTATTTTTGGGTTTCAAAGCTCATAAAGGATAAGGCTTTTGAAACTATTGCAAACCTTTCGGATTCAACATCGGACAAATTGGACATAGAGATACAGAAAATGGATCAAATATCAATGAGTGTTCTTTATTCAAGCGCTGTTAAGGACCGGTTTATGGAATATATCAGCGAACCGGATAAAACAGCCTATACGCTGTATGATGAAAATAATCGGAAATATGCATACATCAATAACACAAAAGAGCTTATTGACGTACTTTTTGCAATCATCGGCCCTAATCGGCCGGTCCAGCAGATATACCTTTATGGCTTTAATGGCAAAGTTTTTGGAACAGGTACGGATAACAGGCAGCAGAATTTATCCGTGAGTGAAAAACCATGGTATGAAGAAGTTATCGATAATAACGGGAAGAAAGTTATTTCCCTGCCAATGAAAGATGAAGAATTATCAAAATTTGCCACACAGAGAGGTAGTCCTTACTTTATTTCCCTGTTCCGTGTATACTTTGATAATTATAATGTTCCTCAGGGTATTGTAGAAGTCAAGCAGTATTACGATGAGATATTCAAAAGTATTGACAGAAACATAAATAACAGATCCGATGATCTGCGTATTTTTGTTTATAATAATAATGGTGACTTAATATATCCTTTGAAAGAAAATGCATCAGAGAAAGATTTCCACTATTTCCGGTTGAAAAACCCTGATGTGAACCAGGCTTTTTCAATCACAGCCATAAATCCTTTCAATAATGAAAGGGAGTTAATTGGTTACAGGTACTCTGAATACACAGGATGGACAACTGTTGTCGCAATATCGGAAAGCAAACTTCTTTCTCCTGTTTTTGCTTTTACAAGAATTGTACTGCTTGTTACGCTGGTAACTCTTTTCCTCGCCCTCGCATTTTCATTTTTTGCCGCAAAGAAGGTTACAGTACCAATTGCAAGGCTTCATAAGGCAATTAAGTCATTTAACCTGGAATTGCCGGTGGTTGCATATCCAATTGAACTTTCCAGCGATTTATACGAACTGGAAGATTTAAATCAGGCTTTTCACAAAATGAGTATCAAATTGAAGGAATCACATAATGAATTAATGATTTCAAAGCAGCAGGAAATGCAGGCGAGGATGCTTGCGCTGCAATCGCAAATGAATCCACACTTCTTATATAATACACTGTCAATAATAAGTGTTATGGCGGAAGAATCAATGTTTGAACAAATTGCTGAGATGTGCGGCAATGTTTCGGATATGCTGCGGTATATATCATCTGACAAATCGCCGCTTGTTAAGATAAGCACTGAAATCGAATATACACAAAAATATCTTTCATGTATGAAATTCCGGTATGGCAGCAAGCTGTCATATTCAATTGAAATAGACGACGAAATGAAAGAAATAAGAATACCCAAGCTTATAATACAACCTCTTGCCGAAAATGCAATAAAATATGGGACATATAGGGAGGCGCCCTGGAATGTGAGAATATATGGACATAAAACAGACAATTATTGGCAGATTACTGTCGAAGATAATGGAATAGGTTTTGATGGCGACAAATTAAAAGCCATTAATGAAAAAATAGAAGAGGTTAACAAAAATGGGCTGATCCCAAGTCTTGAATTAGAAGGCATGGGTCTTCTGAATATATATATAAGATTGAAATTGGCCTATAAGAATAAAATGATTTTTCAAATAAGAAACAATATTGACGGAGGAGCGGTCGTAACAATTGGAGGAAGCACGTAAGCAATGTTATGGGAGGGTGACCGAAAATGAAAGACAATATAGTATACAGTGTAATTGTTGCAGAAGATGAACCATTGATTCTCAACAACCTTGTAAAAAAAATATCAAATCTGAACATGGGATTCCAGGTTGTAGGAACCGCTGATAATGGTAAAACAGCTTTGAAACTGGTCGAAAGCTATTCTCCGGATGTTGTTGTTACTGATATCCGTATGCCGGTTATGGATGGACTTGAACTTTTAAAAATTATTTATTCAAGGGATCCTAATATAAAAAAGGTTGTTGTAAGTGGTTATGACGATTTTAAATATGCCCAGCAGGCTCTTAAATATGAAGCTACCGATTATTTGCTTAAACCTTTGAAATCGGAACAACTGATTGAATCTTTCAGTCGAATCCGGATTTTACTTGATTCCCAAAGGGATACTGCTAACCGGAACATACTGCAGCTAAAGGAAAATTATTCGTATACTCCTTATGAAATTGCTCATTTGGTCGAGATGTATATAAAAGAAAACTATACCAAAGAAATCAACCTGGATTTGATATCGAAAAATTTCAATTTTACATCAAATTATTTAAGTAAAATATTTACAAAATATATCGGGAAAAATCCGTCAAAATATCTTATTTCACTCAGAATAAATCATGCGAAACACCTTCTTAAAAACAATAAGGAACTGTCTATAAAGAGAATCGGTGAGCTTACAGGTTATCCGAATCAATTCTATTTCAGCCGTATATTTAAGTCCGTTGTAGGTAAAAGTCCCGCTGAGTACAGGGATGAACCATAAAGTTATACGATTAACATATCAATGTTAATATTGTCCACATAGTTCTTAATATTGACCTATTAAAAGAAATCTTCGAATGATATAATCCAATTATATGAAAATGCAATAAATAATGAAAAATTAATAAATCACATCAAAACAGGGAGGATGGATTCAATGAAATTGGATATCAAAAAAGGTCCTTTTGAGCCGACATTCGAGTCCCTGAGAACGTATGAATGCCCCGAATGGTTCAGGGACGCCAAGCTTGGAATCTGGTCTCATTGGGGCGCTCAGTCCGTGCCGATGTACGGGGACTGGTATGCCCGAAATATGTACTGCGAAGGCACCGATCAGTACCTGTATCATATACGCCATTACGGCCACCCTTCAAAATTCGGGTATAAGGATCTGGTGCAGCTTTGGAAAGCCGAAAAATTTGATCCTGACAGCCTGATGGACCTGTATGTTGAAGCCGGTGCGAATTATTTCGTTGCGCAGGCAATGCACCATGACCATTTCTTTAACTATGATTCGAAAATACACAGATGGAATTCGGTGAATATGGGGCCGAAAAAGGATATTGTCGCTTTATGGAAAAGAGCGGCCGAGAAAAAGGGGCTGCCTTTCGGTTTCTCCGAACATCTCGGGGCAACGTTCAGTTGGTGGAGATGGAACAAGGGAAGCGACAGAGAAGGCCCGTATAAAGGTGTTCCTTATGACGGGAATGATCCCGCTTATGAAGATTTATACCTGCCGAACCGGGAACATTATAACCCTGACCAAAAATATTCGGATATAGAGCCGTGGTTCACTTCTAATAAATGGTGGCATAAAAGATGGTTAGATATAATCCGCGAGCTGATAGACTTGTACGAGCCCGACTTTCTGTACACGGACGGGGGACTTCCGTTCGGGGAAAACATGTATGAAGCGGGCCTTCATGCAGTTGCGCATCTTTACAATACAAGCGCGGCCAAGCATAACGGGAAAAATAACGCTGTTTATACGCAAAAAGACAGGCGAAAGGAGATTTACTCGGTTGGAGTCCTCGATATTGAACGCAGCCAGTCTCCTGATATAAAACCGGAACCATGGCAGACGGATACCTGCCTGGGACATTGGTTCTATGATGTCCGAGCGGTTTACAAGAAACCCGGACACGTTATCGAAATCCTTGTCGATATCATCTCGAAGAACGGGAACCTGCTTCTGAATATACCGCAGAAACCGGACGGTACGATTGACGACGAGTGCAAATACACGCTGAAGGAAATGGCGAAATGGATCAAAATATGCGGTGAAGGGGTTTATGGTACGCGGCCGTTCCGCATAGCGGGAGAAGGCCAGTCAAAGGTGATTATTGAAGGCTTCAGGGAAGATGCGGTTGAATGGAACAGTTCAGATTTCAGGTTTACAACAAAGGGCAAAACGCTTTATGCTTTCCAGATGCGCTGGCCGGAGGATAACAGGGCCGTGATTAAATCATTGACCCCTGCGGAAAAAGTAAAGAACGTCCGGCTTCTCGGAGTTGGCGATGTGCCTTTCGAACAGCCTTACGGAACCCTTGTCGTGAAACTTCCCGACAAGAAACCGACGGAATATGTAAATTGCATTGCTATAGAACTGGAATAATGATAAGTCGGAAGATAAAGAAAATTATAAAAGCTGAGGATACGGTATGCCGTATCCTCAACTGGCTCGAATAGGGTTTTTTAAGTTTAAGAATCTTTTCTTTTGTATTATAATGGTATAATTTACAATCACAATTATTTCAGATCAAAGTAAACTATATTCAATATATTTTCAGAGCTTCTAATTAAAATAAAACTATGGATGAGTTTCCCATTTTTTGGCTATATTATTTTTTGTATAATACAGAATCTTTTTAATATACAAAAATAATAATATAAAGTTATGTTTCTGGTAGAAACCAATCATTAATTAAAGGTACATTTTAATAGAGTATATATAAAAAAGGAGAAATATTATGAATGGTATAATGACAGGTGTCAATTATCATCCTCATGATTGGGAAGAGAGCCGCTGGCCGATTGATATTGACTTGATGAAAAAAGCAAATATTAAGGTGGTTCGACTAGGTCATTTGTGTTGGGACAGTTTTCAACCGGAAGAAAATCGTTATACTTTTGATTGGTTTGATCGGGTTATAGAGTTATTTAATGAAGCGAAAATAAAGGTCATATTAGATATACCAACCAGACCTGCTCCTTTATGGCTGCACAGGAAATTTCCCGCTATAGATATATGTGACCGGAACGGTATTCGGCAAAATCCTGTCTTCCGCTACATGGAGGATGTTGGGGATCCAAATTTTCAGAAATATGCTCTTGAATTTGCAAGTGCATTAGTAAAACGATATGGGCATCATCCGGCTTTGTTAGGATTTGGATTATGTAATGAAATAGGCTCGGGTTATATTAGCTATTCTGCATCGGCACAAGCTCGTTTTATTCAGTGGTTGAAAAAAAAGTACGAAACTGTCGAACGGCTTAACCGAGCATGGGCCAGACAAAGATGGTCACGCAGGCTCTCTTCCTTCGAGGATGTAACTCTTCCTGTTTCAGGGCTGGCTATAGGTGCTCCTGAGTGCATTCTGGATATGCGTCGTTTTTATTCGGATGAGCTTGGTAAATACATGGTTCGTCTGAATCAAGTGGTAAAAAGCTTTGATAATACCATTCCTACATCCAGTAATCATTGGTCCGAAAATCCCGAAGTGGGATTTGACTATTTAAAGTATTACCGAAAGTTTGTAGATTACCCTGGAATAGGATTTTATCCGGGAGGAAATCCTGAAGATAGGAAAAGTGTATCGTCTGCATGCCTCAATATTGACCATCGAATTGGTGAACATGACAATCCTATGTGGGCATTGGAATTCCAGACAGGTACATTTGGCGGCTTTGCCTGCCCGGATAAGGTCATGAGGATGTATGCTTACCTCAGCCTTATACATCGCAATCAGATCGTATGCGGATGGACCTGGAGAAGTATGTATGGAGGAGAGGAACAATACCTTTTTGGGCTCCTGGATCATAGTGGGGTGCCGAGTAAAAAATATTATGAATTCAAGCAAATAGGCGATGAATTCAAAATGCTGAACAAAATGGGGCTTTTTCCACGGAAAACAAAACCGCAAATAGCAATTGCTTATTCATTTGAGAGTCGAGTCGTTACAGACTATGCGAAATCTTATTACAGGTCAGGCTTTCTGACACAGATACAGGAAGTCTATTATTCGCTTTATGTGAGAAATTTGGATTGCAATATCGTTGATTTACGTAATATGACAAAGGAGTATAAATTACTTATTATTCCGGGAATTGCGTTAATTGATCCACAGTCGGAACACACAATTCGTGAGTTCGTAAAAAACGGAGGCACGGTTGTAATGACGGCTTATTCCGCAAAGGTGGATGAGAATAATCAAGTATATACGACCCCGTTGCCTGGAAGAGTTAATGATATTTTCGGCATCCGGGTGACAGGATTCGATCAGGGAAAAACGTCTGATGATGGAGGAATTAGTAATGAGTTGTATAAAGGTAAAAAAGTTGTTATATCTCATGACGGAGCAACCATTTCTGAAGCGGTTGATTATTACGAAATCCTGGAACTGCTGACGGCACAAAAAGTTTGTGACTTAACCGGAACAAATGAGCCCATGCCGGTGTTAACTGTTAACCAATATGGAAAAGGTAAGGCCTATTACGTTGCAGTACCTGCGGAACAAACTTTTTTTGGCTACATATTGGATATTTTATGTGAAGAACTGTCGATTGAAAAACCCCCCGCTGTTCCGGATGGAATAGCGGTTCGAAAAATATCGGAAGATGTATATTTATATGTTAATACTATTGGAAATGAGATAAAAATACCGATTGCAAGTCCAGCTAAAAGTTTGTTTGGTAATGGTTGCTACAAAGGAGTAATTCCTCTTTCCGGATATGAGTAAGCGTCAAAGAAACCCTCACATAGTATATCGGTTGTGTAGTTGATACAATCACAGTAAAACAAGTTGAAAAAGTTGAAAAAGTAGGCCAACTTTTTCAACCAGGAATGGAGTGATTGTA
>Ga0134101_1002372_pt1 | contig 11300 bp, 10 predicted proteins | sample 12_3_2metaG_FD_94446 | JGI IMG/M metagenome (GOLD analysis project Ga0134101, IMG submission 94446) | Switchgrass degrading microbial communities from high solid loading bioreactors in New Hampshire, USA - 12_48_3.3_201_A2 metaG | ecosystem: Engineered > Bioreactor > Semi-continuous > Anaerobic...
AAATCTCAATATTCTTAACTTAAAAAGCTTGATACTAACAGCAATTAGCAACTGACAGTATCAAGCTTAATTTTACTGATAATTGAGAACTGTCCCCAATTTTCGAGAACTGTCTCTTCTTCCTCATCTTCATTTTTGCGCAATTTTTGAGAACTGTCCCCGTTTTTCAGAGCATCTCCGTTGAATATTCATATTGCACGTTATCTCTCGATTTATCAAGATTTGCAGGGATTAAGCATATCTCGCTGTATATGTCTCCAAACCCAAAGCAACTAATATCAGCCCTGTTGGCGGTTCCTTCCGAAATAATTTCGCTTATTTCGCACAATCCGCTTTGTTTTAATCTTTTTTGAATCTTAAAACCCATTTTTTCATTAGCTTCAGTCCTTAACGTAATCTGCAAAGTTCCTGCCCTATTATCCTCTGCTTTAAACAAAATATAATCAGCTGCCATATGGTCCAGATAGGTTTTTTGCTCCGCTACGGGATATGTAGTATAAGTGCTTTTTATATACAAATCTACCTCCCATAGCTTTCCTTCTTTATAATACTGAGATGGATTGTAATTATACGCTGTATATTGATTAAAAGCTCTGCCTATATCATAATAACCTTTACTGTTTTCAGTTAATGCTATATCTATTGCATTTAAGCTGTTATTGACGCCTTTCGCATGAGTTTCCCATATGCTTTTGATAATATCATATCCGCCGTGATTTTCTGATAAGTACTTGGCAAATACAACCCCGCTATAGCTATTCTTCTCCAGAGGCTTCCCGGGTGCGGAAAATACCTTCCCCACATACTGTATATAATCATTTATACCATGGTATACCTCATCCTCATTCCATGTTGCCGAAGCTTCCTTCCACCATGAATCTGCATCAAGATTATAAGCATTCTGAACCGCATGAAAAAATTCATGGGCTGCGGTTACTCTCATGCAATCAAGCTTACTCTTTTTGAAACCTTTGTCTTTTGAATAATTATTATCAATACAGATATATGAAGATGCTATACGGCTGCCTGACTTTATATTTTTCTTTATTCTCTTGGCAAACGTTATTCCATAGACACCTTTGAGATTGTATACATACACATCATAGTTTTTATCATTGCTTTCCAGTACAGGTTCTCTGAACCCTCTCTCAAGACATGTAATTTTTCTTGAATTGTCAAAGGCATTCCCGATCTCCTCTATATAATCAGGTATTCCATTCCTGTTTAGGTCAATCGCTGATACCGCATTGCTTCCCGTCATTGTATAATGTATTCTGAAAAATTTGCTTGGGCTAACATATACTTTATCTAACTTTGGTACAGCTGTATCTATATATTTTTTAGCTTGTGCTGCTATATCGGCGTCTGCATCTTCCGACGAAATATAATCAAGAATCTCTTTTACAGCAGTAGTTCCGCTTTTCAAAGGAGGCATGGGTATATATCCTCTACTATATAAATTTCTCCTGTCAAATAGCAACTCTATATACCTTTTAATTTTCGTATGATTATCAATTAAACCATGATCATAATCGAACCTGACTCTGTCTAAATCATCATCATTCTTTGGCTTAAATTTAATTTCAACTTCTCTGGATATATTACCTGAAAACACTTTATAAGCCGCTTTATTTACATCTGATAAACCTTTCTTCAAATAAAATCTTGTATTGTCCAACCCGACTAGATTTTTATCAAAATCATAATTAACATGCCCGTGTATAACATTACCCTCAATATCCTTCAAAGTATTGCATGGGTAAAAGACAAAATCATCAGATAAAGTACACTTTGTATTATACGTATTTTCTATACTATGTATCTCCCTTAATTTAAATATGCATTTATAATTGTATAAGCCATCTAATGCCAGCCTTTTTTTAAGTACGCCAAACCCTTCCGGAACAGTGTTTTCATCTACTGCAACTATATAGCGTCCTCGAGGCACAACGAAAACAAAACTGCCGTTTTTTGACGTTCTGGTAGTTGCTACCAGCTTTTCACTGCTTGTTGCAATATTTATATTATCGTCCTTTGTGATGCGCAGGTTTCTTTTAATGACCCTGTATAAATTAATCCTTATATTTGAAAGATCACACTGTATGTTTGGTTTATCTTTCTGCTCTTTGGAGTCAAATAGCAAGATTCCATTGATTCTTATGTAATTATAAAAATTAAAAGCCATTCTGTTATCCCCCTTAGTGTTCAGATGCATATTAATATGGGAAATGTCTTGATTGTTAATAATAATAATAAAATGTTCTTAACAGAATAATCATTATAGTGCCAATGTAAATTTAACACGACAACACAATATGTAGAAGCAGACCAAACTGTCCGCCGGACAGTCCGGACTGCTTAACCGATATGTTGATAATTTCTCTAGCATTTATAATCATTATCAACAAATAAAAGTAAGAAGAGGATAATGAAGAACAGAATAGCGCAGTTGCCTCCAAACAGTCCTCCTACACTTCTTTCACCCATAAACCGTTCCTCCCTTCAGATTAATCACGTTAGTTTACTATTGTCCTTGCACAATTAATGCGCCTTCACTAACAATATATTCCGGCGCAATAAATTGGTTACTGTAGTAAATCGGTATATTAAGTTAATTTAACTTATTGCAGCAGTTGATTTTAATGAAGTAATATAAGTTGCAATTCTAGTTAATTTTAGAGAAGGTTCTTTTATCGGGATTAATACTTTGATAACTTCTATTTGTACTGAGAAATGGGAGTGTATTTTGATCCAGCGGCAGTAAAAACAATGAAGTATCTAAGTTTTAATAACAAAAAATTTTTTATAGCTATATCCATGGGATATTTAAAATAAATGGTAAGATACTACACAATAATATATAATATAGTGGAAAATATAAATCTGTTAATTTTTACAGGTCATTATTGGTTTTACTGTTATGAGATTAAATTCATAAAATAAATTAATTCTATCACAGGGAGGCAGATAGATATGGCAGAACAGAAATCAAAAACACTTCCAAAACGCGAAGATATCAATCCAAAATATAAATGGAAGCTGGAAGATATTTATGAAAATGTAGCCAAATGGGAAGAGGATTTTTCTAAAGTTAAAAAACTGTCAGCAGAAATTATAAAATTCAAAGGTACCTTGTGCGAAAGCGCTCAAAATCTCCTTGATTGTCTTATCATGCAGGATGACCTGATGTCAACCGCAGAAACTGTATTTGTTTACGCACGTATGAAAAGAGATGAGAATAATGCGGACCCCTCAAGCCAGGCTGCCGCAGACCGGGCAATGGCGCTTATTACCGAAGCAGGAGCTTCATCATCCTTTATAGTACCGGAAATAATATCAATTCCAGAAGATAAGATTGAAAAGTTCATGTCTGAATTAAAAGGCCTTTCCATTTACAGACAGTTTATAAATGAAATATTAAGACAGAAAAAACATATACTTTCCGAAAGGGAAGAAGAAATTCTGGCTCTTTCCTCTGAAATGGCACAGGCCCCGAAAGATATCTTTGGTATGCTTAATAACGCGGATATAAAATTTCCCGCTATACGTGACGAAGAGGGCAATGAAGTAGAAGTAACAAAGGGAAGGTATATATCGTTTCTTGAAAGCAGGGATCGGCGCGTCAGGAAAGACGCCTTTGAAGCTCTGTACAGCTCTTATGAAAAATTGAAAAATACTCTGGCGGCTTCTCTGATAAACAATATCAAGAAAAATAAATTTTATACCACAATACGCAATTATTCATCCTGTCTTGAAAGATCCCTTGACGCCGATAATATTTCCACTGACGTGTACAACAATCTAATTGACACTATAAACAACAATCTCCACCTTTTGCACAGGTACCTGAAAATCCGCAAGAGAGCTCTTAAACTTGATGAACTCCATATGTATGACCTTTATGTTCCTATTGTGGATCAGCCAAAAAAATATATACCCTATGAAGATTCACTGGAAATAGTTACAAAAGGCTTGCGACCTCTCGGGAATGAATATATTGGATATTTAAAAAAGGGTTTCAGCTCCGGATGGATAGATGTGTATGAAACTCAGAACAAGACAAGCGGAGCATATTCCTGGGGAGCATACAAAACCCATCCTTATGTCCTGCTGAACTACCAGGGTACAATAAACGACGTATTTACTATAGCTCATGAAATGGGGCATGCTCTGCACTCATATTATACTAATATGACCCAGCCCTATATCAATTCAGAATACAAAATTTTCGTCGCTGAAGTGGCTTCTACCGTAAATGAGTCTCTTCTTATGAGATATATGCTTGATACCACTAATAATAAGAAAGAAAAAGCTTATCTTCTCAATCACTATCTTGAGGAATTCAGAGGGACGGTATTCCGTCAGGTTATGTTCGCGGAATTTGAAAAAATAACGCATGAAAAAATAGAAAAGGGAGAATCCCTTACTGCTCAAAGCCTTTGTGAGATTTATCGCAATCTCAACAAGAAATATTTCGGTGATGAGGTAATAATAGACCCCCAGATTGATATGGAATGGTCCAGGATACCTCATTTCTACAACAGTTTCTATGTATATAAATATGCCACAGGATTCTCCGCCGCCACTTCATTGTCAAGTCAAATATTGAGTGAAGGTTCACCGGCTGTTGAAAGATATATAAACTTTTTAAAGAGCGGTTGCTCCGACTATCCTCTGGAACTTTTGAAAAAAGCAGGAGTTGATTTATCAGTTCCAAAGCCTGTACAGGATGCGTTAAATGTATTTGAGGCTACCCTTGATCAATTGGAGGAGATATTATGAACGATCCCAGGATAAAACAATTGGCTGAAACCTTGATTAATTATTCGGTTAACCTTCAGCCCGGTGAAAAAATACTTATTGAAAATACCGGAAGTGATACACTTTTGGCTAAAGAACTGATAAAAGAAGCTTATAAGGCAGGCGGCATTCCTTTTTTAACTTTAAAAGACAATGAGATGCAGCGGGTCCTTTTGACACAGTGCAGCGAAAATCAGATAAAATCCATGGCATCATATGAACTGGCACGAATGCAGGACATGCAGGCATATATAGGTATAAGATCAGGAGGAAATGTAAGCGAATTGAGCGCAGTACCTCCTGAAAAAATGAAGATTTATCAGGAGCTTTTCCTGAAACCGGTTCATTCAGAGCAAAGGGTAAAGCACACCAAATGGTGTATATTAAGATATCCAAATGACTCCATGGCACAGTTAGCAAATATGGCAACGGAATTATTTGAAGACATCTATTTTAAAGTATGCAACCTTGATTATCAGAAGATGTCTGAAGCTATGGACAAACTGGTTAACATAATGGAAAAGACAGACAGAGTCAGGATAACCGGAAGAGGTACGGATATTTTCTTCTCCATAAAGGGTCTGCCTGCAATAAAATGCGACGGAAAAATGAATATCCCCGATGGTGAAGTATTTACAGCACCCGTAAAGGACTCTGTAAATGGAGTTATAACATATAACGTTCCTGCTGTATATCAGGGAGTAACCTATGAAAATATAAAGTTTGAATTTAAAGACGGAAAAATTGTAAATGCCACTGCCAATGATACCGAAAGGTTAAATAAGGTTTTGGACACTGATGAAGGAGCAAGGTATATCGGAGAATTCTCTATAGGGCTAAATCCTTATATTGAAAAACCTATGAAAGATACCCTTTTCGATGAAAAAATAAAAGGAAGCATACATTTCACCCCGGGCAGCTGCTATGATGAGTGTAACAACGGAAATGAATCCGCTATCCATTGGGACCTTGTACTCATACAAAGACCCGAATACGGAGGAGGAGACATTTGGTTTGACGACACACTCATACGCAGGGATGGGATATTCATCCCGGAAGAACTTAAGGAATTGAATCCTGAAAACTTAATATAAATTAATCCGTTGTGCTGGTTGATTTTGTTCCAGGAAACCGGAGTTGCGATGCCAAGGCCCTGTAAATTCAGCTGCTACGAATTCAAACTTGCAGAATAATTTTGAATTTATATATTTATAATTATTCTGCCCAAACAGTGAATTCACTTAACTTAGGCTCGGATTAGCAGGTGATATGAGCATCTCCACAAGGTTTCTTCAACAAAACAACCAGCACACAAGGTAAAATAACAAAAGCAATTCCTGTTTATCGCAAAATAAACAGGAATCAATTTTATTTGTAAGTACAAAAAAAGAGCTGACCTGGCGGCCAGCCAATGTAAAGGGGGTCAAAATGTATTTTGTGAGGTCATTTATAGTATTAACACTAATACATATCTTTTATACATTTTTTATTAATTTTTTAGAATGGAATCAAGTTTGGAAGGGGAAGGTTTTATATATAACCGATATTATGTCTTATAATAAAAAAAGTGCTGACCTGGCGGCCAGCCAAATGTAAAGGGGGTCAAATGTATTTTGTGAGGTCATTTATAGTATTAGCATTATTTTATTTCTTATACATTTATTTTAATTTTTAATTCAATCATTAATCTTCAACCTTACTGGCATGTTTTTTATAAATGCCGGTTATAATATCAGCTATTTCTTTGCTGCTTTTCCCGGAACATTTTACAGCTATATCTGAGTATTTATTATATAAAGGCATCCTTTCATTATACATATCAAAAAATGACTGGCCTTTTCTTATGACAATGCCTCTGTTTATCGCATTTCTTATTCTTTTTCTCATATCAGCATAAGTAACATCCAAAAATATAACCAATCCCGTCTCTCTTAAGTGCATCATGGACTTTTCACTGTATATGACACTACCCCCTGTAGAAATAATGCTGTTTGAAACGCATAATTCCAATATGGTTTCTTCTTCTATTTTTAAAAAAGTATCAATACCGTCTTTATTAATAATGTCCTGCAGACCTTTATTCACCTTTTTCTTTATGAGCAAATCCGTATCAATCAAAGGCATTGCCAGCCGATTTGAAAGCAAACGTCCTATCGTGCTTTTACCCGAACCCGGCATACCCACCAATACGATATTACTTTTCATGCAACTCCTCCTGAAGTATAAATATTCGATAAACAACTTATATAATAGCATAAAAAAGCTAATAATACTCATATATTACTATAAGTTATCGAATCATATTTATACCAATGCAAAGGAGTTTAATCAATATGGATAACCACAAAGAAAAAATAATTAATGCAGAAAATCTTAATGTTGATGCTACCCTCGACAGTATTTCAGCCCAGCTTAAATCCGACCAGACGTTAATTCTTGATGTGGGCAATAATTACTTTAACCAGACTGATATCATATATGACAAGTTGATAATGAGAGGATTTGATGTTAGAAAAACCTTTAGAAACGGCAGAAACCAGATTGTCGTATCAAACAGAAAAGGTAATATTGGCAGGAGTTAACTCCGACTGATTTCAGCAAATAAACTTATATTTCAAGTTAGCAAACTCTATTAAATCTCCGCTGTTAAGTTTATATTCTTCCTCCGCTTGCAGTTTTTCTCCGTTTAGAGCAGTACCGTTTATTGAACCTTTATCGATTAAGTAAAAGGAATCCTCTTTAAACTGTATTTGGGCATGTACTCTGCCAATAACCATCTTTTTTATCACCAGATTGCATAAATCAGAGTTTCTGCCTATCAGAAATGTTTCTTTATCTATCCTGTGCTGCCTCGTGTTTTCTACTTCATTTTCTGCTACCAAATAAGCATTTTTCATTTTCTTATATGCCAGGAGGACAGTTTCTTCATTATTAAAATCCAAATCCTCTGTCAAATCTTCCTCCTGGCATTTAATCGGGGCCGTACTTTCAACGCTTGTGTTTGTTTCGGTATTTGGATCAATAGCATTCATCATTTCGGGTTTATCTAATATAACCTTTTCTGCAGATTCATCATTAACGATGCTTGTATCAATATTATCTGAATCATCTATTATTCGCGCATTGCTAATACCCGTTTCGGATGTAATCTCACTGTCGTGCCTGTCATTTGCCGATTCAGACGATTTCTGATTATCTTTTAAACGTTTATTTATAATAACATATTTAAAAACTATGATATCGATAAGTATTATTAATATTGCAATTATTGAATACCTCAGTGAAGCATTTATTCCTTTTTTATTTAAAAATTGTTCCAGGATTACTGACCATAATATGACTACCACTTGAATGCCGACAGCAATCAAAAATACAGGGGGCTTATTCTTCTCTTTATTATCCTCATCTTCATAATCTATGTCATCCCCTTTTTTAATTATGCCCATTTCGTTTTTTATACTTCCTGTATTCTGGTTCTTACCATATTTGAATTGCAGTACCGGATGTTTTTCCTGATTATAGGCTTCTTCCTTATGCCTGCTGCTAATATTAAGTTTAATTTTCTTCTCCGCGGTAGCTTTCTTTTTTAAAATACTTTCTTTCAGGTCAATAACACTTTTTGCCGTATTATCCCTGTTTTCAGATCTATTTCTTATCAACGGAATATTTTCTTCATTATCCTGGCTTACAGTATGTATTACACTTTCTGTTGATTCACTATTTAAAAATTTTCTAAAATCATACAGATTAAAGTTCTGTTGTTTTGCCAATGACGTTAATTTTTTAAAAAAAGCAGCATTTTCCTCCGGATTGGCAAATTTCACTTTAGTAAAAATATTTGCTAAAAACTCCTTTAATGTCAAATTGAAGTTAATATCCATGTGAATAGGTATATACACTGCACAAACAGTATCTGTTTCAGTATTCACATAAAAATATTCATCACTAAATACATAGCTGTTCTCATATAGTAGCAGGTCTGTATTTGTCAAAACACAATCACTGATATTTTTCAGCAGCTTAATCAAGTCATGCTTTTCGAACCTGCGCGTATTCAGTATATCTGCTAAAGGCATCAATCCTGTAATATCATAATACAGAAAGGTATCATTATCTTTTCTGCAAATTCTAAAAGGCACAATATTATTCCTGCTGTTCATTGAAATCATATGTACCTGGTAATCTATTATGTTAGCAGCTTCATGGGGGCTCAATTTTAATACAAGATATTTTTTTGACAGATCATCAACTACATAAAAATCCGGATTGCTTAAAATAGCATTGCTATTCACAGTAAATATCACTACCTTGTGTAATTATAATTGCTTCAAATCAGTGACCGGAGTCACCTTCGACCTTTAAATACGCAGTAAATATCAAGTAAATTCTCATACATAACTGCATTATAAGTCATAACATCCGTCTTTATGCCTTAAACACATTTACACCACCAGTTGTCCTCAAACCCTGAAATAACAAATAGCACCAATTATACATACAATAACTCAGTGTACAAACGTCATAAGAGTTGCCTGAACTAAACCTACAGGCACAATTGCATAGGTAAACCTGAAAGCGCTTTGTTTATCCCTTTTAAACCCGTTATAATCAAGAAAAGAAAGGCAAAGGAAACAGCTTTTAAGATATGCTGCCAGTTCTTTAAGCCTCTTTGCGGCATTTTTCCGTAAAAGGATAATAATAAACGCTATTATCCCCCCTGCCATAAACGAATAAGCCATATTATAGGCAACAAATCTTATCCCCATTATTGACCCGATAGCTGCAAAGAGTTTAATATCTCCTGCTCCCATCATTTTAAGAGCAAACAGTATAAAAAGTAAAATTATAGGAAGAAAAAAACCTGCAATTGACTGTACAAGTCCGTTTCTTCCATATATAATCAGGTTAATAAGGCATCCTGAAACAGAAAACAACAGAATACACTTATTTTTAATTTTACAGGTCTTTAAATCAGATATAAAAGCTGTAAAGAGCAAAATGATAACTGCCGCATATTTTATATACATAATATTCACCTGATGTTAATTGACATGGCCAATTTTATTAATTTAACCCCCTAATTTTTTCTCTCCAACATCATCTACATTTGTTGCGCCTCCAGCATCTTTGAAAATTTTATCAAATATTTGATCTACCAGAGAACGTATCTGATCTCTAAAGATAAATGCTATTCCGACCAGAATTGCAATTATAATAACAATCTCTACTGTCCCCAGTCCGTCTTCCTCTTTTACAAAATCATAAATAAATTTTTTCATTTAACACCAATCCTTTCTTATTAAATTTGTATCTGCATAATAGCAGGTGTCATAACCATGATAATAATAGCTACAAAAATTATCATCATTGGCAGGACGAGCTTCGTCGAAGCCTCCTCGCCAAGTTTTCTCGCTATATTTTTTCTGTTTTCCCAGCAAGTGTTTGACTGTATACTCAATATAGATACAAGTTCTGAATTACCTTTTCGTATATTCTGTACCAACGATGTAACAAACATGGCCGCTTCTTGCAGCCTGCACCTTGCTGCAAAATCCTCATAACTGCTTACCTCTGATTTGCCGGCATCTATTTCATTAGTTGCCTTAAGCAGTTCTTCATACAAAGGACAGTCTTTTTTATTTTCCCTGATTATTTTTCGTATGGCGGCCGATACTGTCATACCTGCATTTATAAGCAATGTAAGTTTGTTTAAAAACACTGGAAACTCTAACTGCATACTTCTTCTTCTGTTTTTGACCTTTGTTTCAATCTGCTTGTCCGTGAAGTAAAAAATCAGTGCTTCAAATCCCGCAGCAAATATTAAGAAGCTAAAGTCGATTTCAGCCTGACTGCCTATAAATGTTATAAAAATCATAGCACCCAGCATCATTACTATCTTATTTGCCAGATGTATTTTAAGCATTTCACGCGCATCAGACCTTCCTCCAAGCTCACGCAGCTTAGCCTCAAGTTTCATTTCATAATTGCTGTTGTATTTATGCCTTATTAATTTCAGCAAATGCAGGCCTATTGGCAAAAAATCCTTCAATTTATATTCATTTTTGTTTATATTATCCATAGTGTCCTTATATTTATTTCTGGACGCCAGAAACAAGTATGCGGAAAACAATAACTCAATGAGCAAAAGTATCTTCATATCATCACACCTTGATATCCATAATGCGATTGCTGATATAGTACGACAGAAGCAAAAGGCCAAGCACGACAGACATAACTACATGTCCTAAAGGAGTGTATAAAGGCTCTAGATAATCCGGTGAACTGGTAATTATCATAAACATAAGCCCAAAAGGCATTATATTCAATATTTTCTGGCTGAACTTCTGCTCCGCCACAATTACATCAATTTCATTTACTATATCTATTTTTTGATTGATGATATTACAGGTATTCTTTATTACTTCCACCAGGTTCCCTCCGGTATCCTTGCATATTGCAAACACATCTACAAAGTTGGTTATATCATCTATCCCGGCTCT
>Ga0134101_1002382_pt1 | contig 11233 bp, 7 predicted proteins | sample 12_3_2metaG_FD_94446 | JGI IMG/M metagenome (GOLD analysis project Ga0134101, IMG submission 94446) | Switchgrass degrading microbial communities from high solid loading bioreactors in New Hampshire, USA - 12_48_3.3_201_A2 metaG | ecosystem: Engineered > Bioreactor > Semi-continuous > Anaerobic >...
AATACTGCATGTTATGGCTTAATTCTGTACATAAAAAGGCAGACGACCAAACATGATCATCTGCCTATAACTCATATGCTACTTCATTTTACTTAGTTCCACCCCAACATTTGACGTAGAACCGAAAAAGAAACCATCCCGCGGTAATTACGGGATGGTCTTTTATTTGTCCGCAAGATGCATAATCCTATTCTATCTCAACTTGGCTCCGAACTGGTGCTCAAGGCTCTTCAGGATCCTTTCCATGGCCTTGTTGACTTCTTCTTCCTTGAGGGTCCTGTCAGGAGACCTGAAGGTCAGGGCAAAGGCCATGCTCTTCATGCCCTCGGGCACCTGGCTTCCCTTGTAGACATCGAACAGCGACACGTCTTCAAGAATATCGCCGGCAGCCTTCGAAATTGCCTTGATCAGGTCTGCCGCGTAAACCTCGTCGCTTACTACGACGGCAATATCGCGCGGCACTGCCGGGAACCGCGGAAGCTGCCTGTACTTCCTGTCGAAGGTCGAGGCCCTGATCAGGGGATCAACGTAGAACACGGCAGCATAGGTCCTTTCGGGACATTCGGTCTTCTCGGCAACCTCGGGATGGATCTCGCCCAAAACGCCCGCCTTTTCCCATAAGCCGTCCGGCAACCTTACGTTCAGGCTGGCCGTGCGGCCGGGGTGATATGAGGGTTCTTCCCGTTCGGGTTTGAATTCAAATCCCGAGATTCCCATGGCGCCCATCAGTTCCTCCACGACGCCTTTTAGCTCGAAGAAGTCACAGCCTTCCCCGTACATGCCAAGGGTCAGCACCGATTTCTGTTCGGGCAGATCCTCGCCGTCAACCGGATGGTATACATAGGACAGTTCAAACAGCCTTGCCGTTTCTATGTTCCTGCTGTGGTTTATGGCAAGGATCCTGAGCATATCCGGCAGGGTCGTGGTGCGCATGATGCTGTAATCCTCTCCCAGCGGATTGGATATTACCACGGCCTTCCTCAGCGGATGGTCCTGGGGCAGGTTGATACTGTCGAACACCTTCGGGCTGGTGAAGGAGAACGTGTAGGCCTCGTTCATCCCGCAGGCGCACATGGTATTTCTTATAACGTCCTCCATGCGCTGCTTGTAGCTCTTCTTGCCGCGCACGGATTCCTTCCCCGAGAGCAGGCTGGGCTTTATGTTGTTATAGTCATAGAATCGCGCCACCTCTTCGGCGAGGTCCGCCACGTTCTCGATATCCGAGCGGAAGGACGGTATCTTCATCATCATGGTGGCAGGATCCACTTCAAACTCAAGCGCCCTGAAGATATCCATCATCTTTTCGGCGGAAAGATCTGTTCCAAGCAGGGCATTGATGCGGTCAGCATCGAGCTTGATGGTATCCAGCCTCTTTTTGGTCATATTGCAGTCAACGATGCCCGGGACCACCTTGCCCGCTCCCAGGAGCTCGATGAGCTCGGCGCAGCGGTCAAGCGCCTTTATTGTGAGTTCCGGGTCAAGCCCCTTTTCGAACCTGATGGAAGCCTCGCTGCGGATACCGAGCTTCTTGCTGGTAACCCTGATGGAGGTGCCGTTGAAGTTGGCCGATTCAAGGAGAAGCATCTTCGTATCATCGGTGATCTCGGAGTTCTCACCGCCCATAACGCCGGCAACGCCCACCGGGCGCTCGGCGTCCGCGATTACCAGCATGTTCGTGTCGAGCTTCCTTTCCTGGCCGTCAAGGGTTTTCAATACCTCACCCTCCCTGGCGGTGCGCACGATAATCTTCCGGCCGGCTATTTTCGAAAAGTCAAATGCGTGCATGGGCTGCCCCAGTTCCAGCATGACGTAGTTGGTTATGTCAACTATATTGTTGATAGGCCTCATGCCGGCCGCGGCAAGCCTGTGCTGCATCCAGTAAGGAGACGGCCCTATCTTCACGTCGGTCACGATCCTGGCCGAGTAACGCGGGCAGAGTTCTGGATTCTCTATCTCGATGGTGACATAATCAGCGGCGTTTCCGGCGCCTTCCTCCCTGACGCGGATCTCGGGTTTCTTAAGCGGAACGCCCAGGGTCACCGATGATTCCCTGGCAAGGCCGTAGATGGAAAGGCAATCGGGCCTGTTGGACGTGATCTCGAACTCTATCACCTTGTCCAGGTGCAGGGCTTCCTTTACATCGGTGCCCGGCGCTATATCCTCAGAGAAGACGTAGACCCCGTTTTCGGGAGCATCGGGAAGGTAATCCCTTGTCAGGTTAAGTTCCTCCATGGAGCACATCATGCCGTAGGATTCCACGCCGCGGAACGTGGCAGCCTTTATCTCCCCTCCCGGCAGCTTTGCGCCAACGAGGGCAAGGGGTATAAGGTCGCCGGTCCTGACATTGGGGGCCCCCGTGACAACCTGGACTGTCTCGCCGCCCACGTCAACCTTGCAGACCTTGAGCTTGTCGGCGTTGGGATGGTTCTGCATCTCAATGATTCTACCCACGACAACCTTCTCGATGCCTTCCCCCATGTCCTCGACGCTTTCAACCTTGGAACCCGACATGGTCATAGCGTTGACATATTCCTTTATGCCGACTTTTATATCAACAAAATCCTTCAACCAGTTCAATGGAGCCTTCATAACCTATCATCCTTTCATAAGTTATCAACCAGGGGGACGGTTCCGGTGGTTTGCCCGGCCATCCCGTCCATGAGCCTGGCGATCAACGCCACGGTGACTGTCCCCATGGCTTTCTTTTTCAAACCAGAGGAACCGTCCCCCTGGTTAGAATTGGCGGAGGAACCGGATGTCGTTCTCGAACAGCAGGCGCATGTCGTCGATGCCGAACTTGCCCATGGCGATGCGGTCGATTCCCAGGCCGAAAGCAAAGCCGCTGTAGACATCGGGATCGACCCCGCCTTCGCGAAGCACGTTGGGATGCACCATACCGGCGCCCAGTATCTCGATCCAGCCTTCGCCCTTGCAGATCCTGCAGCCGGTCCCGCCGCATCCCCAGCAGGAAACATCAACCTCGGCGCTGGGCTCGGTGAAGTTGAAGTGGTGCGGCCTCAGCCGTATCCTGGTATTCTCGCCGAATACGCCCCTGGCAAACTCCTGCAGGGTCCCGACAAGGTCGCCCATGGTAACGCCCTTGTCCACTACGAGGCCTTCCACCTGGTGGAATATGGGCGAATGGGTGGCGTCCACGGCATCGGAACGGTAGACCCGCCCCGGGCAGATGATGCGAATGGGCGGCTTGTGAGCCTTCATGTACCTGATCTGGACAGGCGAAGTATGGGTCCTCAGCAGGACTTCCTCCGTGATGTAGAACGTGTCCTGGGTATCCCTGGCCGGGTGGTTCTTCGGTATGTTGAGCGCCTCGAAGTTGTAATAATCCAGCTCTATCTCCGGGCCCTCGGCTATCTCGTATCCCATGCCCAGGAAGATTTCCTTGATCTCGTCAAGCACAATGGTGATTGGATGTTTCCTTCCCAGGTTTCTCACCCTGCCCGGCATGGTCACGTCCAGGGTTTCTTTCCTGATCCGTTCTTCCCTTGCGGCCCTGACAAGCCTTTCCCTCGCCGCGGCAATCCCGGCCTCCAGGGCATTTCTCACCTCATTGGCAAGCTGCCCGACCACGGGCCGCTCCTCCGGCGGAAGTTCGCCCATGCCCTTGAGGATACGCGTAAGCTCTCCCTTCTTGCCCAGGTAGGCCACGCGGAAATCGTCAAGCTCACGGATATCGGTAATACTCTCCAGCTTTTTCAGCGCTTCTTTCTGAATTGACTCCAACTGCTGTTTCAAGACAAACACCCCGATTTATATATTTTTACATTATTCATATAGACACCGCATCTATAAAAAAAGCTTCGTCCATAGGACGAAGTTCTTTCGCGGTACCACCTATGTTCACCCCGGAAGTCACAGACCTCCCTAATATGCGGAGGTCATGCGCCGGTGTGCGCTCCTTGCTGGTAACGGCAGCTTGCCGGCCGGTCCTACTTGCCCCTTTCCATCGGCATGGCGGCGTTCAGGCGGCAGCTCCGGAGCGAACTCGCTTTCCACTCTTCAGCATGGCGCTCTCAGCCTCCGGCGCCAATTCTCTGTCGGTGAAGGTTGTGAAAAGCGGGGAAGATCCCTTCTCCTTCATAGCTTTTAAACATAATTATATCCCAAAAGGCATTTTTGTAAAGTCAATGGCTGAAATATATGCGATCTGTATCAGGGGCCTGTGCTTCCGGCAGTTTCAAATCTAAGCATTTCGCCCCGCCGGGGTTCGCGTTTCAGCATCCAGGTCAGCATTCGCCTCAAATTCGAGTCCCAGTAACTCCATTCGAAGGCGCCAGGCCCTTCCTCGTAGGTCAGGTCCAGGCCATATTTGAGCGCCGCGGCCCTGAATCTGCGGTTCACGCTGTATACAAAGTCACCGGTGCCGCAGCACTGGTAAAACCTTGGAAGCATCTCGCCGGACATGCACTTTTTCCTGACAAGCCGCAGGAGATTGTAATCGCTTCTTATGTACTCCAGCTTTGTCCCGAAAAGCTCCCTGGCCATCTTCTTATACCCTTCCTCCTGGAAGCTGAACCCCGGCGTCAGGTCCAGGGTGCCGGAAAGGCTAGCCGCCGCTTCAAACTGGTCCGGGTTCCTGAGTGCGATCATAAAGGCGCCGTAGCCTCCCATGGACAAGCCGGCGATGAAATTGTCCTCGCGGGCGGATGATATCGGTAGCATTGTACGGACAATGTGGGGAATCTCGTAGGAAATGTAGGTGTAGTAGCTTGGCCCGTATTTCATATCCACGTAGAAGCTGCGGCCTGCATTGGGCATTACGACCGCGATGCCGTATTCCATTGCGTACCTTTCGATGGAGGTGTGGCGGAGCCAGACTGAATGGTCATCGGACAGCCCGTGGAGAAGATATAACACCTGGAAGCCTTTTTCCCTGATCTCCTTCTGCTTTTCCCCGTCATAGAGCCCTACCTGGGGCAATATGACGTTCAGCGTCTGCTCCATCTGGATTATCTCGGATTTGAAAGTGATCTGAAGCAAAGCCATATGACCACCAGTCCATTCCCGGGCCGGAATAAACAAATTCTGACTTAATTATACCCTAATTTACCAATCAGCACACCATTTTTTATGCGAATAACTCAATATCTGATGGACTATGCAGCATATACCCGGGAACAGGAAAGCCCGGCCGTGTTATAATGTAATTATGAAACCGGCAGCACAAAACGGTTTTGCGCTGTCAAGCCGCAAGGTGGGATATGTATGTCAAGAGGGCTTAAAATAGCGTCGATAATCGCGTCATTGGCGATCCTCTCCTGTTTGTTAGTGTATCGCCCTTATTATGTGCCCTACAAGGAAAACCCTGCCATATCCCCCACGGCCGGCCCGTCGTGCGAGGTTCCCTCGTCACGATCCCCCGAACCCACTCAACCGGCCGCTCCCGATCCCCAGGTCCTCGAGAAGTCGGCAGAATACTTCGAGGAAGGAGTCCGGCTCCTGGAGCAGAAAGAGTACGAATTGGCGAAAGAATACTTCCTCCGGGTAAGCGAACTTGATACCGAGCATTACGGCAAGGCAACGGAACTCCTGGAAGAATGCCTTAAAGGCTTAAAAGAAAAAAGTATTGAAGCCGCCAGGGCTTCTTTTGACAAGGCCCATTACAGGGAGTGCCTGTCCATAATCGAAAAAGCGCTGACGGATCTTCCCGGCGACCCCGACCTTACCGGCCTGGCCGACCAGGCAAGGCACAGGCTGGACAACCCGGTACTGTACGAGGGACCCGTTTACCATATCTTCTTTCACAGCCTGATCGTCTATCCCGAACTGAGCTTCGACGGCGATGCCATGTCCGACGGGTATAACAAGTGGATGACCACGGTCTCGGAGTTCAAGGCCATATTGGAACAGCTATATGACAGAAGCTACGTGCTGATAGACATCATGGACATGTTCGGCAAAGACGAGTCGGGAAGACCAATACGAAAGCAGATCTACCTCCCGGAAGGGACAAAGCCGCTTCTTCTTTCGGTTGACAACGTGAGCTACGAGGAATACAGGTCAGGGGACGGTTTCGCCTCTCGCCTGGTCCTCGACGACAACGGGGAAGTTGCTACCCTTGTCAGAACGCCGAAAGGAGAAGAAATCATAACCCGGGACGGGGACGTGATGCCCATCCTGGATGATTTCGTAAAACAGCATCCCGATTTTTCATGGAACAAGGCCAAGGGCGTAATAGGGCTTAACGGCTACCAGGGCATCCTTGGATACCGCACCAACAGGCAAAACCCCGTCTGGGAACAGGAACAGGCAAAGGTTAAGCCGATAGTTGACGCCCTCCTGACAAACGGATGGAGAATAGCCAACCACAGCTGGTCGCATTCCCGCTCTTTTTCCGACATGAGCATAACCCTGGACGGCGTAATCGAGGATACCGAAAAGTGGGAGAAAGAGGTTGGTTCCATAACCGGATCCACCCCCATCTATATCACGCCCTTCGGCATCGAGTTCAGGCCCGACGATCCCCGTATGCGCTACCTGGTCTCCAAGGGATACTATATCGTCTGCAGCGTGGGAAACCGCGCCCATTACGATATTTTCAGGGACTTCGTGCTCATGGAGCGCATCAACGTGGATGGCTACAAGATGAACAACGCGCGCAACATCCTTGCGCCGCTCATCGACGTGGATAAAGTCTACGATCCGGCAAGACCGCCGCTTAAATGAACTGTGAAAAACAGGACCGCGGGCCTTTTAAGCCTGCGGTCCTGGCGTCACTTGATGAGTAAGCCTGTAAGCCGGGTTCTGTCTTGGATGGTCATCTATCCAGGCCATGTATCGCTACATGGCTCCAGCCACCTCTGAGGAACAGGCGGGCAACCTGGTGCTTCCTCGTCACGGTGTTGCTCCGGATGGGGTTTACAGAGCGCCCTTCGTTGCCGTCGGGCCGGTGAGCTCTTACCTCACCTTTCCACCCTTGCTGGGACACAATCCCAGCGGTTTATTTCTGTTGCACTTTCCTTGAAGTCGCCTTCACCGGGTATTACCCGGCATCCTTGCCCTGCGGAGCCCGGACTTTCCTCGTGCGCGGCCTTTCGGCGCTGCGCCCGCGACCATCCGGCTTACTCATCAACATCTATTATTCTCTACCGGAGTTGCTATTATAATATATACCACGTATTCAGTCAATGGAAGATACAGGCCTGAATATATCCGACCCTTCCCAGCACAGGACCTCCAGGTCCGGAAAGGCCTCTTTCAGCATGCCGGACAATCCCCGGACGAATATGATCTCGGTCTGGTAGTGGCCGGCGTCGATGGCATAGATCCCGTAATGCTTCAGGACCAGGGCATCGTGGTATTTCAGGTCGCCTGTCATAAGGACGTCGGGTTTTACATTCAGAAGTTCTCCGACACAGGAGTTATCGTAGGCGCCGTTTATGACGGCCACCCTGGAAACCTTGTCCGGGCGCTTGCCGACCTCCCTCATGGACCTGATCCCAAGCCTTCCGCCAAGAATACCGAGAAAATCCACGAACGGCACCGGGGTCTCGTATGAACCCCATCTGCCTATGCCATGTCCTATATCAGGGCCCCTGCCCGGCACGAGTACGTTCACGTCTTCAAGACCCAGTTCACGGCATATCATGTCCGTGATGCCGCCCGGCGCGGAGTCGAAATTGGTATGGGCGCTGTATACCGCAATCCCGTGGGTAATGGCGGAATACAGCACCGAACCTTCCGGCGTTTTCAGGCTGAAAGTTTTAAGCGGCCTGAAAACGCACGGATGATGGGAGATTACAAGCCCTGCGCCGTTTTCGGCGGCAAATTCAAGCGCAGCCTCGTCCGCGTCCAGGCAGACCACCGCCTTGTCTATATCCTGGTCCTCATCCCCGATGACAAGCCCGCTGTTGTCGTAGCTCTCCTGCATGTGCAGCGGGGCGATTTCCTCGATCCAGTTCTTTATCTCCCTGAGTTTCATGTCATCACCTCGTTATACCCTGTCACGTCACTGCGAACCAGGCGAAGCTGGCCGTGCCAATCCCGCAAAGATGCGCTCAAGCCTCACGATCCTCAATTGCCGAACAAGCCAGTCCGCAACGACTCCATCTCCCGCAGCAGCGCTTCCTCGCGCTCCAGATCAGGCCTGGGCCCGGCTGCTTTCTTAAGCCCGTCAACTATCTTCCTCTGCCTCTTTATTCTATCACAAAGCCAGTCCTCCAGCAGCGGGTCCCTGTTTTTGACCAGGCCTTCGCCGATTACCGCGTAAAGCGGATCCTTTTTGCATAACGCGCTTGCTTCCTCGTCATACGACGCGGCCAGGACCTGGTAGAGCTTTCTCCCTTCGCGGGCCAGGACTTCGTCGGTTACCGCGAATCCATGCTCCCACAGGAAGGGACGGACAACTTCCTGGGCGTACATGGGCTGCATTATGATCCTCCTCGCCTTCCTAGCCTTGTCAAGTTGGTCTGCCAGGAGCCTTGTTATCAACACGCCGCCCATCCCCGCCAGGACGATCACATCGGCCTCATCCATGGAGATAACCTCGAGGCCGTTTCCCTGCCTGAGTTCCATGGCGTCCTGGAGGTTGTATTCCATGAGCGTTTTCCGCGCCCGTTCCAGGGGACCCGTCCTGATATCGGCGGCGATGGCCCGGCGGCAACGCTTGTTTATCAGGGCACATGCAGGTATGAGGGCATGGTCGGTTCCAATGTCACAAAGAATGTCACATTGGGGGATCATGTCGTATATCAGCTTGAGCCGGCCCTTAAGTTTCACGCTTTTTCCTCCCGGACAGCCATAAAAAAAGGATGACTTTTTATGTCATCCTCTTGTTGTGGTGGGCCTTCAGGGACTCGAACCCCGGACCAACCGGTTATGAGCCGGTAGCTCTAACCAACTGAGCTAAAGGCCCTGGTGGCTCCCCAAGTAGGACTCGAACCTACGACCCTGCGGTTAACAGCCGCATGCTCTACCAGCTGAGCTATTGAGGAACGTAAGCCCGCTTGGCGGGCAAAATCTATTATACTTAAGAAATCCGGTCCCGGTCAAGTGGTTGCGCAAATTTTTGCGTCCCATATTCTGTCTCTTCATTAAAAAAGTCAAATTCCATCCATGTGAATGTAGGGCGTTAATTCAGCCTTACAACAATGAAAGCGGGGGTAAGCTTTTCAACTGGATATGAAAACAGGGGACGGCTCTGTCCTCATTGGCTGAAACATGAACCATCCCCTTGTTTTTCAACGGTTAAGATTATTTAATATTAATCTCGTTTATTTCTTATTCTTTTTCCTCAATGAGAGTCCGGCTGTCATGAGGCCAGCCCCGGCGCCTATCAAGGGTCCCATCGGGATACCGCCGGTCTTAGGAAGAGTCGGCGCATCTAACGGTACCTCCTGGCCCGATACGGTTGTCTCGGGAGCAGCCTCGGGGATTACCTCCTCGGAAAACTCTTCCTCTTCCTCCGGTTCTTCAACAGGAATGGCCTCGAATCTTGCAATCAGCTTCTTATTGCCATTCATTACTATCGAGTTATTCACGACCTCCGAGCCGTTTTCGCCGAACCATCCAACGAACCTGGCGCCTTCTTCAGGATTAATTGTGAATACGACCAAACTGTTCTCGGTGTAAGATCCTGATATGGGAAGAACTCTGCCGGGCCCTTCAACTTCAATATTAAGGGTATAATATGCCGAAACTACGGGCGTGGGCGTGGGTGCGGGCGGCGGAGTAGGCTCGTCTCCAGGCACATCCCCGGGTTCGTCCCCAGGCTCATCCCCGGGTTCGTCCCCAGGCTCGTCTCCGGGTTCGTCTCCAGGCTCATCCCCGGGTTCGTCCCCAGGCTCGTCCCCGGGTTCGTCTCCAGGCTCATCCCCGGGTTCGTCCCCAGGCTCGTCCCCAGGCTCGTCTCCAGGCTCATCCCCGGGTTCGTCCCCAGGCTCATCCCCGGGTTCGTCCCCAGGCTCGTCTCCGGGTTCGTCTCCAGGCTCGTCTCCGGGTTCGTCTCCAGGCTCATCCCCGGGTTCGTCCCCAGGCTCGTCTCCAGGCTCATCCCCGGGTTCGTCCCCAGGTTCGTCTTCAGTAAATACTACATGAACAGAGTGATCATCGTCCATCTTCAGACTAATGGAATATTCGTCTTGGTTTTCGACGCTTTGAGGCACTCCATCTATTATGACTCTACTGATATACCAACCTTTATCAGGTTTCGCCGTAACAGTAACTTCCGGCCAGTCAAAGCATGCATCTGTTGTATGAGTATGGCATTTTAATTCTTTTTTATAGCATGTATTATCGTTATGAGTGTGATTAGATTTAATTCCACAAATCCTGCCTATAGTGATACATCCTGTGTCAAAACTGTATTCGTGTTTACAATTTTTTCTATAACAATCTTCGAGCGTATGATGCCCACAGAGAAGACCAAAAAGGCACCAAATACCATGTTCATGTCTGCACTCAAATATATAACAGCCTTTATCAATAGAACATTTATGTTTGCATTTTATTATCTCTCCATTACAAGCTTCTGTATGAACATGCTTATTACAATTGAGTACTTTCTCATAACATTCTTCAGTATGTTCATCAGCTTTGTGTCCATCCTGACCACATGATATTACGTCTTTATAATATGTAAATGTCCCTAAAGGTGAAACAGTACCATTACCATCCTTCGATGTCGTCAAGGTGTGGGATTCCGGCTGCGGCGGCTGAGGTGGCTGCGGCGGCTTTGGCGGCCAAGTCGCAAAACCAGGTGTAATACTCATAGCTACCAATAAAGCAACCATAAGAATGAACGAAAGAACTTTTCTTGTCTTCATAAATAATACCTCTCCTTTACTAAATATTGGAATTGGTTATTATTTCCTTGTTCTGCCTCTTAGTTTATTCACGGTCGGTCACAAAATCGTCACATGAGAAAAACTTTTTTAAGACTTGAGATTAAAAAATAAAAAGCAGCTTTTTAAGCTGCTTTTCTTTATATTCCGGGCTATGTTTTTAATCCCATTTGGCGGTGTCATCCTCGCCGTTGTCGCTTATTCTCAGTGCGTCATCCATAAGTTTCAGCATTTCCAGGTCGCTTCTGAAATTCTGCGTCTTGTTTTTTTCGATCCACTGGATCTTGCCCTGCCACGTGGCGTTCTGTCTGAAAAGAACCTTGATTAAAAATGTTGCCTTTCCGTTTCCATTGTTCAAAATTTCCTTTTCCATATCCGTCAGATCCTCCGCTATATACTTCTCTTCTTTGGTTGTCTTTTGCAGATCCACCTTG
>Ga0134101_1002385_pt1 | contig 11214 bp, 8 predicted proteins | sample 12_3_2metaG_FD_94446 | JGI IMG/M metagenome (GOLD analysis project Ga0134101, IMG submission 94446) | Switchgrass degrading microbial communities from high solid loading bioreactors in New Hampshire, USA - 12_48_3.3_201_A2 metaG | ecosystem: Engineered > Bioreactor > Semi-continuous > Anaerobic >...
CATGGGAATAATGGAGAGAATGCGCCTTGACGGGAAGAAGATCTTCGTCACTGGCGGAGCAAGAGGCATAGGCAAGAGCATAGCGTACGCCGTGGCCGAGGCGGGAGCAGACGTGGCCATAGTGGACATCGACATCGAGGAAGCGGAAAAGACTGCGCAAAAAATAGCCGAAGATACGGGCCGCAGGACCATCGCCATCCGCGCCGATGTGACCAGGCCCGATGAGGTTGACGCGATGATCGAGACCATTCTTAAGGAATTCGGCAGGATAGACGCGGCCTTCTGCAACGCGGGCATCTGCATCAACGCCCCGGCCGAGGAGATGACCTATGAGCAGTGGAAGAAGGTTATAGATATAAACCTGACCGGGGTATTCCTTACTGCCCAGGCCGCAGGGAAGGTTATGATAAAGCAGGGAGGCGGGTCTATTATCAATACGGCCTCCATGTCCGCCCATATCGTAAATGTTCCGCAGCCCCAGTGCGCGTACAACGCTTCAAAGGCAGGCGTGGTGCAACTGACCAAATCCCTCGCGGTGGAATGGGCGTTGAAAGGGGTGCGGGTGAACTCCATAAGCCCGGGTTATATCGGCACCGATCTGATCATGAACTCCCCGAGCCTCAAGCCGCTGATCGAAAAGTGGGAGGAAATGTCGCCACTGCGCCGCTTGGGCAAACCCGAAGAACTGCAGGCCATAGCAGTGTACCTGGCCGGAGATGCAAGCCAGTTCACCACGGGTTCCGACTTTGTCATCGACGGCGCTTTCACCTGCATATAGGGATGCGATGACATCAAATATCTTTATGGTAAGGAGGTTCGCAATGTACATATTTGAGCAGGAAAGAAAGACACCGGTTGCGGGAAACTTTGATGTCATAGTCTGCGGAGGGGGACCTGCAGGCGTAATAGCCGCCACGGCAGCTGCAAGAAACGGCGCCAAAACCCTCCTGATTGAACGGTACGGGTTTGTGGGCGGCATGGCAACAGCGGCGCTTGTCACCCCTGTCAGCGAATTCTATAAGAACGGAAAACGTATTATAGACGGCATGCCCTATGAATTGATGGAGCGTGCGAGCCGCCTCGGAGGCGCGGACCTTACCTATGAGAGCGGGAATTACCCTATTGATGATGAGGTTTTCAAGCTGGCCGCGCAGCAAATGCTCCTGGAAAGCGGCGTAACGCTTCTGTACCATTCATTTTTCGCGGACTGCATCACTAACGACGGGCATATCAGTCATGTTATCGTCCAGAACAAGGCGGGACGCGTTGCCTACGGGGCCAAGGTATTTGTAGACTGTACAGGTGACGCTGATGTCGTACGGGCGGCAGGATATAAGGTCGTCAAGGAGGAGACGATGCAGCCGGCTACCCTCTGGTTCCAGCTAAGCGGCGTGGATACCAAAGCCCTGGAAGCACAGGGTTTGTTCGATGATGCCGTAAACGACCAGCTGCCAATCAGCGAAACCATCAGGAACAGGCTCGGCGAGCTGAACAGGAAAGGTGAGATGCCGCTGTTCGGCGGCCCATGGATCAGCAGGGGTTTTAACGAGGGAACGGTGAGCATCAACCTTCTGCGCGAGGCTACCGATGCCAGCTCTCCGGAGCAATTCACGAGGACCGAATGCAGCCTGCGCGAGAAACTGTTCAGGGTTGTGGAGATTATGCGGGAGAACTTCCCGGAATTCAGGAACTGTAGGGTCCTCAAATCGGGAACGCAGACCGGCGTCCGTGAAACCTACCATATCGTAGGAATGTACCAGCTCACGACCGACGATGTCATCAACCCGAAACCTTTCCCGGACACCGTTGCCAAGGGAGCACATGTGATCGATATCCACAAGCCTGACAGCATAGACCAGGAGTTGATGGTCCTGGACCAGGAATACAACATACCATACGGCATAATGGTGCCATACGGCAGCAGGAACGTCATAGTCGCCGGGCGCAGCGTATGCGCCGACAGGGCCGCCTTCGGAACAGTACGCGTCATGGCTGTCTGCATGGCCATAGGCCAGGCCGCGGGTACCGCCGCGGCGATTGCCGCGCAAAAAGGCCTGGACATGAGCAAAATGGATATACCGCTTCTGGTTAAAACCCTGAAAGAACAGGGAGCAGTGATAGATTTCGACAACTGCAAATGAGATCATATGAATTGGGTTAGAGTATTGGCCGGATCGTTCCGGCCACTTTTTTATTCTGAAAGGCTTTTTGCATCAAGGGCTTCTTTCCCCGTGCGCCTTGCCTTGGCATCCAGCCACTTGTCGGATCGGAACCTCAAGTAGACTATCAAGGCTCTCACGGTCTGGTCCAGAACCAGGGCCACCCAGGCTCCCACAAGCCCCCAGCCGAATACGTGCACAAAGATGTAGGCCACTACCACCCGGAAGACCCATATTCCAAAAGCCGAGGCATAGAGCGGATACATGGTATCCCCTGCGCCCCTTAAGGCTCCTGAAAGGGACAACTGCGTGGACTGGCCGGGCAATGCCAGCGCCAGGATCTTGAGTACCATGCCGGCAAGCGCGACAACCTCGGCCTCATCGTTGTACAGCCTTGCCATGGGATGCGAGAACAATACAAAGCCCAATCCGACAAAAACAGCCACTGCCATTGCCATATGATGAACCACGTTGGCGCATTTCTTAGCCCTCTCCCTGTCTTCGGCCCCCAGGCTCTGTCCCACAAGGGCGGTGGACGCTACGCCGAAGGCCATGCTGGGTGAGAAGGACAAGCCCGAGATATTAATGCCGATCTGGTGAGCGGCAAAATGAGTGGTCCCAAGGCCTGAAACCGTCCGCGCAAACATCATGAGCCCGCTTTGGATAATAAACTGCTCCAGCGCTGAAGGAATGCCTATGGATATAACCGTTTTTATCGATTGAAAGTCGAAACGGAACCTGCCTATTCTGCTTATATGTATCCTGGCTCTCCCGGAATAGACGATATAAAGTGCCACGATACAGCCTACCATCCTGGAAAAAGAAGTGGATATGGCAGCCCCTGCGACTTCTAATCTAGGAAATCCCAGCTTTCCGTAGATCAAAACGTAGTTGCCGAAGACATTAAGGAGATTGCTTCCGATATTGTAGTACATGGGTATCCTTGTCTGGCCGGCGCCCCTTAATGATGCGGTGACGCCCATGTTTAATGCCTGGAACAGGAGACCGCCGGCAACGATTCGGAAGTACATGGTGGCATCCCGGAAGGTATCTTCCTTGGCGCCCATAAATGTGACGATATACGGCGCCAGGAATATTCCCGCTATGCTCATGATAAGGCCCAGGAAAACATTCAGTACTATGATCTGGCGTGTAACGTCGGACGCCCTGGATACCCTCCCCGCGCCGATATTCCAGGCCACCAGCGTGGTCGTGCCCACGTTGACTGCCGCGAATATCGACAGGAGAAGCATGAACGGCTGGTTTGTAAGCCCGACAGCCGCAATGGCTGCCGAGCTTAGCTTGCCGACCATCATCATGTCCACCATCCCGAAGAGGGTGGACAATACCAATTCTATAAAAGCAGGCCAGGTAATGGCTATGACCTCTCGCCGTATTCCCTGGCTGAAGAAATCATGGATTCTATTCTTCAAGGCACAATGGTGACGAAACAATGCTGCTGGCTCCTTTCATGCCGGATCGTTCGGCTTTACCGCGGGCAGACCTGCTGCCCTTCGCCCGTTTGGGCCCGATCAGGATTGACGGGTTACTACTGATCCAAGTTTTAGCGTGTGCTTCTCGAGTTCCAGCACGATGTTTCCGATCTCTATTATCTGCTGGGGAGAAAGCCCGCTTCCTACCGCAAGATGCGTGTGGTACAGTATCCTTTCAAGGTCGTCATGTATGGAGGAAATCCTGCTCTTGATCTGTCTTAAAGCTTCCGGAGAAATCCTTTCGTCCATGGCCTCATCGACCGAGATCACGGTGTCCTTCGAAAGCGTGTACTCGGAATTTCCCCTTACTACCGTGCAATCGTAACCCAGGACCTCCCTGACGGTATTCGCGAATGCCTCCTTGGCCTCATCCTCGCCATGGACCAGGAATATCCTTGCCGGCTTCTTCCGGAAGCCCGATATCCAGTCCAGCAGGCCATCTCTGTCGGCATGGCCCGAAAAGCCTTCAAGGTTGTATATTTCCGCTTCAACCTGTATCTTCTCGCCGAATATGGTAACCGTCTTGGCGCCGTCCACTATTGAGCGGCCAAGAGTTCCCACGGCCTGGTAGCCCACGAATACGATGCTGGACTTGGGATTCCAGAGGTTGTGCTTGAGATGATGCTTTATCCTGCCCGCTTCGCACATCCCGCTCGACGAGATTATGATCTTGGGCTGGGGATCGGCGTTCAGCGCCACCGACTCTTCAACCGACCTGGTAAACCGGAGGTTCTTGAAATCCAGCGGATGGTCGCCCCTGAGTATATATTCCTTCGTTTCCTCGTCAAATACCTGCGCGTTCCTGCGGAACACCTCGGTGGCGGACGTGGCCATGGGGCTGTCTATGTATACCATCACGTCGTTCAGTTCCTTGCGGATCTCCGAGTGCTCCTCGTAAAAGCGGTTGAACTCGTAGATCAGTTCCTGCGTCCTCCCGACGGCGAAGGACGGTATGATGACGTTTCCGCCTCTTCGTACGGTCTTGAGGACAATATCCACCAGTTTATCTATCCTGTTGCCGCTCTTCTCGTGGACCCGGTTTCCATAGGTGGCTTCCATTATGACGTAGTCGGCTTTCTTTATTATCTTCGGATCCCTCAGGATGGGGCGGTTCCTGGAGCCCAGGTCGCCAGAATATACGATCTTGGATACGCCGTCCTCCTCGGTTATGAAGATCTCGATGATGGCCGAGCCCAGTATGTGCCCCGCATCATTGAATACGACCTTTATATTGCCGTTGAGTTCTATAAGCTGGTCGTAGAGAACTGGAGTTACAAGGCTCAGCGCGGCTTCCGCGTCCGCCATGGTATACAGCGGCTTGACGAAAGGCCGTCCGGCGCGCTGGTTCTTCCTGTTTTTCCACTCGGTTTCCTTCTCCTGTATGAAGGCGCTGTCCCTGAGCATAATGCCCAGCAAATCCGCGGTAGCGTCGGTGCAGTATATCCTTCCCTTGAAACCGCGCTTTACCAGGAGCGGAAGCCTGCCCGAATGATCTATATGGGCGTGGCTCAGCAGGACGAACTCGATCTCCTCGGGGTTGAAATCAAAATCCTCGTAGTTGAGCTGGTCCATCTCGTCGCTTCCCTGGTACATGCCGCAGTCCAGCAGGAATTTATGATCCTCGGTGGTTATCAGGTGACAGGAACCCGTAACAGAAGTGGTCGCGCCAAGAAACTTAATCTTCATAACAAGGTTAACCCCCCGTGCAGATCGGTAATGCAATGGTTCTGATGACAGGAATGCCTGTAGCCATTATAACATATCTCTCACAATCTTTTTGCCCGGATAGCATGGTATTTGAAGGCCGTCCTGTCATTCAGCAATTTCTCCCGCCCTTTTCAGCGCCAGTTTTGATATCACGGGGCCCGTTAGTTCGTAAATCAGTGTGGCGCAAAGGATGACCGCACGGATCCTTCCGGCGTATTCCGGCACAACCTGGTCGGCCACCAGGGTAAGGCCTATGGCAACTCCCGCCTGCGGGACAAGGGTCCAGCCCAGGTTTTTTTTCACCGCTTCATGCGTCCTGCAGAGAACAGCCCCCAGCCATGCACCGAAAAACTTTCCCAGGACACGCATGATTATGTATACCGTCCCTATTATCCCTATGGAGGGTATGAGCGTTATGTCAAGGCGTGCGCCGGACAGTACGAAGAACAGCATGAAGATGGGCGGAGTAACGTTATCGGCTATCTTGAGCACAAGGGAGGCTTCGCTCGATATGTTTACGAATACCGCCCCCATGCATGCCAGAAGCGACGATGCCCCTGCATAATCGGCCACGGCCAGGGTGATGAAAACGAACCCCACGACGGCGCAGAGCCTGTTGGATTCCTTCTTGAAGAACCTGAGCGGGATAAGCAGCAGGACTGCGGACACGGCGCCTATTACGAGGGAGAGGACGAGGGTTATGAACGGGTCGAGTATGGTCATCAGGATGTTTTCACTGTTTCCGTTCAGCGATTTTGTCACTGCCACGGCAAAACCGAAGGCGATAAGCGCCACCGCGTCGTCAAGGGCAACGACGCTCAGGAGCGTTTTTGTAACAGGACCATGCGCCCGGTATTGGCGTATGACCATGATGGTGGCAGCAGGTGCCGTTGCGGAGGCAATAGCGCCTAGAATTATGGAAATGGAGGGGTCAAAACCCAGGACAAGAAGCGCAGCGAAAACAAATACCGTGGCAAACAGGCCTTCCAGTATGGCGATTATGACCGGGGCTTTTCCTACCTCCCTGAAATATGAAAGCTCGAATTCGGCGCCTATGGAAAGCGCAATGAAGCCTAGGGCCATTTCGGATATGACGCTGATGTCCCCGGTGGTCTCCGTGTGCACTATTCCAAGGACATACGGCCCGATGACGAGACCGGCTACAAGGTATCCCGTAACGTTGGGAAGCCCCGCAAGCTTTGCAAGCCTTCCCCCAAGGAGCCCGCAAAGAAGCATCAATCCCACGTAAAAAAGGATGCTCATTTGTCAAGCCCCTTTCCTTCCACGAAATCCAGCGGGACAGTAAACATGATCCCTACATCCGGCCTCGAAAAATCGCCGACCACTTCCCTTGTCAGGCGTATGATTTTTTCCTGCTGGTCGTCACGTATCACTGTCAGGATGGTTTTGCTTTTCCTGTTTTCGCTGCCGTTCAGGTATTTGCGTATATAGCCGAATAACGGTATTTCCTCCTCATGGTGGTCAGAAGCGGCTAGTTCCCGTGCCATGCCCGAGCTGTCGATTATTGTCGCTCCGCAGATACCTTCCCTGGCATAGGTCAGCATAAGGTCATTGAGCTTTTCGGTCCGGTTGAGTATTAGCACAAAAAGCTTCATCCTTATCCCTCCGATCCAATTTTTGAACATAAAAAAAGAATGCTTGCGCCAGGCTCCGCAAGGCTTGAAAAAGGACGCCGAACCGCCGGCTATCCCTGGTACTCTTTTCAGCACTATATAAGCATAGCACAATCCTGCTAAAAAGAAATCTCAATATCGACCAAATTTGCCGCCCTATATGCGCCCGCCATTGTCGGCTTAAATAAAAATCCCGTACGCAGCGTATGCGACAATGCTTCCCAGGCGACAAGGCCGCCCGGGGAGTTTTTATTGCATATTTCCTGTAAAATCCTCGCCATTAATGGTATGATAAGGACAGTGAAACTATGGAAGGGGTGGTGCTATGAAATCCTTTACATTTTATTCGCCGACCAAGGTGATCTTCGGTAAGGACGCCGAGCTTCATGCAGCCAGGGAGGTCAGGCAGTTCGGCGGAACGAAAGTCATGATCGTATACGGAGGCGGCAGCGTTGTAAAAAGCGGCCTCCTTGAAAAGATAACGAGGCAGTTTGATGAAGAAGGCATACCCTATATAACCCTGGGTGGCGTCAAGCCCAATCCCGTGCTGTCATTCGTGAGGGAAGGAATAAAAACGGCCCTGGAAAACGGGATTGATTTCATACTGGCGGTGGGCGGCGGCAGCGTTATCGACACGGCCAAGGCCATTGCCCACGGCACGGCCAACCCGGATACGGACGTATGGCTGTTCTGGACCAGGGAAGCCGTCCTTGAGAAAACCCTCCCGGTTGGCGTAGTGCTTACGCTCTCGGCGGCAGGAAGCGAAATGAGCAACTCGGCCGTAATAACCAACGACGAAATCAAGTCGAAAAGGGGACTGTCCACTGACCTTAACCGTCCCAAGTTTGCGATCATGAATCCCGAGCTTACCTATACCCTGCCCAAGTACCAGATCATGTGCGGGATCGTGGATATCATGATGCATACCATTGAGCGCTTTTTCACCAGCGAACTCGGCAACGAGCTCACCGACGAGATAGCCGCGTCACTGCTCCGCGTGATGATCAGGAACGGCCCGGTCGCGCTGGAGAATCCCAGGGATTATCATGCCATGAGCGAGATGATGTGGTGCAGCAGCCTCTCCCACAACGGGCTTACCGGCCTTGGAGGCGCAGCGGGCTTTGATGTGCACCAGCTTGGCCACGAGTTGGGCGCCATGTTTGACGTGGCCCATGGCGCGAGCCTGTCCACCATGTGGGGTTCGTGGGCGGAATACTGCTTATCGCAGAACCCCGAGCGCTTTGCCCAATTCGGACGCATGGTATGGGGGATTACCGGGGATAACGCAGAAGAGGTGGGTAAGGCCGCCATTAAGAAGACTGTAGACTTCTTTGCCTCTATAGGAGCCCCCACATGCTTCACCGAACTAGGCATAGGAGTCCAGCCGGATAGCGTAATACAGGAGCTGGCCGACCGCTGCGTGTTCTTCGGAAAACGCACGGTAGGAAACTTCAAGATCTTGGGACGGGACGATATCTACAAGATCTACACCATGGCAAACAGGTAGGCGCTATCAGGCATGCGCGTGGCATGCATCTGCCCTTCGCATGGGGCGCCCTCTTTTTCCGCGGGGCGTCCGCATGCCGGGACCGGGCACATGCAGCATCCATGCGCGCGATGACGCCTGGCCTGATTCGGCATAGTACATGTTAACAATACGTGAGCAAAAATCCCCTGCCGGTTGCACCGGCGGGGGATTTGGGTATTTACGGGGACAAAAAAACACAAAACTCTGTTCACAAGGTATTTATATGTTATAATCCTTATTGTGTATCAACCTTGATTAAAGGACGGGACTATTGTATGAATGAAACGATGATCAGGGATGTTGCGGCCAGGATCAAGGGCTTGAGGCTTCTTGCCGGCCTTACGCCCCAGGAGGTTGCCAGGGTGGTCAATATATCGCCGGAGGCTTACGAGCGCTATGAAAACGGCGAGGACGACATACCCGTCAGCCTGCTCCACGAGATTTCGGAGTTCTACAAGGTGGACATGACAGAGATTCTCACCGGTATTTCGCCCAAGCTCAAGGACGTATGCCTCGTGAGAAAAGGGGAGGGCCTTCGCGTAGAGCGTTATGACCAGTATGAATTTGAGAGCCTGGCCTACAAGTACGCCGGGCGCAAGATCGAACCGCTCCTGGTTACGCTCAGGCCTGATCAGAACCCCGAACTGGTTTCCCACAAGGGGCAGGAGTTCAATTATTGCCTCGAGGGACGGATGAAGGTTATTATCGGGAACGACGAATACATCCTCGAACCCGGGGATGCGCTGTACTTTAACCCGATAAAGCCTCACAAGATGGTTTCGCTGGACGGCAAAGAAGCCAGGTACCTGACGGTAATACTGCTATAACTTTTTGATACTGCAAAAGAAGGGGAAACATCATGAATCTTGCTTATCGCTACCTGGAGAGGGAGAACTTCGACAGCTACGAGGACTTCTGCCGCGGGCTTAAGATCAAGGTCCCGGAATCCTTCAATTTCGCTTACGATATCATCGACGAGTACGCGCGCCTGGAGCCGGACCGGAAGGCGCTGGTATGGTGCGACGACCACGGCGATGAAAAAACCTTTACCTTTACCGACCTTAGAAAGTGGTCATCGAAAACCGCAAATTACTTAAAATCCCTCGGCATAAGAAAAGGCGACCGCGTAATGCTCATATTGAGGCGCCGCTACGAATTCTATTTCTTCGCGCTCGCCCTTTGCAGGATCGGCGCGATATATATTCCGTGCACCCATCAGCTCAAGGAAAAGGATATCGTATACCGCGCAAATGCCGCCGGAGCGAAGATGATCGTGGCTTATCCGTGCGACGGCTTGATCGACAGTGTGGAACAGGCCCTGGACAAGAGCCCTACGGTAGAAAAGCTCGTTATGGTCGGCGGAAAGCGAAGCGGCTGGCTTTGCTATGACGAGGATATAGAAAGCTTTCCGGAGGAGTTCCCGAGGCCGGAGGGGGATGAAGCCCCGAAAAACGACGATCTTATGATAATTTACTTCACCTCGGGCACCACGAGCATGCCGAAGATGGCGTGCCATGACTTTACCTACCCCCTGGGCCATATAGTAACGGCGAAATACTGGCAGAGGGTTATTGATTACGGGCTCCACCTTACCGTATCGGACTCGGGCTGGGCCAAGTTCGGCTGGGGCAAGATCTACGGGCAATGGATTTGCGGCGCCGTACAGTTCGTATATGATATGGACAAGTTTGTTCCCGAAAGGCTCCTGGAGGTAATGGAGAAGTACAGGCTGTCCACCTTCTGCGCGCCTCCCACCGTATATAGATTCCTGATCCATCATGACCTCGAAAAGTATGACCTCTCCTCGCTGGTGCACTGCTCAACGGCGGGCGAGCCTCTAAACCCGCAGGTTTTCAATACATGGGAGAGGATAACCGGGCTAAAGATTTACAACGGCTTCGGCCAGACAGAAACCACGGTCCTGGTGGCAAACTGGGAGTGGCTGGAAGTCCAGCCTGGTTCCATGGGCATGCCCAACCCGGCCTACAATATTGACGTTGTCGACGAAGAGGGTAAATCTGTCCCCGCAGGCGTAGAGGGAGAACTGGTCGTAAGGGATGTTGACACCAACAAGCCCGTGGGGCTGTTTCGCGGGTATTACATGGATGAAGAGGCCACCAGGAAGGTGTGGCACGACAACACCTACCACACCGGCGATGTTGTGTACAGGGATGAGCATGGGCTCTTATGGTTCGTCGGGCGCAACGACGATGTCATCAAGGCATCGGGCTACCGTATAAGCCCGTTCGAGGTGGAAAGCGCTCTTATAGAACATCCTGCAGTGCTGGAATGCGCCGTTACAGGCGCACCCGACCCGATCCGCGGCACCGTGGTCAAGGCGACCATCGTGCTGGCGAGGGGCTACACCCCTTCCGACGAACTGAAAAAGGATATCCAGGATTATGTTAAGAGCGTTACCGCGCCGTACAAATACCCGAGGATTATAGAGTTTGTGGATGAGTTGCCCAAGACCATCAGCGGGAAGATCAAACGGGCGTATATCCGGAAGGCTGACCACGGGGAACAGGTTGAAGAATGACAAAGCCGCCTGCAAAAGGCGGCTTTAATCTGGTTCTATAATAAATGTTGGGGTACTGAAGGGAGACGACTTCGGTGCTCCAACATTTTTTGCAAAAAAGAGAGCATGGAGTTGAAATCTCAAGTAAAATGGAGTTGCACAACCTTCCATTTGA
>Ga0134101_1002411_pt1 | contig 11106 bp, 11 predicted proteins | sample 12_3_2metaG_FD_94446 | JGI IMG/M metagenome (GOLD analysis project Ga0134101, IMG submission 94446) | Switchgrass degrading microbial communities from high solid loading bioreactors in New Hampshire, USA - 12_48_3.3_201_A2 metaG | ecosystem: Engineered > Bioreactor > Semi-continuous > Anaerobic...
AAATCGCCGTAATTGAAGGCGTTGACCATTTGACCGGAGCTCCTGTCAAAGCAACCGATTTGCGTGCGGGAGCAGCGCTTCTGATTGCCGGACTCATCGCACGGGGCACTACGGAAATCGAGGATATTCAGCATATTGAACGCGGTTATGAAAACGTCGACAAAAAGTTTTCAGCGCTCGGCGCCGAAATAAAACGCATTAAGTTCCCCGAAAGCGTTCCGGCAGCTGTCTAAATTAAAAAACTTATTTGATAAGCCGCACAGATGTACGGCTTAATTTTAAGGAGAAAATCAATATGGCAAAACTCTGCGCCATGTTCAGCGGAAGCAGCGGCAACTGCGCTTACGTCTCGGCTGGCGGCGTATCGTTGCTCGTTGACGCAGGCGTCAGTGCCCGTTCTATCTGCAAGGCGCTTGAATCAATCGGCTCTAGCATTAATAATATTGCCGGAATATTGATTACCCATGAGCACAGCGACCACATTAGAGGTCTCAAGACGCTTCTTTCAAAGTATAAAATACCGGTTTACGCAAACGCCGGTACTATTGACGGCATACTCAGCAGCATGGAAATTGACAGCGATAATTTCATAGAATTAAAAAGCGGAGGCAGCACCCTCATAGCTGACATTGCGGTTTCATCATTTTGCACATCGCATGACAGCCGAGAAAGTGTTGGATACCGCATACATACGCCGGACGGCAAACAAATAGGCATAGCGACTGACCTCGGTTACGTCAGCGATACTGTTATGAATGGGATATCGGGCTGCGACGCTGTCATCATTGAATCCAACCATGACGTGGGAATGCTCCAAAATGGCCGGTATCCATATTATTTAAAACGGCGTATCTTATCAAAAACCGGCCATCTTTCAAACGACGATTGTGCAAAAGTTCTGCCGGCACTCTGCTCTGCTGGTTCCCGCTATTTCATCCTCGCTCACTTAAGCCGTGACAATAATATTCCGGAGCTTGCGCTTGAGACTGCAATTTCTTCAATGAATCTATCCGGCATACCTCAGGACGAATATGAGATAGAAGTTGCCCCGCGCAACGGCCCTGAACATATTCTGACCATTTAAAGGTGCCTAAATATGCTTTCGATTGATATTATATGTGTCGGCAATCTTAAAGAAAAGTATTGGCGTCTTGCCTTTGATGAATATGTAAAAAGGCTGACACCATGGGCAAAAATTAGAGTTACTGAGATTCCGGAACAGCGCGTTAATAAAGATACTGACGCGCTTATTTTATCGGCCCTCACCGAAGAAGGCAGGCGCATAACCGCCGCCATTCCAGATAAAGCCTTTGTCACTGCCCTTTGCATTGAAGGAAAGCGCCTGTCCTCGGTTCAACTTTCCGAAGTATTATCAAAAGAGATGACAACAGGGACCAGTTCATTTGCTTTCATCATCGGCGGCTCATATGGGCTGTCGGACGAGGTGAAAACGCGCGCCAATCTTAAACTTTCAATGTCGGATATGACATTTCCGCACCAGTTGGCCCGTATAATGCTTATTGAGCAGCTATACCGCTCGATGACTATACTTAACGGAGTAAAATATCACAAATAAAAAGACCGCGGCGCCAGCCACGGTCTTTAATCGCGCTAATTTGAGGTTATAGCAGTTTGAAATTTTTCAATCCATGCGTCGCTCTTTGACGAATCGGTTGAATGTTTTTTCTCGGCGGCCTTCTCAGAGGCCACCTCGGGGGACGACGTAAATGTCACGTTATTTGACGATATTGTTATATATATATTCTCCGCTGCAAGTATATCCAAGAGCCCGTAGCGCGTATTAAGTGATTCCAACGTTATATTGTTATCGACTGCGGAATCCCTTAATATATCAAACAATTCCTTAGCGTCCAAAGTCACTATATCGGTATAACAATAAGAATTATCAAGCTTACAAATAAGCATTGCAAGGGCTACCCTGCTCGGTGTTGAATTATAAATTTTGGCCTGGTCTTTAAGGCTAGCGTTGTAATTTGGCTCTGCTTCTGTACTATGTGAAATCTGGGAAATGACGCTGGATGTCTGCACATTCTGTGACTTTGGCTGCTGAGTATTGCATGCGTATAAAAACATGGCAGATAATGCGATAACCAAAAATGATAATAATATTCGAACCCTCACAGTACCCCACCACATTTAAAATCTAATATCTGTGTCAGAAGCGTCATAATTATGATAGTATATGGTCGTTTACTAATTACCTCACTTCGCTCTAAACCAGTTTAGTACAAGCGCCCGTCTCAAATCGGCCAATAAAAAATATAAACAGAATTTGATTTCTGTTCATATATGGACATTATATCATATTGCATCGGCTTGTAGCTGAAATTTAGTCAAAATTGTTAGTATATACAATTTTGAAAATGATTTTCTATGCAAATTTCACATAATATTCTGCTATTTTTCTTCAGGAGGTTCTAAAAATGAAAAATATCGGCAGCCAAATTCAAAAATATAAGGAAGAGTTGCTGGAGGACGTCATTCGCTTAGTCAACATTAAAAGCTGCAGAGAGGAAGCAAAGGAGGGCATGCCCTTCGGCGAGGGGCCAGCAAAGGCGCTCGAGTTCTGCCTTAATCTCGCAGAGAGCATGGGATTCAAGGTTAAGAATGTCGGGGGGCGTGCCGGGCACATCGAATACGGGGAAGGCGAAAAACTTGTCGGTGTGCTTGCGCACTGCGACGTTGTTCCCGCGGGGGACGGCTGGACAAAGGATCCTTTCTGTGCGGAACGGGTTGGAAACCGTATCTACGGCAGAGGCACAATGGACGACAAAGGGCCGGCTATCTCCGCAATCTATTGCCTTAAAGCCCTGAAAGACCTCAACATAAAGCCGAATAAGCGTATCCGCGTCATCATCGGTGCTTCTGAAGAACAGGGCATGGAAGATATGGAATACTACTTCGCCCATGAGGAAATGCCGGATCTTGCCTTTTCCCCTGACAGCGAATACCCGATCTGCAACTGCGAAAAAGGTATTCTTCATATAGAATTTAAAACGCCGAAAAACGACGGCAGCGTACTCAGCTTTAAATCCGGTACGGCAGCCAACATCGTACCTGTTCAGGCGAAGGCACAGATAAATATAAATGACAAAAACGCTGTTGAGAAAGCCGCGGCGGATTTTAAAGATAAAAAGTGCCGTTTTGAGTTTGCGGATGACGGCAGCAATCTGGCTATATCCTGCTTTGGAAAGGCCGCTCACGCGTCGACGCCTGAAGAAGGCATAAACGCCGCCGGGGAAGCAGTTATTCTCCTCTGCCGCGCCCTCGGTGACAAAGCAGGAACGCTTATTAACTTCCTGAATGAAAAAGTGGCAGAAGATATATACGGAGAACGCCTCGGTATAAAATACAGAGACAAACAGTCCGGAGGACTCACGCTGAATCTCGGCATAGTTGACATTGACGAAACCAGCTCAAAGGCTGTAATCGACATACGGTATCCAGTTACAGCCGACGGCGGCGATATTTTCGCCAAAATCAAAGACACCGCCGAAAAGTACGGCGTCACAGCAAACCTCTTATCCGACAGCAAGCCCCTCTATGTCAAAGAGGACAGCGAGCTGATAACGAAACTGAAATCCGCATATAAGACCGTTACCGGAGAGGAAGCGGCGCTCTATTCAACCGGCGGAGGCACATATGCCCGCGAGCTCAAGAACGGTGTGGCTTTCGGCGCCGGCATGAAGCCGCTCTCCTACTACAACATCCACGGTGCGGACGAATTCCTCGAAATCGACGATTTTATGAAACACTGTGAAATTTGCCTGCAGGCAATCTACGAGCTGTCCTGCGACTGACTTTCTGTCAGCTCAAATTCAGCCGTATTCCGGATAACCAACGCTCCGGAATACGGCTTTTTTATCCTTCACTTAATTTATTAGACTTATGATTATCACTGGGCTTAAATCCAATAATTATTGCAGACACTATAAATTCCTTGACTTTATTTCTACATGAGTATATTATATGCAAATGAGAACCATTCGCATCTTGGAGGGGTTTCCGTGCTGAGAAGACCGGCGGCTGTAATCCTGTGCCTGCTTATATTCATAGGCTTTACCGGCTGCAATAATCAGAAAAAACCGCAAACCACCGGGAAAATTGTCACTTCAGTTACCTTCAACGCCATGAAGGAATTTGTTTACGCAGTCGGCAAGGATAAGGTTGAGATTGCAATGCTTATACCGGACGGGATTGAGCCGCACGATTTTGAGCCTAAGGCGCGGGATATCGCACAGATTGCCGACTCCAGCGTGTTTGTTTACAACGGGCTTTCAATGGAATCATGGGTGGATCAGGCTATCGCTTCCGCCGACAACAAGAACCTTATTGTTGTTGAGGCGTCAAAGGGAGCGGCACCAATCAAAGCTTCGGAAAGCGACAGCGACAGCGATTATAAGCAATATGACCCTCACCTTTGGATAAGCATTAAGGGCGCGGAGATTGAGGCAAAAAACATTAAGGACGCTCTCATTAAAGCCTCCCCGAAAGACAAGGAATATTTTGAAAAAAACTATTCCGATTTCATCTCACAGCTCGAATCCATCTATTCCGAATACAGTGAAAAATTCAAGACACTGACGAATAAAAACTTTGTGACCGGCCACGCCGCTTTCGCTTATCTGTGCCGGGATTTTGGGCTTAATCAGAAAAGTGTTGAGGACGTCTTTGCCGAGGGCGAACCCAGCGCAAAGAAACTTGCCGAGCTTGCCGATTACTGCAAGAAGTTCAATGTGAAAACGGTGTTTACTGAAAATATGGTCAGCCCATCGGTTTCTAAAACACTGGCTGATCAAGTGGGCGCCAAGGTCGAGACTATTTATACCTTCGAAAGCAATGAGGACAATCTGTCCTATATTGACCGCATGAAATACAATCTGTCAAAAATCTACGGCAGCATGAAGTAATTATCGGACGGGAGTGGATACTTTGAAAAATCATCAGGAACGGGCGGTATCGCTTTTCAACGAGGGCTACAACTGCGCACAGGCCGTTTTTGCAGCCTTTTGTGACGAGACAAGGATGGACTTTGACACCGCCGTTAAGCTCTCATCATCATTCGGTGGCGGCATGGGAAGGCTCCGTGAAGTCTGCGGCGCCGTATCCGGCATGTTCATGGCGGCGGGACTTCTGTATGGGTATAACGACCCGAAAGATACAGAAGCAAAGAAACAGCACTATACGCTCATACAAAAGCTCGCGGCAAAATTCAAGGAGAAAAACGGCTCGATAGTCTGCCGCGAACTCTTAGGGCTTGACCATAAGCACGACGGCCCGGCGCCAGAGGCGCGGACTGTGGCATATTATAAAAAACGCCCCTGCGCCGAGTATGTAAGGTGTGCAGCCGAGATACTGGATGAGTTAATTGCGGAAAAAGAAAATACATAATAAAACCACTAAAACAAGGGGCAGCCCAAGGCTGTCCCCTGTTTTTATCTTCGATGAAACTATGATTCTGTGATTTCGCCGCCGTTGACATGAATGACCTGTCCCGATACATAGGCGGAGTCGTCGCTGGCAAGATAGACATAGGCAGGCGCAATCTCAAACGGCTGGGCGGCGCGCCCCAGCGGTACGTCCTGACCGAACTTAGCAACCTCCTGTGCCGAAAAGCTTGAGGGAATCAGCGGAGTCCAGACCGGGCCGGGCGCAACCGCATTGACCCTTATGCCGTTCTTTGCAAGCGAAAGGGCAAGCGAGCGCGTAAACGAAACAATCGCTCCCTTCGTGGCTGAATAGTCAATCAGCGTCGGGCTGCCCTTATAGGCCGTAACTGAGGTTGTATTTATGATTGAAGCGCCGGCCTTGAGATGCGGCAGAGCGGCTTTGGTGAGAAAAAAGTACCCAAAGACGTTGGTCGCAAATGTAATTTCAAGCTGCTGGGCGGTAATGTCGCTGAGGCTGTTCTGCGGGAACTGGACGGCTATATTGTTGACCAAAACATCAATATGCCCCATTGTCGACATGGCGGCGTTGACAACCTTCTGCGCTTCCGACTCGGATTTTAAATCGCACTGCACAAGCTCACACCGCCTGCCCGCCGCCTGCACCATTTTCTGCGTCTGCTCAGCGTCCGCGGCCTCGTTGTAAAAAGCCACTACGATGTCCGCGCCCTCTTTTGCAAAGGCTGACGCCACCGCCTGACCTATGCCGCTGTCGCCGCCGCTTATTACTGCGACCTTGCCGCTGAGCCGGCCCGATGCTCGATACGCGGGGTTTTCGGTTATGGGAGCAGGGTTCATCTGCTGTTGGTTTCCGGGCTGGTCATCTTGGTGCTGCGGAGGGAATTTATTGGGCAGATTATGCTGCTGCCCCCAGTAAGTACACTCATTACCAGACATTTTTTACGCTCCTTTAAACCTTGATAGCATTATTTTCTGCAGCAGCAAAGAAAATATAGCCAACCTCAATTTAAAATTGAAACCAGAGCAGGCTAAATTATAAGCGTTTTTATAAAAATATTTGCGCCTGCGTCGGTGGTTCTTAAATTTTATGTTCCGGTTTTTTGTTCGGCGTCGCTGCCAATTATCCTTCCGTCGCAGATTCTGATAATGCGGCCTGCCTGTTCAGCTATCGACATGTCATGGGTGATGAGTACAACCGTTCTGCCCTCGGCGTTTAGTTCTTTCAGCAGCTCCAGCACTTCCTTGCCCGATTTGGAATCAAGGTTGCCCGTCGGCTCGTCAGCCAGTATAATAGGCGGCTTTGCCGCTATTGCACGCGCCACTGCCACGCGCTGCTGCTGCCCTCCCGAAAGCTCATAGGGCCGGTGATTCATGCGGTCTTTTAGCCCTACCCGTTCAAGGGCCTCTGCGGCTATCCGGTGGCGCATTTCTTTGCGCATACCCTTATAGAGCAGCGGCAGCTCAACATTTTCGATTGCCGACAGTGACGGGATAAGGTTGAAATTCTGAAAAACAAACCCTATAATACGGTTTCGTATCTCTGAAAGCCTTGATTCCTTAAGGTTTCCTACCTTTTCGCCCGAAAGCTCATAGGTGCCGCTGGTCGGAGTATCGAGGCAGCCCATAATATTCATCAGCGTTGATTTTCCAGAGCCGGAATGCCCTACAATGGCTATAAATTCGCCCTTTTCAATCCTCAAGGTTACCCCGTCAAGCGCCCGTACCTCGTTTATACCCGGGTTGTAAATCTTATATACCTCATCCATCGAAATCAGACTTCCCATACTGACTTCCCTTCCCAAAAAATAATAGCGCGGCTATAAAACCGCGCTATTATTATGCCGAACAATGTTTAATTTAACCAGAAAATTTTCATAAAATTTGCAGGCCGCTGATTATTTCTTCGGGACCTTTTCCCAGTCCTTCAAGAAGCGCTCAATGCCAATCTTGGTCAGCGGATGTTCAATCATCTGCATAATGACCTTGTAAGGAATTGTGGCAATGTCAGCGCCGAGCTTTGCAACCTGAACAACATGAAGCGGTGAACGGATGCTGGCGGCAATGATCTCTGTCTCAATGCCCTGGACGTTGAAGATATCAACGATATCGGCGATGAGATCCGCACCTTCCCAGGAGATGTCGTCAATTCTGCCGAGGAACGGGCTGACATATGTCGCGCCGGCCTTTGCAGCGAGCAGAGCCTGAGACGCGGAGAAAATAAGTGTTACATTGGTCTTAATGCCTTCTGCAGTCAAGATTTTGACAGCTTTGAGGCCCTCCGCGCACATCGGGATCTTTATAACAATATTCTTATGAATCTTGGCAAGTTCTCTTGCTTCTGCTACCATTCCCTGTGCATCAAGGGAAATAACCTCAGCAGAAATCGGGCCGTCAACAATTGATGTGATCTCTGTGACAACCTCTTTGAAATCGCGGCCTTCTTTTGCGATAAGTGACGGGTTGGTTGTAACGCCGCAGATTACACCCAGGTCATTAGCCGCACGTATCTCATCGATGTTAGCGGTATCAATAAACAGTTTCATTGTATCTTCCTTCTTTTTTGTGTAATTATTGGACTTATTTATTATACAATAATAAATCGATATAAACAAGGCAGACGCAGGATATTTTAGAAGATTAAGAAAGTCCTTTTAATATACCGCTCACAATGCGGTTGGATTGTTCTGCCGCCCTGCGCTCAAATTCTTCATAACTTATCGAGGCGTTTTCGTCCGCAAGGTCTGATATGGTGCGTATTATCAGAAACGGCACATTGTTTATATGGGCAGTATGCCCAATCGCGGCACCCTCCATCTCACAGCATATGCCGCCGAGGCTCTCAATATACTCCTTCGTTTCGCTTTTTTCTACAAAGCAGTCGCCGGAAGCGATACATCCGACATAATAGTTGTCGACTACCGCCGATTCTTTGCAGACCTTTTCGGCTGTCTTTATAAGCCGTTCATCGCACTTAAAAACTCGGGTGTTGGGAAAATATTTCTCCAGAAGGCTGTCCGGGTTAAAATCGTGATATATGACCTCGCTGCCGATGACAACGTCCAGCGTACGGAGCTTTTTCGAGATGCCGCCCGCTATGCCCATATTGACAATACAGTCGACGTTGAAGGCATCGACAAGCTTTTGCGTGCATACCGCCGCATTTACCTTTCCTATTCCGCTGCAGGCCATGAAAATCTCGTTGCTGCCCTCTTTGCCTTCATATACTTTATAAAACCCGTTTATGTTAAGCTCTTTTGCGTTATATTCTTTTATAAACCACTCAAGCTCCACCGGCATCGCCGATATAATTCCGAAACGCGCCATTTTCTGCACCCATCCTTTATCATTCCTTAATATTTCATACGTACTTCATTATACCATTGTCAAGCAGTGGATATCAACATAATAATTTGCATAACCAGAAAACATAAGTATTGATAAACCAACATAATATACACTTGAACGGGCGCGAACCTGTGCTTAATAAATTACAACCCGTATAATCAACATTATGTTATACATTAACTGCATATTCCGTTGCGCATACGATTATAAAATGATATAATTTTTAAGTTGACTTATATCTTTCCGGCATGAACGCCGTCAGCACTTTTCGCCTGCATGACAGTTCAGGCGAAGGAGGAATTATATGTCTAATTGTGAAGGCTGCCCGTCAAAGGGCAAATGCAGCACCGAAAAACAAGGCGGCTGCAGCGTGGAAAAGTTAAACCAGTTCAGTTCTATAAAGAACACCATCGCCGTTATGAGCGGCAAAGGCGGCGTCGGCAAATCCAGCGTCACCGTGCTCGTCGCCCGCGAACTTGCAAGAAGAGGTTTGAAAGTCGGCATACTCGACGCCGATATAACAGGCCCCAGCATACCCCGGTTGACCGGTATCCCTGCAGGAAGCCGCTGTAGGCAGAGTGAAATGGGTATTATGCCTATAAAAACAAAAGAAGGAATCCCCGTCATTTCACTGAACTTTTTCCTTGAAAACGAGGAGGACCCGGTTATCTGGCGTGGGCCGATACTCTCCAGCGCGGTAAAACAGTTCTGGACGGACGTGTTCTGGGGCGAGCTCGACTGCCTTATTATCGATATGCCGCCGGGAACAGGCGACGTGGTGCTGACCGTAATGCAGTCACTGCCGCTGTCAGGCGCCGTCGTAGTCTCAACCCCTCACGACCTTGCTTCAATGGTAGTGGGCAAATCGGTCAACATGGCAAAGAAATTGAATATCGAGATTATCGGGCTGGTCGAGAACATGGCCTATATCAAATGCCCCGACTGCGGCAAAGAGATAAGGATGTTCGACGAAAAACCGCTGAGAGATTTCCTTGAAAGAGAAAACCTCAAACTGCTCGGTTCCCTTCCTATGCTGCCGCAGATTGCTGGCCTTTCACAGGGAGAGGGCAATCTTGACGACGAAACCAGCGCCGTCATGCAAAAAATCGGCGACCAGATCGCTGAAAAGCTCAAAAAGTAATTGTTTTAACATGCAAAACAGCCGCGGAGCTGATTCCGCGGCTGTTTTTATGCGCATATGCTTTTTGCTGTATCTCAGCGGCTGTTTTTAACGGTTTTCGAAAGGTAACACCGGCTAAACTTATTCAGCCTACTTTTACTCCAGCGGTTTCGCAGATAATTTTGAAAACGCTTTCAAGGCCGTTCTTAATTGTGCTTTTCTCCATTTTATCTATATAATACGAGCGGTTCTCATAGATGGACTTTATAAGGGACAGGAACTTTTCTTTTGTCGCGTCCTCTTGGCTTAGGACCTCGCTGTACCCTTGCTTCTGGAACGACTTGGCGTTTAGTATCTGGTCGCCGCGGCTTGCAGCAAGCCCGTAAGGTATCAGCAGATTGGGCTTTTTGAGCGCCAGCAGCTCAAATATGCTCGTCGCCCCGGCGCGTGAAACGACGATGTCCGCCATAGCGAACAGGTCTTTAAGGTCGTCGGTCACATATTCAAATTGGCAATAGCCTTCCTTGCCCTCGAGCGCAGGGTCCAAATTGCCCTTGCCGCAGATATGGCAGATATAGAACTCCGGCAGCAAATCATCCAAGCAATCACGGAGCATATTGTTGATAAACTGCGCGCCCTGACTGCCGCCTGTAGCCATCAATACCGGCTTGTCGCCGCCGAAGCCACAGAGGCTGCGCCCGCGCTTTGCGTCTCCATGCAGCAGCGTATCGCGTATCGGCAGCCCGGTGAAAACACCTTTTCCCTTTGGTATCTGGGCGCCTGTTTCGGGAAAGGTATAGCAGACTTTTTGAGTAAAAGGCAGCGAGAGCTTGTTGGCAAGCCCTATCGAGAGGTCCGACTCATGGGCGATAACCGGAATATGGCGGAATGACGCCGCCCAAACGACAGGGGTTGATACAAAACCGCCTTTTGAAAAAACAATATCCGGTTTTATCTTCCCGAGGAGCGAAACCGACTCGAAAAAACCCGCGCCTATTCTGAAAAGGTCAGTAAAATTCTTAATATCAAAATAGCGCCTTAACTTTCCGCCGTTTATCCCGTGAAACTCTATGCCCTGTTGTTTTATCAGGGATTCCTCCATACCTCCGCGCAGGCCGATATAGTGGATATTGAATCCAGCATTCCTGAGCTTCGGTATGAGCGCAATATTCGGCGTTATGTGCCCGGCTGTGCCCCCGCCGGTCATTACTA
>Ga0134101_1002413_pt1 | contig 11091 bp, 10 predicted proteins | sample 12_3_2metaG_FD_94446 | JGI IMG/M metagenome (GOLD analysis project Ga0134101, IMG submission 94446) | Switchgrass degrading microbial communities from high solid loading bioreactors in New Hampshire, USA - 12_48_3.3_201_A2 metaG | ecosystem: Engineered > Bioreactor > Semi-continuous > Anaerobic...
CCTGTTGTAGCGAAAAGCTCGTTCAAACGTTTGAACGAGCGCCCCTGTCTATCAGCGATCCAGTAATACTTAAAATCGCCGAAAGCGATGGTCTTCGCACCGGCTTCAATTGTCGGTACATATGCAGACGTGTAGACGGGGCGGTTTAGGATGGTATCGGGAGTACCCGCAGTCAAAGAAGGCTGCCACAGATATTGCCCCTGTCCGTCCTTCAGCTTACGAATCGCCTTAACCGTGGAGTCGTTCATCACGAACACAGCCTTTTTGCGGTAAGGAGATTTCAAGGAATAGAACAGGTCGATAACTTCATCAACAGTTATCGCGGTAGCGCCTGCGGTTGTGACTCCAAGTTGTGCGCCACCTGTTGCAGCGAAAATACCTGTAGGCTTACCGGAACCGTCGCCTACAAAGAAGGCTTCTTCTTCCTTAGATCCGATACGGCGGGCAAATTCGGTGCTGATATAGCTTGGTAGATCAAAGACCGAATCGTTGAGCAGTTCATCAGACACCTTAATGAAGGTACCAAGTTTGTATGCTCCGATAGAGGTTTGACCGAAAACCTCATCGGTATCGGGATAAAGCTCTTCTTCATCGAGCCACGAGGCTGTACCGTGTGTAGTGACTACCGGAATTTTGCGGTCGCCGCTGGAGGTCTGAATGATTTTTGCCAGCTTACGGAAAATATTTTCTTCCTCCAAAGACTGTACGAGTGTGCGTTCAAACTCATCCGGTACAAGGTAGCCGCCCTCGCTGTCTTCTCCGACTTCCAAAGCGTTTCTAATATCATAATGCGGATTTTTAGAGCGCATCACGTTCCAGAACGCCTTTTTGTATTCATCTGAAGCTCTCCCTGTTTTGGTATCAGCACCGGGAACGGCGGGTTTGGCTGTTAGAGGTGTGTTCAGTGGCTTTGATAGCTCACGATCAAGGGCTTCCTGTTTTTCAAGTCGTTCAATTTCCTTACCAAGAGCTACAACATCGGCTTCCATTTTGTCGTAGGTAGCGGTATCTTCAGCGGAAACCATACCGTCCGTACCGCGTTTTGCGTCGAGGAAAGCTTTAGCAGCCTCCCATGCTTTTGCGCGTTTTTCGCGCAGTTCAAGAATTTTACTCATTGTTATTTCCTCCTTTAAATTAGTGCAGAATTAAAGAAAGCCGCTTATCCAGCGACTCAATGGGTGTACCTTTGTTCTGTTTGGATATCTTGGGTTTAACCTTGTCAAGTAAAGAGTTTGTTACAGCCCGACGGCTGAAAGCGAATGTCACATCCTCTGCTTGCACACGCTTTTTCTCATCTTCCAAAATTCCGTCTGCAAACCCAAGTTCTATGGCTTTGTTGGCATTTAGCCAAGTTTCGGCATCCATAAGGTGGGAGAGTTTTGTTCGTGATTGCCCGGTTTTGATTTCATAGGCATTGATGATGCTTTCCTTTACCTCCGAGAGCATTGCAATGGCTTTCTGCATTTCCTCACTGTCGCCGATTGCGATAGTCAGTGGATTGTGTACCATCATGAGAGCGGTAGGGGCCATTAGCACAGTTGTTCCCGCCATCGCAATAACGCTCGCTGCTGATGCGGCAATACCGTCAATCTTGACTGTGACCTTGCCTTTGTAGTCCATGAGCATGGCATAAATCTGACTTGCGGCAATACAGTCACCGCCCGGAGAGTTGAGCCAAATAACAATGTCACCCTCACCGGCATTCAAATCTGCTTTGAAAGCCTTAGGGGTGACATCATCGTCAAACCATGATTCTTCTGCAATCACGCCGTCAAGGTAGAGCGTTCGTGTGCCGGATTCCTCATCCCGCACCCAGTTCCAGAATTTGCAGGTAGCACCCGCTGGCAAATTGCTTATATTACTTTGTGCGGATTGAGGCATTTCTGCCCGCGTTGTTTGTTTCATCAGAACCTTCCTCCGTTTCTGTTTTATTGGGTGCAGGCTCAGCCTGCTTTGCGAACGCACCTGCGTCCTGTAATTTGGTCATCGCACCGTTGATAAGGTAGAGATCTCCTCCAAACTCCGCCGGAATGCGATCGAGATTTTCTAGCTCACGGATATCGTTTGCGCTCATCCACCCGTTCTGCCTTGCGGTTGCATATCCGCTCATGCGGGAAACATAGTCGCCTCGAAGCAAGCCGTCTACATTAAACTTAATGAATACGATTGGCTTTTCGCTTTCCATAAGCAGTGCACGACACATGGACTGCTCCCAGCGCACTACCCACGGATCGAGCGTGTACTTTACAAACTCAAGCGACTGTTGCTCGATGTTGCTGAATGAGGATTTTTCCAAGTCAGCAAGCATATGAGGCGGCACTCTGAAAATACGGGCAATTTCGTTTATCTGAAACTTCCGGGTTTCCAAAAACTGCGCCTGCTCGGGTGAGATGCCTATCGGCTGATACTTCATACCCTCCTCGAGAACAGCCACGCGGTGCGCATTTTGTGAGCCTTGGTAGGCGGCGTTCCAGCTTTCCTTGACCTTTTGCGGGTCCTTTATGGTACCGGGGTGTTCAAGCACACCGCCCGGTGCTGCTCCGTTTGCGAAAAACTTCGCGCCGTATTCTTCAGTAGCAATAGCAAGTCCCACTGCATTTTTTGCCATAGCTATGGGTGAGTAGCCAATAAGTCCGTCAAAGCCTAAGCCCGGTATATGCAAAACTTCGGACGGCGAGAGATATACCTGACTGTCATCGCCAAGAGTAGGCGCATCGTCACTAGTGCGGGAGTAAAGATAAAACAACCGACCTTTACTGTCGCGGTCAACTGTCATTTTGTTCGGCATGAGAGGATAGAGAGCGATTACCTCACCACGGGCGTTTCGAATTATCTGTGCATAAGCATTGCCCCATAACAAAAGATGACTCATCAGCGTTTCGCGGAACGCAAATGAAGTCATCTCAGGGTTCGGTTCATCATGGAGCAGTTTATATAAAGGGTGCTTTAAATATTTCTCTTTGCCGCCCGAATCATTATATCTGTACACGTGAAGCGGAAGCCCCGCCAATGTTTCAGACAGTATCCTCACACAGGAATAGACCGCTGTCATTTGCATGGCTGTATGTTCGTTAACCGGCTTTCCGGCACTTGTGTTTCCGAAAAAGAAGCTGTAGCGGCTACCTACAAGTGCATTTTTAGGTTTGTCTCGTGCCTTGAATATTCCTTGTAAGATTCCCATAGACATCACTCTCCTTTGCTAAAAAATAAGCAGACCGCGTTTGTCATAGACACTCTCGCCATTGTCGTTTCCGCAACGAATCGCACGGTCGAGTGCCATAATCGTTGCCACAGCGCCATCGATTTTTTCAGTTGACTTTTCTTTATCTGCCTTAATATTGCCTGCAGGGTCGGTGCGGATAAAGATGTTGTCCATCATCCAGCGAAGAACAGGATGACCGCCATGAGCAATTTTTTGTTCCAGTGTCAGTTTCATCAATTCTTTTGTGGGTGGAGACATATCCTTAAAGCCTTGCCCAAAGGGCACGACTGTAAAGCCAAGACCTTCAAGGTTCTGCACCATCTGTACAGCCCCCCAGCGGTCAAAGGCTATTTCACGGATGTTATATTTTGTACCGAGTTCCTCGATAAAGGCTTCGATGAAACCGTAATGCACAACATTGCCTTCAGTTGTTTTGAGGAAACCCTGCTTCTGCCATAAATCATAATTCACATGGTCACGTCGAACACGCAAATCAATGTTGTCCTCCGGCATCCAGAAAAACGGCAAAACAGTGTATTTATCATCCTCGTCGAGCGGTGGAAAGACCAGCACGAAGGCTGTGATATCAGTGGAAGAGGAGAGGTCAAGCCCGCCATAGCAGACGCGACCTTCGAGCGACTCGGGATCTACCTTAAACGCACACTGATCCCATTTATCCATTGGCATCCAGCGTACAGACTGTTTTACCCACTGGTTCAGCCGGAGTTGCCGGAAGCTGTTCTCCTCAGCCGGATTTTGCTTTGCACTCTCACAAGCTGCCTTTACCTTGTCTAATCCTATTGTGATGCCAAGAGAGGGGTTTGCTTTTTTCCATACTTTTGGATCCGTCCAGTCATCCGTTTCCGCAGCCCCAAAGATTACAGGATAAAATGTTGGATCCGTCTTGCGTCCTGATAGAATATCCAGTGCTTTTTGATGCACTTCATAACAGATGGAGTTCGTATTGTCGCCAGCAGTTGTAATCAAAAAATATAGTGGCTGCATTCGGGCATCTCCGCTACCCTTGGTCATAACGTCAAAGAGCTTTCTATTAGGCTGTGTATGCAATTCATCGAAAATAACCCCGTGGGTATTGAATCCATGCTTATTTGCCACGTCCGCGGAGAGCACCTGATAAGTACTCTCCGTGGGCATATATACAAGGGTTTTTGTCGATTCAGTTATCTTAACCCGCTTTGTTAATGCCGGTGATTTGCGCACCATCGCCACAGCAACCTCAAACACAATCTTTGCTTGGTTCTTATCCGAAGCACAGCTATATACCTTAGCGCGCTGTTCGCCATCGCCACAAGTCAACAAAAGTGCAACTGCCGCGGCAAGCTCTGACTTTCCATTCTTTTTTGGTATTTCGATATATGCTGTATTAAACTGACGGTAGCCGTTTGGCTTCAGAACACCAAACACATCTCGAATGATCTGTTCCTGCCAATCTATAAGTTCAAAAGGACGACCGTCCCATATGCCGCTGGTATGACGTAAGGCCTGAATGAAAGCGACAGCATAGTCGGCGGCTTCCTTGCAGTAAACGGAATCCTTCATCATAAAACGAGTTGGTGTGTATTTCTTTAGTTTTCGTATATCAGCCGCCTCCTTTCAAAATGGCATAAAAAATGACCTGCCACAGGCAAGCCTACTTAATCTATCTGTACGAGAAACAGAGCCGTTTTCGGACTGTTCTCCGGTTAATATATATTTATTTATCCTCTTCACCGGTCAGTATGAAATGGGCATATTCCTTGTGGTTTTCGTCGAGATAAACGACCAGCTCATGGAAACCCATGTCGTAGGCGATGCGCTGCACCGTCGCTACATCAAACATATTCGTCAGGCCAGTGTTGCGGATGGCGAGTATCTGTTCCTTTAACCTTTTATTCATTTTCGTCCTCCTTTGAATCCTCGACAGCCTGCTTTAAAATGCTGATGTCGAAGTCCCCACTCTTGTAACCCTCAAGTATGATGCTGTAATAATAGCAACTGGGAGTGCCAAGTGGTCTGCCTTCATTCATGATGTACACCATAGTTTCCACGTTCTTTTTTCCAAGTCTCACTTTGACCTTTTCTTTGCGATAGAGGAACGGGAAACCTTCGTAGCGGTCGAGTGCCGCTTCGTCAGCCGGAGTTATCTCCCACAGCAGGCATGGCACAGTCTTGCCCTTAAACGGCTCCACGGTCGCTACAGCGCCGCCGCGTCCGCCACGAAACAATAACTGATAGTCTTTCAAAACAACCTGCCCGACAGGCTTCGCTGTGGGGCAACGGTATGCCATTTGCTCAAGGTTAAGGTTTGAGCCATAGGCAAGATAAAGTGTTTTATTCATTGTCTTTGTCCTCCTTGTTTTTGTGGGGCAACCGTTTAGGCTGCCCGAAATCGCCAAGCCGCCGAGCCGTCAAGGTGGGCGGTTAAGTGCTCCCGGCAATTTGCGAATTCCTCGCCAATGAAACCAATGCGGTTGAGGTAGGTTCGCATCGCGAACTTTTCATTCTCAACCTGCGGTTTCTTTGCCGAAGCGCATTTCTGTGTCAGCGCCTGGCGATTGAGAGCGAGGGCGAGAACAATGTAGCTTCTTATCTTACCCGCATGCAACTCGCTGTTGAACCCCCTGAGCTCGACCGTATGGTTGCCCGTAAAAAAGCTGTGCAGGTTAAGAAAGTGGTATCGGCTTGAATGGTAGTGACGGCTGGTGCTTTCGCTGTAGTCCTCATACCAAAGGCTCTCAATGGCTCCCATTGTTTTTGGTTTGCGTCGGTTTAATTTCTCGACCAGAAGGCTATCCATCTTTTTGCAGTAACTCATCCGTTCTGGTGCTATTTGTAAAGCCTTGTAAAAAAGGTCGTTCTTGCTGGCGATGATGTTCACAAAGTTCCTTATGCTCCTCGGCGTGTGGTCTGCACCGTCAAGGTGTATATGTATTCCACAGGAGTTGTTTGTAAACCCACCGGCGTGGCGAAGCTGCCTGACCAGTTCCTGCAGCGTTTTTATATCCTCGCGATAAGTTAGGATGGGGCTGACCAGTTCTACGCTGTAATCTCGTGTAGCAGCAACCTTTTGGCGTCCTTGTTTCTTTTGGCAGGAAATGCTGCTGTCGCTCATAAACTTCCAAATCCGTCCGTCCGGGGCCGTTACCTTCTTTGTGTCGTAGTAATCACATGTGTGTGTAACCGTCCCGCCAAAATAGTTTGCTGCGACTTTGGCCGCCTCGTCTCTTGTGATGCCAGTCAACTCAATCTCGATGCCGAATTTCGTTGTAAACATTGTGTCTTGCTCCCTTCGTGCTGTGTGTTTTCCCTTGCGGTAGGTTACATATAGCCATAGAAGACACAGCATAGCAAGGCAATTACACGATATAAATCGGCATATACTACACAATCTTTGTTGCTCGTAAAACTACTGTAATTGTGTATTTTTCAATTAAATTTTCCGGCATATATCCTCGCCATATACGATATGAAGCGTGCTGCCGTTGTCCCATGAAACCATTATGCTTCCAATGTCATCCACACCCGTGACCGTTCCTTTAGTACCAATAGGAGGAGCTTGTATGTCATCCATTTTTATCAGTTCCACACGGCACCCGACGGGATATTGAGCGCGGATACGTTCGACGGTTTCTCTTGAAGGTAATCTATTGCTCATCACCTGTACCACCTTTCGGATTTTTGAATGCGCTGCTGCCGGAGAGGTTTTTCAGCAGGATTTTTCTGCTAACCTTGTATTCGTCACCAATAAAGCCGAGGGAGAGCAGCCAGCAGCGCATGGCGTACTTTGGATTATCAACCTCACGTTCTTTGGCACTGACTCGCTGCTTTTCTTTTGCCGTTTCACAGAGCTTCGTTATTAGTGTGGTATAAGCGTGAACCGAATCGCTGTCTAAGTTTCCTTTGAACCACGGGAATCGGAGAGTGTTTTCTGTTTGCTGAATGGGCAAATCGGGGGCACCTAATGCTGCCTTGAGTAACGATTCCTTTGCGGTGACCAGTTTAGCAAGGTTATCAAGTTTTTCAGGAGTGAAGCCTGTCAGCGGCATCTCAATAACAAGCTTGTCGTCATCATTGGTGTCACTGCCGTCCTTTTCTGCTTCAAAGCCCAATTCATGCAGCCACTCTATGAGGTTTTCGATTTCCACGCTATCACTACGGTTATCAAAGACAACGGTGCCGTTTTTATCAACAGTGAAATAATCAATCTCGTAAGAGAAGCTCGGTGCACCCAAATATTTAGGTTCAGCTTCCAAAATATCGCCCATTGCCCGAACGAGACGCTTGCGCTCGTCGCCGGTAATGTTATACCGGACTTCAAATGTGTTTTGTTCCATGCACTTACCACCTTTCTGCGTTCTACGCAGGTCATATAGAGCCATAAAATCTGTAGAATAGCAAGCGTTATTCTACAGACTTTTTGACATCTCTATATGCAGTTTTTTGTGTATCGCGCATAAGGTAAACGTCGGTATCCGAGCCTTTTTGCTCTATGTATCGTTTCACGATAACATCGGCATAACGCTCATCCAACTCAATCGTATAGCAAATGCGTCCTGTCTGCTCGCAGGCAATGAGAGTGCTGCCACTGCCGCCGAACGGGTCGAGTACAATGTTGTTTGTCAGCGAGCTGTTCATAATCGGATATGCGCACAGTGCCACAGGTTTCATTGTAGGATGATGTTTGCTCTTGGTTGGCCGGTCAAAGTTCCATGTCGTGCGCTGTTTACGGTCGGCATACCAGTTGTGATCGGCTGTTGGCTTCCAGCCTACTAGAATAGGTTCATGGTTGTATTGATAATCGCAGCGCCCCAAGACCGGTGTATTCTTTATCCATATACAAGTCTGATGACAGAAGAAGCCTGCTTCGGTAAATGCTGTCCTGAAGTTGACTGTCTCACGATCAGCGTGGAAAACATAAATGCCGCCACCGTCTACCAACGCATCATACATGCACCGGTATGCCGAAAGCAGGAATGCGTGGAACTTGGTACTTTCCATATTGTCATTTTTAAGTTTTCCCGCAGTGCCTTTATAGTCCACATTGTATGGTGGATCTGTGATCACGAGATTTGCTTGCTGACCGTCCAGCAGCTTTTTATATGTTTCCGCTTTTGTAGCATCGCCGCAGATAAGGCGGTGCCGTCCAAGCAGCCAGATGTCTCCCTGCTTAGAAATGGGCGTTTCAGGTAATGGCTCGTCAAAATCGTCCTCTTTTATTCCTCCGACTATACTATCCCTGAACAACGCATCCATCTCTGCAGCGTCGAAACCCGTAAGAGATACATCAAAGCCACTTGCACCGATATCCTTTAAAAGGTCGGTCAAAAGCGGGATATCGAACTCGCCAGATATCTTGTTGAGCGCCACATTTAAGGCTTTTTCCTTTTGCTCATCGATGTCCAGCACCACGCAATCCACAACGGTATATCCGAGTGCCACCAATACCTTGTACCGTTGATGGCCACCGACAATATTGCCCGTGCGTTTATTCCATATGATAGGCTCAACATAGCCGAACTCCTCAATGGAGCGGCGCAGCTTTTCATATTCAGCATCACCGGGTTTAAGGTCTTTTCGCGGATTGTATGCTGAAGGGTTTAACTTCTCAATTGATAATTTCTGTATATCCATATCATACCTCCAGCTTTACAGCAGTCTCACCGGTGAATGTCTCCCAGCGCTTTACAATGAGGTCACAATAGACCGGCGAAATTTCCATCGCATAGCACCTGCGTTCGGTCTGTTCACAGGCGATGAGCGTCGTTCCACAGCCCGCGAAAGGTTCAAGTACCACACCGCCACGGTCAGAATGCATTTTAATGCATCGCCACGGCAACTCGACAGGAAACATAGCAGGGTGATCTTTATTGGCTCGCACGGTAGATATTTCCCAGATACCGGCGTAGCCCCAGTTTTTACGCTCATCCTTGGTGAGCCGCTTCACAAACTTATAGGAATGGCCGGCGAATGCCGAAACCCAGGCAAACTCTTGGTCGTTGTATTCATCAGTTTCCTGCGCAGCCAGCGCCGTGATATATTCGTACTGCTGCACCGGTTTATTTGTCACAAGGTGATAGGGTGAATTACCGAAATTCATGCCTTGCTTTTTCCAAATGCGAATCCAGATAGGACGAAAGCCGTTGTCAGCAAATAGTCCAATGCTATACATTTCGGTTGGTTCAATAAACTGGGTACCTGTGGCATATAGGTCTCCGATGTTCCAACAGACAATGTCTGCGTTTTTACAGATGTTCTTTATAGCGGGGCGCATCGTTTCAAACCACGGTTCGATCCCGGCTTTTTCATATTCTTTTCCGACGCCGTATGGAGGAGAGGTAACTGCGCACTGAGCGTGGGCACCGTCCATCAGATGGTCGAAATCCACCTCGCTGGTACTGTCGCCGCACAAAAGTCTATGCTGTCCAAGCAGCCAGATATCTCCTGTATGAGTTCGTGTTTCGCCAGCAGCTTCAATGGCTTCCTTTTCTTTGTCTACGTTGAAGTCATCCTGTATGGCTTCTTTCGAGTAAAATTTATTTAAGAGCGCGTCTACTTCGTCAGCATCGAAGCCTGTTAGGGATACGTCAAATGTAGATGCGTCAAACTCTGCCATGAGCGATGCCAGCTTTGCTTCGTCCCAATCGCCCTGTATTTTATTAAGTGCAAGGTTAAGTGCCTTTTCACGTTTGTCATCAAGCTCAACAATCACGCAGTCGATTTCCGTCTGCCCAAGGTCGAGTAGCACTTTCAACCGCTGGTGACCTCCAACCACGTTACCGGTGGTCTTATTCCAGATGATCGGCTCCACATAACCGAACTCCGCAATAGAGCGTTTGAGCTTTTCGTATTCCTTGTCACCCGGTTTAAGATCTTTTCGTGGGTTATATGCAGCCGGATTGAGCTTTGCCGCGGGTATCTTTTCAATCAGCATATTTCTCAGCCGCCTTTCTTAACTCCTTATAACAATCCACGTTTTCCCACGGAAAGAGACAGGAATTGAAATGACCATATGCCGCCGTGCTTTCATATATGGCTGTACGCAAACGCAGCTTTTCAATGATAGCGGCGGGACGCAAATTAAAGACTTCTTGCACAATCAAGGTAAGCTGCTCATCTGTCAGCTTGCTTGTTCCAAATGAAGTGACCGCTACTGCCACGGGATTTGCCTTACCGATGGCATAAGAAAGAGCGACCTCGCATCTTTCAGCTAAGTCGCTCCACACAATGTTCTTCGCGATATACCGTGCCATATATGCACCGCTGCGGTCAACCTTCGTCGGATCTTTGCCGCAAAGGGCTCCGCCGCCGTGAGACGCAAGACCACCATAAGTATCCACCATGATTTTTCTGCCCGTCAGTCCTGTGTCAGCAGCGGGGCCGCCCTCTACGAAACGCCCGCTGGGGTTAATGAGTATTTCGGTATCATCGTCCATTGGGAAATCCTCAAAACATTGCCACAAGACATTATTCATAATATCCGTTCGCAGCTGCTCCTGCGTTTTATTCGCCTCATGCTGGACAGAAATCACCACAGCCTTCACACGTTTGGGTTTACCATCTTCATATTCGACAGTAACCTGACACTTGCCGTCCGGTAGAATGCCTTTGATGAGTTTACCTTCGCGGCATTCATCAATGCGCTTGGCAATGCGATGCGAGAGTACTAGCGGCAAAGGCAAATACTCTCGCGTTTCCTTTGTTGCGTACCCGTATACTGTGCCTTGGTCACCTGCGCCGACAGATCCGAAAGGATCGCATATGCCGTTTCGCGCTTCAATTGCCGTATCCACACCGGCTGCGATATCCGCACTCTGTCGATGAACGAATACGAACACAGTAAACTTCCAAGGATTATACCCGACCTCGCGCAGGACATTTCGCACGATAAA
>Ga0134101_1002430_pt1 | contig 11022 bp, 7 predicted proteins | sample 12_3_2metaG_FD_94446 | JGI IMG/M metagenome (GOLD analysis project Ga0134101, IMG submission 94446) | Switchgrass degrading microbial communities from high solid loading bioreactors in New Hampshire, USA - 12_48_3.3_201_A2 metaG | ecosystem: Engineered > Bioreactor > Semi-continuous > Anaerobic >...
TGCAGCTTTTCAAGGATTTTAATAATCTTTTTCCCACCTGGAATCATATCCAGGTCTTCCTTTTCAATTGTTTTTGTCGTGAACAGTACTGTCAGATACAGAATGAGACCAACAGCAAGGCTCAAAACCGTTGCATAAATAAGGCCCAATGTTCTATATGTCATATAGTAGACCACAGCAAGTGATATCGCGAGAACTAAAGACGGCAGCAGCGGTTTCATCATAATTTCTTTAAGTTTCAGCTTTATGCCGCACCTTTTTATCTCAATAATATTCAAGGCAGAAACAATAAAATAGCAGATACAAATGCCGATTGGCACACCATATATACCGATTTTCGGATTTCCTATCAGATACCAATTGATAACAAGGCAAATGGATCCGCCGATAATTGTCGACCTCGACGGTACAAGCAGTTTGTCAACTGCCTGCAATACCGTTCCCGTCATAACTGCGATTGAAATGAGAATTGCCGCTGGTGACATCAAAATCAACAACGGAGCCGCTATTGTTGCGTCCCGCGGCTGACCAAAGTATATAATGCTGACTATTGGCTTCGAAAGTGATAGAAAAATCGCCGCCGTTGCCGTTGAAACAATCATAATTATCCTGAGAGATGCCATTACGAGCTTTTGAATACGGACCTTGTTCCCGCAGGCGTGTGCATATGACAATATAGGGAATACACTCGTTGTCACCGCCATAACAACTGTTATTGGCAGGCTGAAAACAGTATATGCCATATTAAAAGCGCCGTTGAGAGTATTCGCTTCTTGCTCGCTGCAGCCAATATACTGCAGCCTGTGCATAAGTATAGAATTATCGATAATATTTATAACGCTAATGATAATTCCGCTGATTCCGATTGGAATTGATGTCGCAAAAAGCGTCTTTAATATTCGGGCTGGCCGTGCGGCGTTTATTCTCCTGATTCTCTTGCCCCGCCTTTTAAACTTATGCAGCATGGCAAGCGTAAATGTTGACGAAAATTCACCAAGCGTTATGCCCGCCAAAGCACCCGCAGCGACTATCTCCATACCGAATCCTTTGTATTTGAGGTAGGCAGAAGCTGCAAGACCAACAACAAGCCGCACAACCGCCTCTATAACCTGCGAAACTGTCGTTGGTATCATATCGTTGGTTCCCTGATAGTATCCGCGGTATGAGCACATGATAGAAACAAGCAGGACTGCAGGCGACAACATCAAAATGCAGTAAAAGGAACGTGTGTTTCCGATAAGGCCTGCGAAAATCCTCGCTCCGGCGAACATTATTACTGAAAATGCAAGTCCAATCACAGCAAGAAGATTTCTCGTTATCCTCAAGATTTCCAAAGCCTCGCCGTCCTTGCCGTAGGCATAGCAGGTCGAAACCATTTTTGATATCGCAAGTGTATAACCTGATGTTGAAAGCACCAGAAAGATGTCATATACTGTAAAAGACGAGTTATATAGCCCCATACCGTCTGCACCGATAATATTGGCAAGAGGCAGCTTAAAGAATGCACCGATTATTTTTACAATTATGTTTCCGACTATAAGAATCATTGTGCCTTTGACAACACTGCTTCTGGTGCTTCTCGGCATTCAAACACCCCCGAGGCAATAAAACCATACATAAAAAGTTATTCGGGGTGTCCTGTTAAAATGACTGCCTGTCATACTATATAAAATACTTTCTATTATCCAAGCTTGCCTTTCTTCCTTTTAATCACCTGTTTAATGTGCATAGTTTATATAACTTATTAAAAACTGTTAATCATAATCGTTAATTATTTATTTTGACAAATTACACTTTTGAAAACATAATAGAATAGACGAAATCTATAATTTATCAATAAAACTTCTATCAAAGTTTTTATATTAATAGTTAATTTTGATAATATCCAAAGAATGAAGGTATAATTATGAAAGATGAAAAGCGCAATAACCTCTCAATGTTAATGGATTTTTATGAACTTACAATGGCAAACGGCTATTTTTGCTGCGGTTTTAAAGATAAGATAACCTACTTTGACATGTTTTTCAGAAAGATCCCCGACAATGGCGGCTTTGCGATAATGGCCGGACTTGAGCAGGTTATTGACTACTTAAATAACCTCAGCTTCAGCGACGAGGATATTGAATATCTTAGAACTAAAAAGATTTTCAATGAGGAATTTTTAAACTACCTCAAGAACTTTAAATTTGAATGTGATGTATGGGCTATCCCTGAGGGAACACCGATTTTCCCCGGCGAACCAATAGTCATCGTCAGAGGCCCTGCTGTTCAGGCACAGCTCTTGGAAACCATGATTCTGCTGACAATTAATCATCAAAGCTTGATTGCAACTAAATCCAACAGGATTGTAAGGGCTGCCCAAGGAAGGCCTGTAATGGAGTTCGGTTCGCGCCGTGCGCAAGGCCCAGACGGCGCCATACTCGGCGCTCGAGCTTCTTATATCGGAGGCTGCACTGGCACTGCCTGCGCTATTTCCGACCGTGAATTCGACGTACCGGCACTTGGGACAATGGCTCATAGTTGGATACAAATGTTCCCCACCGAACTCGAAGCCTTTAAGTGTTACGCTGAACTCTATCCGAGCAACTGCGTTTTGCTCGTCGACACCTACAATGTCCTGAAATCTGGCGTACCCAATGCAATCCGCACCTTCAACGAAGTAATCGTCCCCAAAGGCTTCAGGCCAGCGGGTATCCGTATAGATAGCGGTGATATCACTTATCTTTCAATAAAAGCGAGAAAAATGCTTGATGACGCTGGATTCCCCGACTGCAAGATTGTTGCGTCAAATTCGCTTGACGAGTATATTATTCGCGATATTCTGATGCAGGGCGCAAAGGTTGATTCCTTCGGCGTCGGCGAACGGCTTATTACTTCACGTTCCGAACCTGTTTTCGGCGGTGTGTATAAATTGTCCGCCGTTGAGGAAAACGGTAAAATAATACCTAAAATAAAAATCAGCGAGAATGTTGAAAAAATAACTAACCCCGGCTTTAAGCAGGTCTGGAGGCTTTTCGATAACGAAAGCGGCAAAGCAATTGCCGATGTAATTACTCTATACAACGAAAACATTGATGAAACCCGCCCGTATGAGATTTTTGACCCAGAGCATATATGGAAACATAAAACGCTTACAAATTTCACAGCGAAAAAACTGCTGGTCCGCATATTTGAAAGGGGCAAATGTGTTTATAAGCTTCCGAAACTTAAAGATATCAGAAACTACTGCAAAGAGCAGGTCGGCACGCTTTGGGATGAGGTTCTGCGTTTCGAAAACCCGCATAAGTACTATGTGGATTTGTCAAGACCTCTATGGGAACTCAAACAGGAGATGTTAAAGTAATAATTCTGGTTTAATTCACTCATATTAGGATAAGTCTTCACATAATAGCATCGCCTTCCGGTAACAATAATAAAAAAAGAAGGAGTTGTTATTATGGCTTTAATCGGCAATCCTTTTGTAGTTGACGTTCCAAGAAAACTTTCAGCGGACGAACTCGCTCAGGCGATTCGAGTCGACATTGCGGGAGAATATGAGGCAATTATCGGATATGAAGCACACGCGTTGGCTACTGACGACGAAAACGCTAAAAAAGTTCTTCGTCATATAGCCGAAGAAGAAATGCATCATGTAGGAGAACTCCAGGAGCTGCTATTCCGCCTTTGTCCCCGTGAAAAACAAAAAGTTGAAGCCGGAAAGATGGAATTGCAGTCCATGACTGGTCAATAGATTATTAAGGAAGCATAAGCACAGTTGCTAATGCTTCCTTTTATTTTTTATGATAGCTTATCTTGACATAATATTTTTTTAATATATACTATTTACGAATATTCTTATGAAATTCAAAAATCTAATATTAAGGTAATGAGTCTATGGATGAACTACATTTAAAAAAAGAAAAACTTTATGATTACTTAAAATCTCTCGGAAGTCTGGCTGTTGCTTTTTCTGGCGGCGTCGACTCTTCCTTTTTACTAAAATGCGCGCATGATGTTTTGTTAGACAATGTAATTGCTATCACAGCTCGCTCATCGACTTTTCCAAAACGTGAACTGAACGAAGCAATTGAATTCGCTAAAGAATACGGTATCCGGCAGATTATTATTGATTCAGATGAGCTTGATATAAAAGGGTTCCGGGAAAATCCGGTCGACAGGTGTTACTACTGCAAAAGCGAGCTGTTTGCAAAGATAAAAAAAGTTGCTGAAGAGAACAATATCAAATATATTGCAGAAGGTTCAAATATGGACGACCTCGGCGATTACCGCCCCGGCCTTAAAGCTGCAAGGGAATGCGGCGCCATAAGCCCGCTGCGCACTGCCGGACTTACCAAAAACGATATTCGTGCACTTTCAAAGGAAATGGGATTGAAAACTTGGGACAAGCCGTCTTTTGCCTGCCTTGCCTCGCGTATTCCATATGGCCAGACAATAACGAAAGAAAAACTGCTATTGATCGATAAGGCGGAACAGTTTTTAATTGATTTGGGATTCAAACAAATTAGAGTCCGTCATCACGGCGAAATCGCACGAATTGAACTGCTGCCTGAAGATATGATTAAGATATTCCAAGATGGGCTTCGCGAGAAAATACATGATTACTTCAAGTCGCTGGGATTTACATATATCACCCTTGATTTAAATGGGTATAAAACAGGCAGTATGAACGCAACCTTAGATAAAAAAATTATAGACAATGCAAAAATCAAATAATTGTGCCGCGCTTTATTGCCATGAACACTCGGTTCATGGCAATTTTTATTTGGTTCCTAAAGGCAATCAGCACCTTTCCAAAGGCACTTCACGTCAGGCCAGCGCAATTGAGATCATATCTAATTTCACATTTGAAATTTCTAAGCATCTAATAAGATTTACAATTTTAAAGTTTACTCTAAGGGATAATCAATAACCTAATATTAAAGGCCACCCTTTCAAGGGTGGCCTTTTTGTGTGCCTTAACTTATTTTTTCGTTATTATTTGTTGAGTTCTTTTTGCAACAGATCTCTCAATATTTGCGGATTGCCCTTGCCCTTTGACGCTCTCATGCACTGACCGACAAGGTAACCCAGAGCGTTTGTCTTACCTTTTTTATAGTCAGCAACGGATTTCTCGTTCTGCGCAAGAACTTCCTTAACAAGTGCTTCAAGAGCCGCGGCATCGCTGACCTGCGCAAGGCCTTTTTCTTTTACAATCTCCTCGGGGTCTTTGCCTGTGGCAAACATTTCTTCAAGGACAGTTTTTCCGGCTGTATTTGAAATAGTGCCCTTGTCGATGAGCGACAGCATTGTCACAAGCATTTTAGGTGAAATCTTCGAATCTTTTAGCTTAATTCCCTTTTCGTTAAGAATCCTTGTTATATCGCCTGTAATCCAGTGGGCAATTGTTTTCGGTTTAACATTGCCGGCTTTTAAACACTCTTCAAAGAACTCGGCCTTATCCAGGCTTTGTGACAGCAGGCCGGCGTCAAACTCAGGCAGAGAATAATCTTTCATATATCTGAATTGCCTGTGATTAGGCAGTTCCGGCAAAGAAGCCCTGATACCTTCGACATATTCTTCGCTGAGAACGATTGTGCCGAGGTCCGGTTCGGGGAAATATCTGTAGTCCTGTGCGTCTTCTTTAGTACGCATAAGTATGCTTTCGCCTCTTGCGTCGTCCCAACGCCTTGTTTCCTGCTCAACGGTGCCGCCGCTTTCAAGAATCGCAATCTGCCGTTTTGCCTCATATTCTATAGCTCTTGCAGTTCCATTAAAGGAGTTTACGTTTTTCATCTCGCAGCGGGTGCCGAATTCCTTGCTGCCGACAGGGCGAACGGAAACATTGACGTCACAGCGGATTGAACCTTCCTGCATTTTGCAGTCTGATACATCAAGACTCAGCAATATCTGGCGTATGGTTTCAAGATAGATTTTCGCTTCCTCGGCGCTACGGAGGTCAGGTTCAGAGACAATCTCAATAAGGGGAACACCGCAGCGGTTGAAATCGACAAGAGAGCCTGAGAAGCTGTCGCCATGCAGCAGCTTTCCTGCGTCTTCTTCTATGTGGATGCGCGTTATTCCTATGCGTTTTATCTCTCCGCCGACAAGAATATCCACATAGCCATGCTCGCACAAAGGCACATCATATTGTGATATCTGATAGGCTTTTGGCAAATCGGGATAGAAATAGTTTTTGCGGTCCTGTTTGCAGACGCGATTGATGGTGCAATGCAGGGCGAGTCCCATTCGGACTGCCTTCTCCACAACCTTTTCATTGAGCGTCGGCAAAGTTCCCGGCATGCCTGTGCATATAGGGCAGCACTCAGTGTTTACTTCCGCACCGAATGCGTTTTTGCATGAGCAGTATATCTTTGATTTTGTATTAAGCTCGGCGTGTACTTCAAGACCAATTACGGTTTCATATTTCATTGTTTAGTTCCCTCCATTATATCCGTGCAACTTCAGCGGGGCCATAAATTTTTTCAAAGGCATAAGCCGCGTCAAGAATCGTCTGCTCGTCAAATTTTCGGCCGATAAGCTGGCAGCCTACAGGCAGACCCGCCTTATCTTTGCCGCACGGGAATGATACTGCAGGGAGCCCAGCAATATTAATAGGTACAGTGCAGATATCAGCGGCATACATCTTCAATGGGTCGTCAGTTCTTTCACCTAATTTGAACGCTGTTTCAGGAGACGTCGGCGTCAGCAGAATATCGCATTTTTTGAACGCCTCGTTAAATTCATCGGTTATTCTGAGCTGAGTGAGTTTTGCGCGCTTGTAATAAGCGTCGTAGTATCCCGAGCTCAGAACAAACGTACCAAGCATAATGCGGCGTTTGACCTCTGCGCCAAAGCCTTCGCTTCTTGAACGTTCATACATATCTATAAGACTATCGAACTTTTCAGCCCGATAACCGTATTTTACACCGTCAAAACGGGCAAGATTGCTCGAAGCCTCAGCACAAGCGATGATGTAATAAGCAGAAAGCGCATAATCTGTGCTCGGCAGGCTTATATTTACAAGCTCTGCGCCCTGTTTTTCAAATTCTTTCGCCGCATTCATCACAATTTCTTTGACTTCTGGGTCAACGCCTTTGCCGAAATACTCAGCCGGTATGCCAATCTTCAAGCCCTTGACATTGCCTGTGAGCTTGTCCGCAACAGGTTCCATATCCTTCTCCTCGCTCGTTGCGTCATAAGGGTCATATCCTTTTATGGCGTCGAACAGCATAGCGGTATCTTTAACACTGCGTCCAATCGGGCCAATTTGGTCAAGAGATGACGCAAAAGCAACTAAGCCGAATCTGGAAACTGCACCGTAGGTCGGCTTTAACCCTACAACACCGCAAAATGCGGAAGGCTGCCTTATTGAGCCGCCGGTGTCTGAACCCAAAGCGACAACACATTCGCCTGCCGCTACAGCAGCGGCGCTGCCGCCGGACGAACCGCCAGGCACTCTGTCGAGGTCACGCGGGTTATGCGTTTTCTTGAAGTATGAATTTTCGCAGGATGACCCCATCGCAAACTCATCCATATTGAGCTTGCCCGTGAAAACAACATCGTTATCTATAAGCCTTTTGATGACAGTAGCGCTATAGGGAGGTACGAAATTTGATAATATTTTCGACGCGCAGGTTGTTTTTACGCCGTTTGTGACGATATTATCCTTTATACCTGTCGGTATGCCCGCAAGCGGCGCGAGCTTCTCCCCTGCCGCCAGCTTTTTATCGACTTCTGCGGCCGTTTCCAATGCTGTTTCTTTGGTAGTTGTAATATATGCGGCTACTTTATCCTCTGTTGAATCTATGCGTGAAAAAACAGATTTTGTAATTTCCTCGGCGCTGCACTTCTTTTCTCTGAGCATTTGCGACAGTTCAGCAGCCGTATATTCAAAAAGTTCCATCATATGCACCTCGTTATTTTTTTGAAAATAGTAATTCGCTTTTTTATTCCACTATTTTGGGAACGACAATGCAGCCGGCCTCTGTGGCAGGGGCATTCTTCAATATTTCTTCGCGTTTCATTGAATCCCTTACCTCATCACGCCGCAACCTCATAGCGTCTTCTTTATTTAAAGGAAGGTTTGTATCAGTAAACTCCGGCAGGTTCTCGACCATGCCTACAATTTCACCCATTTGCTTTTTTAATTTGGGTATCTCATTTTCTTCAAGATGCAGCCTTGCAAGTTTTGCAATATGTCGGATATCAATATCTGGCATTATATTTACCTCCATCACCTAATCTGTTTTATTTTATCATTTCTTTAAACTGGTCTTCATTGATTATTGGAACGCCGAGTGACTGGGCCTTTGTCAGTTTGCTTCCGGCGTCCTCACCTGCCAGAACATAAGTGGTTTTTTTAGAAACGCTGCCTGATACCTTTCCGCCGAGGCTCTCTATGATTTTTGAAGCCTCGCTCCTTGTGTAAGTGGGCAGTGTACCTGTAAGAACGAATGTCATACCGGCAAACCGGGTATCGGCAACTTCTTCTGTATTATCTTCCATTAAAACCCCTGCAAAACGGAGCCGTTCTACAAGGTGCTCAGTGCTCTTGAGTTTAAAGAAATCGACTGTGCTTTGCGCTATGACCTCGCCGATTTCATCAATCTGTGTCAGTTCATCCACTGTTACGTTAAACAGCCGGTCTATCGTCTTAAAGCGGCCGGCAATCAGCTTTGCCGCCTTTTGACCAACATTTCTTATACCGAAAGCGTAAAGCAGCCGCGCAAGTCCCGCCGACTTTGATTTTTCAATCGACGAAATAAGGTTTTTCGCCGATTTTTCACCCATGCGCTCTATTTCCTTAACCCTTTCGATATCCAAATAATACAGATCGGCAGGAGACTTGACCAACCCTTTTGAAACAAGTGCCTCTATTATCGCAGGGCCTAAGCCTTCGATATCCATTGCTCCTCTTGAAGCAAAGTGGATAAGATGGCGCAAAAGTTGGGCGGGGCACTCCGCGTTTGTGCACCTTAACGCTGCCTCATCTTCTTCGCGGAAAACCGGTGAGCCGCAGGACGGGCAGGTTGTCGGCATTTTATATATGTCGCCGCCCCCTTTTTTCGCGACTCCGATTATTTCCGGGATTATTTCTCCTGCTTTTCTAACTATAACCGTATCGCCTATGGCGATTTTAAGTCCATCAATAAAATCTTGATTGTGGAGTGTTGCCCTTGAAACGGTTGTTCCGGCAAGCGTCACCGGTTCAAGCACCGCTGTCGGGGTCAGGACACCCGTTCTGCCCACATTGATTTCAATATCGAGCAGTTTTGTTTCTTTCTCTTCCGGCGGGAATTTGAAAGCAGCCGCCCAGCGCGGGAATTTCGCCGTGCTGCCGAGTTTTCTTCTTACCGCATAAGAGTCAACCTTCACAACTGCGCCATCGATATCATATGGCAGTTTTCCGCGCCGCTCACCAATCTTATCAATTTCTTCGATAACCTGTCCAATATCGGTGCAGATTTTATAGTCCGGAATAACCTTGAAACCGAGCTTTTTTAGAAGCTCATGTCCTTTTGAATGTAATTCTACATCGACGCCCTCTATCCGCTGAATATTGAAAACGAATATATCAAGGCCACGTGAAGCAGTAATCTTGGGGTTCTTCTGCCTAAGTGACCCTGCGGCAGCGTTTCGGCAATTCTTAAAGGGCTTTTCATCATTGAGTTCCTGTTGTTCAACCAACTTAAAAAAACGTTCATGGGGCATAAAAACCTCGCCCCTTACTTCAATAAACGGTATTGGCATATTGAGCTTTAGCGGTATAGAGCGAATAGTTTTGAGATTCGCGGTAACATCTTCGCCCGTTACACCGTCGCCTCGCGTTGACCCCCGGACAAACAGCCCGTTTTCATACTCGAGCGACACCGAGAGGCCATCGATTTTCGGTTCAACAACATATGTTATATCTTTCTCGGCCTCGCGAACCCGTTTATCGAATTCCCGAACCTCGTCATGGGAAAACAAATCCTGAAGACTTTCCATGACGACCTCATGATGAACCGGCTCAAACATAGTAAGAGCCTCTCCGCCGACCCTCTGGGTCGGGGAATCAGGAGTTATAAGTTCCGGATGGGCTGCTTCAATTTCCTCAAGTTCGCGAAGCAACTTGTCATACTCATAATCCTCAATCTCAGGATTATCCAGAACATAATATTGATAATTGTGATAATTTAGGAGTATGCGCAGTTCTTCTGCGCGTTTCGCTGGATCAGACAATATATAAACACTCCAAATTCAAATATTCTTTGCGATTACATTATTGACTAAAAGCATAATTAATAAAGCTATTTTAGTTGATTTAATTAACTGCTTAAAGCCAAAAGAATATAAGATGTTTTCAGGCTATTTAGTCACATACTGTATATGATTATACTACTATTGCTAAAAAAGAGGAATATATTTTCTGCTAAAAATTCATTCATATCACTCCGTCAAAGCATTAAATTCATCATTTTGAGCCTTTATTTCCATAAATGAATATCTTATCTGAATTGCTTTTCCCTGAGCTGTCATCAACCACTGTATATGAATCAGGTACATTTCCGACAATTACAGTATCCGCAATGGTATAATTGCTCTTTACATTTGTCGTAATATGTGAGGTGGATACAAGCACCGTTATTGACGCGTCTACTTCAAGCAAAACCTGCTGCCGCGTCTGGTTGATTCCAGCAGAACTAAACTCATTTATTATCTTTGTTTCCGCGCTGCCTATTCGCTCAATGTTTACCCTAATTTTCGGCCCCAATCCATGAAAAAGCTGACCGCCTATAACCGTTCCAAGTGGGATACTGAGACTCGATGTGTCAGCCTCGTTCAATTCTTTTATTACCTCGTTTGATATTTTATATTTGAGTTCATCTATTTTCAATGTATTTGCTTTCACCGCAGTGATATTGCCGCTGCTGTCTTTTTCAAGCTCCATCAGCATATCATAAGTTATGTTATTATCTTTGATTACCTTCCCCGCCGCCTGGTTTATAGTATCGGTGCAAATATTTCTCGCCCTGTTTACTGCCATTGTTTCTACAACTGGCA
>Ga0134101_1002431_pt1 | contig 11020 bp, 9 predicted proteins | sample 12_3_2metaG_FD_94446 | JGI IMG/M metagenome (GOLD analysis project Ga0134101, IMG submission 94446) | Switchgrass degrading microbial communities from high solid loading bioreactors in New Hampshire, USA - 12_48_3.3_201_A2 metaG | ecosystem: Engineered > Bioreactor > Semi-continuous > Anaerobic >...
AATACTCGTATAATCTCCTGATTTACCAGTCTTTCAATCTGTGTTACCTGAAAATGAGAATCCCCAAAAGGAAATACCTGATATAGGCTGATTTCTGGAACTTATGATGCAACTTGGGTTGAGTTTGCGGTTAAGTTCTTGTTTACTGGAGGCTAATTTGATAGGATAAATATATAAATCGAGTAACTATCGGGATTTAGAGTAAAAATGCTATAATTCTTCATAGGAGGTGATAATGGTGAAAAATTGGCTAGGTTTTGTAGTTGCTTTAGTGGCTTTAATTATTTCTTTAGTTTTAGTATTTCAAGTTACAGGGTGGAAACAAACAGTAACCAATTTGGAAGAAAGAACGGGGGGAGTGGAAAAAGGGGTAAAAAATGTAGAAGATTCTTTGTCTCAAATTCAAGATAAAATTCAGTCTCTACCTACTGATTTGTTAGATTGGGGAGAGAGATTAGGGAAAATTGAAACTTCTATAGTAGAGACTAATAAGAGTATAGCTAATTTTATTTCAGCAATGGAGGAGTTGAAAGGGGAATTTGCTCCTCGGGATGAAGCTATCCAAGAAGTTAAAAAGGAGCTTGAGACTCAGAAGAAAGGACTGGAAGAGATTAAAAATAGTTTTACCTCTCTTCAGGATGAGCTCAGTAAATTGAATATCGACCAACGTTTCTCCATCCTTTCAGACCGGGTTAACGAACAAGAAACTAAAGTTGATACTTCTCTTCAAGAGTTAGAAAATATAAATCAGCTGATTTCAGAAGTTCAAAGTAAATCTCTAAGTCGAGAAGAATGGGAACAAGTGGCGAATCAATGGGAAGAGAAAATAAATAATCTGGAAAGTTCTCTGAAAGCTATTCAAGAGCAGCAATCCCAAGATTTAGAGACATTGAGAGCTACTATGGAATCGGAGATAAAGGCTACAGAGGAAAAAATTAATCTTTTAGAGCAGAATTGGAAAGAGGTTCAAGCTTCTCTTCAGGATGAGCTCAGTAAATTGAATATCGACCAACGTTTCTCCATCCTTTCAGACCGGGTTAACGAACAAGAAACTAAAGTTGATACTTCTCTTCAAGAGTTAGAAAAGAGAGTTGATGCTCTGGAGACTCTCCTTCAAGATCTTCAAAAAGCGGTGGAAGAATTAAAATCGGTACAGACCCAGCAATCTCAGCAATTGGAGAGTATCCCCTCTCTTTTAGAAGAAAAGACTGTACCTTTAGAGGAAAAAATAATTTCTCTGGAAAATAAAGAAAAAGAGGTGGAAGATACTCTCCACCTCTTAACTCAAGAAAAGGAAGAACTTGATAAAGTTATTGATACCTTACATCAGAGCTTATCCTCGCTGGAGGGAGAATTAAGCGCCATTTCTTCTCAATGGGAAAGTCGCTGGCAAGGCTTAAGCAAAGATGTCAGCAACTGGCAAGAAGCAGCCGTTAAAGATTTTGAGGCTAAGATAGAAAATATTAAACAAGAGTTACCGGATAAAAGCGAGCTGGAGGAGTGGGAAAAAAAGATAAATACTTTACAGCAAGAGGGAGAAAATTTAAGGAACGAGCTTGCTAACTTCCAAGAAGAAAAAAATCAAGTTTGGCAAGAAGGGGAGCAAAAATTAAATGAATTGAAATCAGAAATTCTTAAAAGAGAAGAAGAATTAGCAAATTATCAAAAGCTGACTGAACAATCCATTGGTGAAATCAACAAACAAGTGAGTGAACTAACTGCCTTTGTAAATTCAGTAGAACAACGGTTACAAGAAGTGGAAACTCAAAGCGCTACTTGGTCAAAAGAGGGTCAAGAGGCCTTAGAGAATTTGAAAGCCTCTTTATCTCAGCTTTCTCAAAAGTTGGAGGAAATAAGCAGTTTCAGTCATAATATTTTAGAAAAAGAATTGGAAACCAAGATTATCTCCCTGGAAGGAAAAATAGAAGAAATGAGAAAGGAGCTGGACCAAGAAAAGCAAATTCGGGAATCTAGCTATCCTGTAACTTCTCCTACAGAAGAAAGTGGAGAAACTAGAGGAGAGAGTGTTTCTTCTTCCCTGGGAAAAGGAGGAGAAGAAATATTGGTAGGAGAAGTGCCATCACAGAGTAAAGAAGAGCTGTCGGGGGAGATAAAAACTTTAGCTGAAGAAAAAATGAACTTGGAAGAAGAACTGAAGAAAAAACAAGAAGAGATGCTTAAAATAGATCAGGAGTTAGAAAAGCTAAGAGAAGAAAAAGGGTCTTGGGAAGAAATTAAAAAGTTAGAAGAAGAGAGAGCAGCAAAGGAAAAGGCTATAGCGGATTTGAATCGGGAATTAGCAAAGAAAGATGCTCAAATTGAAGCTCTGCAACAGAAAATAGCTGAACTTACTGCTCAACTGGAAGAGGCAGAAAAGTACACTTCTTATGTTATTCTTCCTTGGGATAACTTATGGACTATTGCTCGTCGTTATTATCGAGACGGGAGAAAATGGCCTGTAATTATGGAGGCCAACAAGGAAATTATTGAAGACCCCCTTAAACTGAAGCCTTATACAGAAATAAAAATTCCTCGAAATCCCGGTGATGAGGATTGTTAATCAAACTATTGTAAATCAGGATTATAACTTCCTAATTTACTCTTGCGAACTCAGAAGAGAGGAGTAGATAGATATGGATTTTAAAGAACTGATACAAACTCGGAGAAGCATTCGAAAGTTTCGAGCAGAGGAAGTAGTAGAAGAAGATTTGAGGGAAATATTGGAAGCAGCGCGTTTGGCTCCTTCGGCTAATAATCTTCAGCCTTGGAAGTTTATAGTGGTAAAGAGCGACAAGAAAAAAAGGCTAATTGCTCAGGCAGCAGGGGGCCAAGAGTTTGTGGGAGAAGCTCCGGTAGTTATTGTGGCCTGTGCTATAGGAAGAGGAGATTTTATCGGTGGATATATGGAAAGCTGGCCAGTAGATGTAGCTATTTCTGTTACTCATCTTTTGCTGGCGGCCTGGGATAGAGGATTGGGAACTTGCTGGATTGGGGACTTTGATGAGAAAAAAGTTCAAGAAATCTGTGAAATTCCTCCTGAAGTGAGAGTAGTGGCAGTGATTCCTATGGGGTATCCAGTAAAAATCCCTCAAGTTACTCCTCGTCGGCCTTGGGAAAAAATAGTCAGCTGGGATGCTTTTAGTGAATGAAGAAGGTGCTCTCATGGTAATTAAATTAGAAATTGGTGATATTTTAACTTTGAAAAAAGCTCACCCTTGTGGGAGCAAGGAGTGGAAAGTAGTAAGAGTAGGGGTAGATATTGGCTTAAAGTGTATGGGCTGTGATAGATTTGTGATGGTTCCTCGACGAAAACTGGAAGGAAAAATTCGGGAAATCTATCGCGAGGGGCACCATTTAAAGCCTCAAGAAAGTATTATAGAGGTATAACGATATGGGTCTTAAGGTGGGAATAGTAGGTTTACCTAACTCGGGTAAAACCACTATCTTTAATCTTTTAGCTAAAAGTAAGGCACCGGTGGCTATCTATCCCTTTTGCACCATTGATTCTAATGTGGGAATAGTGGAGGTGCCTGATGAGCGCTTGGAGATTTTAGCTTCTCTTTTACATCCTCCTCGAGTGGTAAAAGCAACCATTGAGTTTATAGACGTAGCTGGTTTAGTGGAGGGGGCAAGCAAGGGGGAAGGTCTGGGCAATCAATTTTTGAGTAACATTCGGGGAGTAGATGCAGTGGTAGAAGTAATCAGATTTTTTCAAGATGAAGACGTGCCCCATGTGCTAGGAAAAATCGACCCTCTACAAGATAAAGAAATAGTAGATTTAGAATTGATGCTTTCAGATTTGGAAATTGTGGAACGTCGATTAGAGAAAGTGCAAGATTTAACTAAAAAGGTTAAAGATGAGCGATTAAAGTTGGAAAAAGAAGTTTTAGAAAAAGGGAAACACTGGTTAGAAGAGGGTAAACCTCTTCGTCTTCTAGAACTTAGAGAGGAAGAAAGAGAAATATTAAAGCCTTACCAATTTATAACTTTAAAACCTCTCATTTATGTGGCTAATCTGGATGAGCAAGAAAGTAGTAAGCATCTTTTTGAAGAGATTGAAAAAGAGCTTGAAAAAAAGGGAGAAAGAATAATACCTGTTTTTGCTAAATTAGAGGAAGAGTTGGAAGAGATTCCAGCTGAAGAGAGAAAAGCATTTATTAAAGAGTTTGGTATTGAAGACACGGGATTAAACCTAGTAGTGAAGGAAGCTTACCGACTTTTGGGCTTAATTACTTTTTATACTTTTGGGGATAAAGAATTGCGAGCTTGGGAGTTACCCCGAGGAAGTAAAGCTCCCCAGGCTGCAGGTAGAGTACATACTGATATGGAAAAAGGATTTATTAAAGCGGAAGTCATAAATTATGAGGAGCTAGTGACTATTGGTTCCTGGGAAAAAGCCCGAGAAGAGGGAAAAATTCGCCAGGAAGGTAAAGATTACGAAATAAAAGATGGAGATTTAGTTTACTTTCGCTTCTCTCCCCATTGAGAACAACTATCATAATTGCCAAACAGTTTACCTTCTTGAGCCAACTTCCCCAATCTCTTCCTTAAGAAAGACCCAAGGGGTGAGGGCTTTTCTCTCTCCCAGGGAGTTCCGGGAAGAGGAGTGAAGTAATGAGCATGAATTATGGCTCCCATTTTAGTTAGAGTTTCTATAGTAGAAAGAGTTTCTTTCTGGTCTTCTTCTGTTTCCCCGGGAAGACCGAATATAAAATCTATGTTAACTCGGAAGTTTTCCTGGATGGCTATTTCTGCTGCTTTAAATATCTCCTCTTTAGTGTGCCCTCTTTTCATTCTTTGGAGCATTTTCTCACTCCCTGATTGAGCGCCAATTACTAAATTATCATTGTTTACTAAAGAGCGAAGCAACTTAATGGTTTCTGGAGTTACAAATTCTGGTCTAATTTCAGAGGGAAAAGAACCGAAAAATATCCTGCCTTGAGGACCAATTATTTTCCTCACTCTGGTTAACAACTCTTGCAAGGCCTTTAAATTTATAGTCTTCCCATCTGGAGAGCCATAAGATAAAGCGTTAGGTGTGATAAACCGAATGTCGGTTAAATCTTTCCTCTTCATTAAACTAACGTATTCTAAAATCATCTCTATGCTTCGGTGTCGTACTTGTCTTCCTGATAAATAAGCTGTTTGGCAGAAATAGCAACCAAAAGGGCAACCCCGGGTAATTTCTATTGGTCCAAAAATCCCGAGACTGCGAGGAAAAGGAGGAAAAGAATCTAAATCCACGGGGTGGGGAAAAGTAATAAGGGAAGGGGAAGAATTAGCAATGAATCCTTCAATTACTTTTTCTATAGCTTCCTCTCCTTCTCTTTTTACTAACCAAGGATTGAGAGAGAAAAATTCCTCTCCTTTTGCCGTTATATGGGGTCCTCCTAAACATATCTCAAGGTGAGAGTTTAAATCTTTCAGATGGAGAAGAAAGTTTTTCTTTTCTTCTGCCTCTTTGGTCATAACTGAGGCTAAGAGCAAAGCCCTTTTTCTGTTTTTAACTTCGCTGATGAGCTTTTCACTTCGGGTAAACAGGAGGAATTCTAGATTTTCCTGATAAGAGCTTTTTTCCAGAGCTCCTAAAATAGCATTGAGGCTGTATTTATTAACAGGAGAGTACCAGACCAATAGAGGAATCTTTTCCACTTTTACTTTTTGCTCAACACTTGTATGTTTCTAGTTTGCATTTTTTTATAATACTACAGTTAGCCCCAAAAATCATAGTGATATCTGAAGGCTTTTGAGAAATCTCTAATATTTCGAGTATAAAAAGGAATTATGCTCTATAAAAATAGTGTTTTCCCAATAGCCCATCTTGAGTTGACACTTTTATATGGTAGTTATAAAATTTCTCTAGAATAAGCACTATTCCTTTTCTGCCGCAACTTTTACACCATCTTACAAAATCATATAGAGGGGGAGATATTTACTATGAAGAGGGTAATGATTTTTTTCGGAGTGTTGGTGCTTCTGGGGGGTTTCGCTTCTTTTGCTTTCTCTAGCGAGCTTCCCGTCCTTGCTGTGGTTGCTTTTGAAAACCACTCTCAAGTCCGTATCCCTGACGTGGAGAATATGGGCTTGCAGTTTTTGGAAAGTGCACTCCTTAACTCGGGGCGATTCACCCTGGTTGACCGATTATCTGTAGAGCGGTCTCTTACTGAAATTGGTTTTAGTAGCGCTTCAGGTCTTGTAGACCCTTCGTATGCCATTCAGCTGGGGAAAATGTTGGGAGCTCGATATTTAGCTATGGGAAATATCATTGATATTTCTTCCCGGACTACAGAGTTTCGAGGATATGGCATCACTACTCGCCGGTCTTTTGTTTCTCTTACCCTAAGCCTTCGAGTAATTGATGCTGAGAAGGGGACAATAGTGTTTACCGACCAGGTTACTCTCTCTCGGGAAAATCTTCCTTTTGAGTTTACCAGCGTAAGAATCTCGGGAGGAGCACGTGAAGCTCTGGGAAGTCTTATGCAAGAAGCTATTCAGCGTCTGGTGGGAAGGTTTAACCAAAGAATGGCACAAGTTGCTACTCAGCCTGCGCCTAAAGTGGGGAAGGTACGTGTGCTGGTTGATTCTATCCCTTCGGGGGCGGATGTAGAAATTGGAGGGCTTTTCTGGGGGAACACTCCCTGTGAACTTAGCTTAGAGGAAGGGAAGGTGGTGGAAATTGCCATAAGCCTGGCTGGATATGAAACCTGGGTGAAGAAGGTTCTTATTCGCCCTGAACTTACCATTACTGCCACATTACGGGAACTTCCTCCTCCCCCTAGCGGTGATGTGAAAACTGAAGTGCAAGTCGAAGTGGGTGTTCAAGGTGAGAACCGATGAAAAAATTTATATTTATTCTAATTGTTTGTTTTCTCCTGTTTCCCTGTGGGTCTTTATTGTCTCTTACCAAGCCTACGGTTATAGTGGTAGGATTTGATATTACTATTCCAGGGCTTCAGTATGAACCTACTCTTCCTGCAGCTTTGACTGACCTTATGATTAATGCTCTCATCAATAGTAACCGCTTCCGAGTCTTTGAGCGAAGAAAACTCGAAAGTCTCGTTACGGAGCAAGGTTTTCAGCACTTTTCGGGCCTTGTGGATCCTTCTACTGCTGTTCAGCTGGGAAAGATGGTGGGAGCTAATTTTGTGGTAACAGGAAGTATCACCGGTATCTCCTCCCGAAGTAAGGGAGGAGTGCATATTGGTCCAGTAACAGTAGGAAGTGGTGCTACTCTTGTTACTCTCACCGTGCGTATTGTGGATGTGCAAACAGGAGAAATCCTCTACTCGGAGGTGAAGCAAGAGAAAGCTTCCCGCTCTGCAGTAGGTCTGGCTATTGGAGGCTTTGATGCTTATTCTCAAACGAGCCAGGACATTATTTCGGCGGTGAATGTTGCCTGTGAAGAGATCGTTGCCACATTTGTGCAGCGAATGGATGAGGGGATAGGAGAGCTTGCTTCTCGCCCTTTAGAGGGGTATGTGGTACAAGTTAGTGGTGATACTTTATACCTTAACTTAGGTCGAGATTCAGGAATTAAAGTGGGAGACCTGGTGCGCATTTACCACCCTGGAAAGGCCATTATAGACCCTAAGACCGGAGAGGTTCTGGATCAGGAACTCGTCTTTGTAGCTGAAGCTCGGATAGGTAAAGTGAAAGAGAGAATTTCTGAGGCTATAATTATGAGGAAACAGGGAAACGTTGTTTCTGAAGACATTGTAGAAGTAGTAGGAGGAGAGGAAAGTTCCCTGCCATCTGAAGAAACATTTGCTCTTTATGAGAAGACAAATTTGGGGGAGGAAAATATTGAGGAGGAGATTCCTGAGGAGGAAGGAGGGGCCTCCCCCTACGTAGTTTTTTCTCCAGAGGTTGAAATATCATCACCTGAAGAGACCGAAACGCCATCAGATGAGCAAACTGTATTTGAGGGTGTGACAGTGAGCTATTATCGTGAATTCTACCCTAAGGGAGAATTGAAGGTTGAGTATACTTATTATCTCAAGGAGGGAAAGAAAATAGAACACGGGACCTTCACCAAATGGTATGATAACGGACAAATTATGATTCAGGGAACATATCGCCACGGGAAGAAAGATGGGCTGTGGCGAGAATGTCTCCGCAACGGTATTCCCAAAACTGAAGGAATTTATAAAGAAGGAGTAAAAGAAGGGTTGTGGGTAGTTTTCTACCCTAGCGGAAGGAAACACTTTGAAGGAATGTACCACAATGATCAGAAAGACGGAGAATGGATTGAGTATGGAGGAGACGGAAGTGTTTTTGCCCGTACCGTGTATGAAAGGGGACGAGTAGTGGAGGGAAGCTAAATCCATTTTAATGACTATGAGGGGACAAGCCCCCTTATAACCCCCAAAAAATAAAAACAAACAGCCTACGGCGTAAGACTTAAAGCAAATTAGATAAGAAAAAGATCTTGATAGGCACGCTAGGACGATTTTTCCCAGCGTGCCTACGGCGTAAGACTAAAACATGAAAGACAAAAAAACCAAAGAGTAAAAATTACTGAGGGGAAAAGCATCCTCCGTGCCTACGGCGCAAGAAAACAGCCTGCGGCGCTAAAAGATTAAAACAAAGAGAAAAAAGAAAATATATATTAAGAAAAAAACACTTTCCCCAGTGCCGTAGGCACTGGGGAAACAAAACTTACTGAAGGAGAGAAAACATCAGGACGAGTATTGGAAAAGAAAAAGCTATTCCAATACTCGTATAATCTCCTGACTTATCAGCTCCTCAATCTGTGTTACCCGAAAATGATAATCCCCAAAAGGAAACACCTGATATAGGCTGATTTCTGGAACTTATGGTGCAACTTGGGATAAGCAAAAACAATCTTTTCTGCTCGTAGACTATGGGTGTTACTTTTTGTAAGATAATTTCCTTTGATATTGGATGTCGAATCACTTTGAGCTCCTACTTATATAATTTAACAAATCTGTTATAGCATTTACCCTAAAGACCGGCATTTGTAAAATGTTGAGGGGGCATTTCTTTTTTTCTATCAGTTACCAATACCAAAATGGTTACTCGACGTTTTGCAAGGAGTAAAAATGTTTTATGGTGGTTTCGTTTTTTGGTCTTAGTAAATCCTAAAAGATAAATTACCACAGGCTTTACAGTTAATTATAATGTTAATACAAGGCGTTAACGAAGGCGGTAGAACTGTAGGGAAAATAATAGATGGGGATAAAATCAGTCCCAGGCTGAGTGGATACCTAGGTAAAGCGAGAAAGGCTGGGCAGAATAACAGGGGATGCTCTTTTGGGAGTAACTGAACTAGAAGGACCTGAACAATAAAAAACCGTTTGAGGAATAAAGATTACCGATAAAGTGTATAAGTGTAATAGTGAGCGGAGCGGATGCATTGCTTTAGTCCTGGGAAGATGACAGGACTTTTATTGATTTATGGAGAGGAAACAGGGGATGAACTAAAAGCCGAGCCGACTTTAAACCTGTTCGTTAGAGAGGAGGTTTACTGCCGTTTTGTTCGATATTATATTTAAAAATGTTATATTTCAAATTGCTAATTATAACTTTACTATCTTTGCTCTGGCAGTTCTCCTCACCAGTTTAGTAATTCTCTCGATTGGGATAATAACTCTAATTCGAGAGAAAGTCTCCCGGGAGAGTGTTCTCTTCTTTTTAGTCACTCTGACAGTTTTTATGTGGATGTCTTCCAATTCTTTTATGTATGTCTCTCCTAATGAAGAAACAGCAATCCGGTGGGATAAGATAGCTTGTTTGGGATTTCCTTTTATTCCCACGGCCCTTTTTCAGTTTACCATTTTTGCTCTGCGAACTTATCCTTCTCAACAACGAAAGGCCTGGATAGGCTGGATTCTCTCTTTATTTTTTTCTATATGTGCTTTTACCAGTGACAATTTTATTATAGGAGCAACGTTATATCCCTGGGGATATTTTACCTACTATGGATGGGCAAGTATTCCCTTTTTAGTTTTTTTTGGCTATATGTTGTTTGCAAGCCTCTTACAATATTACAGAAAGAGCCGAGAAGAAGTATCTTTCATAGCTAAGCTCCGAACCAGATTGTTTTTTCGAGCTTTCTTAGTAGCTAGCTTAGCAACCGTTGAATTTTTACCTACTTTAGGAGTTCCTATTCCTCCCTTAGCCTTTATTCCTGTCCTTTCCTTCGTCTTTTTAGGTGCACCAGTTATCTGGCGCTATCACTTAGTAGATATTACTCCTGCTTTGGCTGCTCAAGAAGTCATCAATAATATGAGTGATGCTCTGTTAGTATTTGACCGAGAAGGAATAGTTCAGCTGGTTAACCCTGCTTCTTGTCAACTGATAGGGAAAAAAGAGAGGGAGATAAAAGGATTACCCATCCGGTCTCTTTTACCTCACCTTTTTTCTCCTGAAGAAGAAAAGCTTATCCAAGAGGGTTTAAAAGTTAATCGCCCTTTCATCCTTAATCTAAGAGGTGATAAGGAACTCCTCTTAGAAGCATCTCTTTCTCCTATCCAAAAGAATGATGAGATATTAGCCTGGGTAGCTTTAATTAGAGATGTAACTGAGTTAAAGAAAGCCCAAAAAGAGCTTGCTCAATCAGAGGAGCGCTATCGGACTATTTTTGAAAATACTGGTTCGGCTACTATTTTAGTAGAGGAAGATATGACTATCTCTTTAGCCAATCAAGAGTTTGCCAGAATAGTCGGTCTTCCTAAAGAGGAAATAGAAGGAAAAAAGAAGTTCACCCAATTCTTTGCTTCTCCCTTTGTCTCCCAGATGGTAGAATACCACCAAAAACGCCGCATTAACCCCCAAGTAGTTCCTAAACAATATACCACCCATCTTATAGACCAAGAGGGTAACGTTAGAGAAGTTTTAGCCAGTGTAGACCTCATTCCCCACACTAAACAATCAATAGCCTCTTTAGTAGATGTTACCGACCTCCGGATGGCAGAACAGCAGATTGCTTTCCAGCTGGATATGCTCAGCCGTCTCTATCGGGGAGCTCAAGAGCTCTCTGAAACTTTAGATTTAAGTA
>Ga0134101_1002432_pt1 | contig 11015 bp, 8 predicted proteins | sample 12_3_2metaG_FD_94446 | JGI IMG/M metagenome (GOLD analysis project Ga0134101, IMG submission 94446) | Switchgrass degrading microbial communities from high solid loading bioreactors in New Hampshire, USA - 12_48_3.3_201_A2 metaG | ecosystem: Engineered > Bioreactor > Semi-continuous > Anaerobic >...
ATTACCGATGATGCGCCGTGGAGAACTATCGGGAACCCGGGAAGCCTTCTTGATACTTCCTCGAGAATGTCAAAGCGCAGTTTCGGCTCGCCGCTGAACTTATATGCGCCATGGCTTGTGCCGATGGCGATAGCCAGTGAATCAACGCCAGTCCTGCTTACGAATTCTTCAACTTCTTCGGGCTTGGTGTATGAAGAATCCTCAGCTGATACATTGATATCGTCCTCTACGCCGGCAAGGCGTCCAAGTTCGCCTTCAACAGTTACGCCATGAGCATGAGCGTATTCAACAACCTTTTTGGTAAGAGCAATATTTTCTTCGAACGGGAGATGTGAACCATCTATCATAACGGAAGTAAAGCCGCCGTCGATACATGATTTACAGAGTTCAAAGGAATCGCCGTGGTCAAGATGAATGGCTATGGGAAGATCGGTCTCTGCAATAGCTGCCTCTATCAGTTTCATCAGGTAAGTATGCTTGGCATACTTTCTCGCACCCGAAGAAACCTGCAGTATCAGGGGAGCGTTGACCTCCTTGGCTGCTTCGGTTATGCCCTGTACAATTTCCATGTTGTTCACATTGAAGGCGCCTATTGCATAACCACCCTCATATGCTTTCTTAAGCATATCCTTGGTATTAACTATTGGCATAAAATTCAACTCCTTTTTTATATTTATTTGTGAAAAATATCACAGTTTGATCAGTATAATTGTATCAGAATGTCCCTATAAATCAAGGGTGTAAACAAATAAAATACCCCTGTTAAATGAGGATCTCCGCATCCAGGATTTCCTCGCAGGTATATTTATCTTTGTCGGTAAAACGCACCCTGCAGCAGGAAGCGGTTTTGTCCTGCGGAACAAAGTATATTATGCCCGTTGAGCGTATATCGATCCTTATCCTGTCAAATATGTCGGTCTGGAGTATAGTTATAATTTCCAGTACGTAATCCACGGGGTTATGACTGGTCTTTGCCTTGATAACTATAGGAAGGCCCCCGGTGTTTTCGGGCGAATATACCGTTACGTGGACGCTTCCGGGTTCCAGCGGGTTCTGAGTGGGATACAGGATATCCCTTTCAAACATTGCCTTTTTCATAATGACCCCCTTCGGTCTGCATAACTTTCCCATTTAGTTTACAATAATCGAGCAAAGGTTACAAGTTAAATTTAAGGCTTATGCCCCGGTCATCATGCTTCTGCCCTTGCTGTCATCCTGAGCGAAGGGAAAAATCTGATTTCGCCATCCTTTAGTGAAGCGACGGATGACAGTTAAGACTGTCATACAAGGTTTTCACCTTTTCCTTAAGCTCTTCGGGGCTGCCGTTGTTCTCTATTGTCTCGTGAGCCAGCTTTTTGTACTCGTCCTGGGTAAGCTGCGAATTTATGCGCTTTATGGCATCTTCGCGGCTGATGCCGCTCCGTTCCATCACTCTCCTGATCCTTGTCTCGTCGTCGCTCGTCACGACCCATACCCTGTCGACGTTATCAAGGAAGCCTCGTTTCACGGGTATAGGCACATCAAGCACCAGGACTCCGTCGAACCCGGAAGCCCTCATGGACCTGATGGTTTCATCGATTACCGAAATGACTTCCTTATGGATAATTCTTTCGAGTTCCTGCTTTTTCTCTTCCGACGAAAACACGATCCGGGCAAGTTTTTGCCTGTCCAGGGTCCCGTCGCCTTTGAAGACGCCCGGGCCGAAGACCTTTCTTATTTCAGCCCATGCGGGTTTATGGGGCTCAGTTACTTCCTTCGATATCCGGTCGGCATCCAGCACGACCGCCCCAAGCTCTTTCAGTATCCCCGACACGGTCGTCTTGCCCGCGCCGATACCGCCTGTCACTCCGATAACTATCATACCTCTACACTCTGCCTTTATAGTATTGCACGTAAGACAGTGCGAAAATTTCTTTAATACAATTACTTATTCAGAATAGAAGCAAAGGAACGGGTTCCTTGCCTAAACGTCTCCGGGCATGCTGTTCAGATCTTCCTGCTGTCCTCGTCGCAGGAAGTTGTAAATAGCATAGTTTGCTCTCGCGAGGTCGCCGGCAATCACGCCATCCGGGCGTGTGCCGTCTATAAATCTGCATCCGGCAGATTTTACCTCACTCGAGCTGCACTGTTCGCACTACAACTTTCAACTGCTCCTGCGGAGGCAATTCATCTCTGAACAGCATGCCGTAACATTGTCTATAATAGTTACATGTACTCAATTAACGCGGAATGCCTATTTTGCGTCGTACCAGGTGGCCCCGGTCGACACGTCCGCGATCAGCGGAACTGCAAGCTCCACGGCCGATTCCATGTTGCGCCTTACAATCTCCTTCACCTGCTCAAGTTCTTCGGCAGCCGCTTCCACGAGCAATTCGTCATGGACCTGGAGTATGAGCCTTGACTTTAAGCTTTTTTCCTTGAGCTCCCTCCATACCCTGACCATGGCTATCTTTATTATATCCGCGGCGCTGCCCTGGATAGGCGTGTTAAGGGCGACTCGCCTTCCGAACTCACGGACCTGGAAGTTGGGTGATTTAAGCTCCGGGATATAGCGCTTCCTGTGGAGCATGGTTTCCACGTAACCCTTTTCTTTTGCCGATTCGGCAATATCGTTCATATACTTCCTGACATTCGGGTACGTGGAGAGATACCCCTCTATATATCTGGCGGCCTCTTTCCTGGTGACCCCTATATCCTTCGCCAGCGAAAAATCCCCTATCCCGTAAACTATTCCGAAATTGACAGCCTTGGCTCTCCTCCTCATCTCAGGCGTGACCATGTCTATCGGAACCCCGAACACCTGGGACGCCGTCATGGCGTGGATATCAAGGCCTTCGGTAAACGCTTTCTTAAGCATCTCGTCCCCCGTGATATGAGCCAGTACTCTAAGCTCTATCTGTGAGTAGTCGGCGTCTACCAGCACGAACCCGTCTTCGGGGATGAATGCCTGCCTGATCTCCCTGCCCATGTCGGTGCGTACGGGGATGTTCTGGAGGTTCGGCTCGGTGCTCGATATCCTTCCCGTGGCTGTCACGGTCTGGTTGAAGCTGGAATGGATTCTTCCGGTATCAGGGTTGATGACCTTTACCAGTCCCTCAACATAAGTGGATTTAAGCTTTGTGAGCTGCCGGTATTCCAGGATGCACGGGATTATCTCATGGGCGTCGGACAGCTCGCTCAATGTTTCGGCATCGGTGGAATAGCCGGTTTTAGTCTTTTTGGAAGCCTTCAGGCCCATCTTTTCGAACAGGATCGTGCCGAGCTGTTTCGTGGAGTTTATGTTGAATTCTTCCCCTGCAAGCATGTGAATGGTCTGCTCAAGGGATCGGATATTATGATCAAGACGCACGCCGTATTCTTCAAGGTACTCCTGATCCACCCTGAACCCGTAGTACTCCATGCTTCCCAGGACAAGGGCCAGCGGCTGCTCCACGTTATAGAAGAGCTCGTTCTGCCCGCTGTTCTCAAGGATCCCTTTTTGCTTTTCATATATCGGCTTAAGGACCGAAAGCGAATCGCGGAGATAGCGGAAAAGCCTGTCGGTATCAGGCTCAACTTCTGCCTGCCTGCCTTTGCTTTTTGTCTCCGGCGCGTCAATGCTGACGCCCGCATACTTCTTTGCCAGGACCGGGATCGAATAATCCGCTGCCAGCGCGTCTATAAGATATTCGGCAAGCATGGTGTCGAAGTAACCGGCGGTTATGTCTCCGCATCGGCACAGGACCCACGTATAAAGTTCCTTTATATTATGGGTCACGATTGTGACTGACTTATTCTCAAGCAGAGGTTTCAAGGCATCGGCAATGGCCTGTTCCTCAATGTTCTCAGCATAGAACCCCTTTTTGCCCGTCCCCATGCTTATCGCCCGGAGATGTCCGCCCACCTTGCCCGTCTTCCGGACCAATGGGACAAGATATACCAGGCCTTCGTTTTCAGTGGCGAGGGCAATCAATTCGGTAACCGCTTCCCTCAGCCTTTCGGAAGCCTCAATCCGCTCACAGCAGATCTCCGGAACCCTTTGGGTTATGCAGGGATCATCTTCCGCGCTGTCCAGGCCCATTTTCTTTATCAGGGAGTTGAATTCCAGGTCCCGGAACACTTCAAGGAGCTCTTTCCTGTTTATCTCTTCACGCTTAAGTTCCCGGACTTTCCAGCTGACGTCGCCGTTTCTCAGTATGGTCCCCAGCTCGCGGCTCAGGTAGGCCATATCTTTGTGTTCCAGCAGGGTTTCCCTGAGTTTTTCCCTTGTGATGGACGAAACGTTTTCATAGAGATTGTCGATGGTCCCGAACTGCCTGATCAGCTCAAGGGCAGTTTTCTCGCCTACGCCCTTCACACCCGGTATATTGTCGGACGCATCCCCCATGAGAGCTTTCAGTTCGATCATGCTCTCAGGGCAGATGCCATATTTCTGCCTTATCTCTTCAGGGGTATACCTGGTGGTTATGGTCGTGCCCTTCGATGTGGTAGGAATGATGACTGTAATATTCTCGTTAACGAGCTGGAGGGCGTCCCTGTCGCCGGTCAGTATGGAAACGCTGATTCCCTCCGATTCGGCCTGCCTGGACAGTATTCCGATAATGTCGTCTGCTTCAAGGCCCTCTTTCTCCGTTATGGGGATGTTCATGGCCTCAAGAACTTTCTTGACTATCGGAAGCTGTATGGCCAGTTCATCAGGCATCCCCTTCCTTGTGGCCTTGTAGCCGTCATACATCATATGACGGAAGGTCCTGGCCTTCAGGTCGAAGGCCACGGCGATATAATCAGGTTGCTCCTCCTCGATATACTTGTTCAGTATATTCACAAAGCCATAGACCGCGTTGGTTGGCGTTCCGTCGGCTTTTGACAGCATCCTGGGCCCGCTGATGGCATAAAAGGCCCTGTTCAGGATACTGTTCCCGTCGATCAACAATAATTTGCCGTTCATCTGCTTCTCCTCCCGGGGCGTTTGAAAAGCCTGCAGCTTGTAAATTTATGCCGGTTTATTATATAATAACCGAAGAATGTTGCGGTTTTTTCGCAATCAGGCTGCCCCATATTATTGTATAATAATGGCGAACTATAATCCATAAAGTTTTACCCTGTTCCAAAAGGGATATAATAAGCTTTAACTGATACAGAGCCAGTATTCCCGGGAGAAAAACATGAAGAAGTTTTTTGTGAGATTACGTATCGGCATTGCAATAATAGTGACGAAGTTTTTGGTTTTCGTGCTGAGGCTGCTTGGAAGAGGCGGCACAAGCCTTCCCGGAAAAGCAGCGCTGAAGATTTATCCTGAGCTTCTTTCGGTGCTCTCTGACCGTTTCAGGGTTATCATGATCACCGGTACCAACGGAAAGACGACCACCTCGCGTATCGTTGCGGGTATGCTCGATCAGGCCGGCATCAGGTATGTTTCCAATAAATCGGGAGCCAATCTCTCAAGCGGTATCGCCACAACGATAGTCAGCGCCCTTTCCCTTTCAGGCAAGCCGCTGGTAAGAACCGTCCTCCTTGAAACCGACGAGGCCGCGTTCAGGACCGTGGCTCCCATGCTTAAGCCCGAAATAGCTATAGTCACCAATTTCTTCCGTGACCAGCTTGACCGTTACGGTGAGCTTTATACAACCCTGAACAATGTTAGGGAAGGCATTAAGGGCACTCCCGAAACCAGGCTCATTCTTAACGCCGACGATTCCCTCTGCGCTTCCCTGGGCAGGGACGTTCCAAACCAGGTCATCTATTTCGGCCTTGGAGATAACGTATATCCCGAGGATTTCGTGAAAGCCAACACCGATGCCGCTTTCTGCATCAACTGCAAATCGCGTTATGACTATATATCAAGTTCTTTCGGCCACCTCGGGCATTTCCGGTGTCCTTCCTGCGGGTATGAAAGGCCCGGGGCTCAGATCGAGTGCACGCAGATCCTGGAGTATGATAACCTGAGTTCGACCATTGAAATAAGGACTCCATCGGGAAAAATAACCGCGAAACTTGCCCTGCCTGGCCTTTACAACATATACAACGCCCTGGCCGGAACTGCCGTGGGACATCTCCTTGAGCTTGGAGAAAATGACCTGGTCCGTGTTCTTGAAGGATTTGAATGCGGCTTCGGCAGGATGGAGTCATTCGAAGCGGAGGGAAGGACCTTCAGGATGATACTGGTCAAGAATCCCACGGGGTTCAACCAGGTCCTCAGGTACCTCATGACCCAGGCCGACAAGTGCGTCATCGCTTTTATAATTAACGACAGGATTGCCGACGGGACCGACATATCATGGCTCTGGGACGTGGATTTTGAGATTCTGTCCTTCATCCTGAACAAGGTCCGAAAATTCTATGTCTCCGGCATCAGGGCCGAGGACATGGCTGTAAGGCTGAAATATGCCGGCGTCCCGCAGGACAGCATCTTCATCGAGCATGACGGCAATAAGCTTATAAACAGCATGATTGAGGCATCAGGAGAAAAAGAAAACCTGTATATACTTCCCACGTACACGGCCATGCTCGATATACGCAAAACCCTCAGGGAACGCTTTAATCTGAAGGAATTCTGGAAATAGTTCGGCGTCTGCCGCTCAGAAGGGAAAATGGATCATGTACGAAATCAATATATGCCATCTATATCCTGATCTTTTGAACCTGTACGGTGACAGGGGCAATATCATATGCCTTTCAAAGCGCTGTGAATGGCGCGGTATAGAAGTGAACGTAAAGGGTATATCCATCGGAGACGACTTCCGCTGGGAGGACTATGATATCATATTCATAGGCGGAGGACAGGATTATGAGCAGACCATACTGCAGGACGACCTGATGAATGGCAAGCGCCAGGGCATCATTGAAGCCGTCGAGGCAGGCAAAGTCTTTCTTGCCATCTGCGGCGGCTACCAGATCCTTGGCAAATACTACAGGACCCATGACGGAAAAGATATCGAGTGTATCGGGGCCCTGAACCTGTGGACCCACGGCGGGGATACCCGTCTTATAGGGAACCTGGTCTTCGAGGTGGATTTCTTAAAGACTAAGGATAATAACGGTTACATCGTAGGCTTTGAGAACCATGGGGGCAAGACTTACCTCGGCGAAGGCGTGAAGCCGCTTGGAAAGGTAATCAAAGGCTTCGGCAACAACGGCGGGGACGGCTTTGAAGGGGCTGTTTACAAGAACACCTTCTGTACCTATTCCCATGGAAGCCTTCTGCCCAAGAACCCGGCCCTGGCCGATCATTTGATTATGCTTGCCCTTCTCAACAAGTATCCCGATTTCCAGGGGCTCGAACCCATCGACGACACCCTCGAAAACCTCGCCCACAGCACGCTCATCAAGCGCTTCACCGAATGAGTATCGGGGACGGAGGTTTTCACTCATTTTGAGCATCGGGGACGGAGGTTTTCACTCATCAAAAAGCTGTGTGTCTGAATTAAAGATTGACCCAAATGTTGCCGTTCTGATTGCTGCGTATGCATGCTTCAACAAACTTTATACCGCATATTCCGTCACGGAGGGTTGGATAAAAGTATTGCTTCGTATCCCCTTCCTTGCGGCTTGCCAATGTTTTTAAAAATCCTGAGTAGATATTTATAAAGCCGGTAGTCTGCGGATCGGTAAGATTGGGAGATTTATGGGCAAACTTTTTAACCGCTTCTGATGAGACACCCGGTTCGCGATGTATAACGGACCTTCCATCCAGATAATCAACCATTACGCTTGCATGACAGTCAAAGTTCCACCTTATTGTACCCTTTTCGCAGAGTATCTCCAGTTCGATGTCATTGTCATGCCCGCAGGCAGCCTGTGCGACGGATATCGTTCCTTCAACGCCGTTATCATATTCCACAAGGACAGTCCCTGTCGTGTCAAGTTCGACCTGGCCAGGCTTATTGATGAGCCTGGCCAATACTTTTTTAAGGTTACTGCCCATTAAAAACCTTCCGAGATAGTCCAGATGAGTTCCAAGATCGGCAATTGTACCGCCTGGGCCGCTTATTGCCTTTGTAAAGCGCCATGTCTTTATGTCATTCGCTATGATTTCAGCCAACCTGGAACCCCTGTAATATTTAAGCGATATAAAATACGCCTTCCCGACTTCGCCCGAGTTGTAGATTTCCCTGGCCAAATGAACAAAAGGCAAGCCGCCGTAAGTATACGTTACCGCAAAGAGAAGGCCGCGTTCCTCCGCAATTCTCTCAAGTTCATATGCCTGTTCGGATGTCACCGTTACAGGCTTGTCACAAACGACATTGAAACCCCTTGACAAAAACTCCCTGCAAACCGGATAATGGCTTATATTAGGCGTGGTTACTATGACAAAATCCAGCTTGTCCGGCCTTTTCGATTCGGCTTCAGCCATTTCGGCATAATCGGTATAAACCCTTTCGGGATCTAATCCATAAGAACGGCCAAACTCCATATTCTTATCACTGTTTCGTGAGAAACAGCCTGCCTTGAGTTCTGCCAAATCATCAAACTCAGCAGCAGCAATATGACTATGAGAAATCCTGCCGCCCCGATCAATCCAAATGTAAGCTTCATACGACCAATCCCCCGATCCATATTACTGCTGTTAGCGCCATCATGCACTAAAAGTCGGCATTATTGACAGTCCTGGGGTAAGGGATGACATCCCGGATATTCTGCATGCCGGTCATGTACATGAGCATACGTTCGAATCCCAGGCCGAAACCTGCATGTTTGGTCCCTCCGAAACGCCTGGTATCAATATACCATTTGTAATCCTCTTTCTTCATACCCAGTTCTTCTATGCGTCTTTCAAGCACATCTGCCCGTTCTTCCCTCTGGCTTCCGCCGATTATTTCGCCAACACCGGGTACCAGAAGATCCATGGCCGCAACAGTCTTATTGTCATCATTGAGCCTCATGTAAAAGGCTTTTATTTCCTTCGGATAATCTATGACGAACACGGGCTTTTTCATGATCTCCTCGGTAATATAGCGCTCGTGCTCGGTCTGGAGATCGCATCCCCACTTTACAGGATACTGGAACTGCCTGCCGCTTTTTTCAAGGAGATCGATCGCTTCGGTATATGTCAGCACGCCGAACTCCGAGTTCAGTATTCCGTTCAGTCTTTCATACAGTCCCTGGTCGATGAACGAGTTGAAGAAGTCCATCTCCTCTTTTGCATTCTCCATTACATAGCTGATAATATAGCGGATCATATCCTCAGCCAGCTTCATGTCGTCCTGGAGGTCTGCAAAGGCTATTTCGGGCTCGATCATCCAGAACTCTGCGGCATGGCGCGGCGTATTGCTGTTTTCAGCACGGAATGTTGGACCGAAGGTATAAACTTTACCGAAAGCGAGGGCGTAAGGCTCGACTGCAAGCTGTCCGCTGACCGTAAGCGATGTCAGTTTTCCGAAAAAGTCCTGGCTGTAATCCACTTCTCCATCCGGAGTCTTCGGAGGATTTGCCAGGTCCAGGGTCGTTACCTGGAACATCTCGCCCGCTCCCTCACAGTCGCTGGAAGTGATTATCGGGGTATGGACATATACAAATCCCCTCTCCTGGAAGAAGCGATGTATTGCATAGGCCAAAACAGAGCGCACCCTGAATACTGCCGAGAAGGTATTGGTTCTTGGACGCAGGTGAGCTATCGTCCTTAAAAATTCAAAAGAATGTCTCTTTTTCTGCAAAGGATATTCGGGAACGGAAGCGCCTTCGATCTCGACCGACATCGCCTTTATCTCGAAAGGCTGCTTGGCCTGGGGGGTATCAACGACTATCCCCTTCACCCTTATGGCGCTGCCGATATTCAGACGGGCGATTTCCTGGAAGTTGTCCAGGGTATCGTCAAAAACAATCTGAATATTTTTGAAAAACGACCCGTCATTGATTTCTATAAAGCCGAAGGTCTTGGTATCCCTGATGGTACGTATCCATCCGCAGACCAGGACCTCCCTGCCCGCAAGTTCCTTATAGGTTTTGTAAAGTTCGCGTATCTCTGTCCTGTTCACTTGTAACCAACTCCATTATTACATTGGATTTTATAATGATTAATTATACCATACCATGAGCTTAATAAACAGTTTGAAGCAGGGGGACGGTTCCTATGCTTCATTCGGAAGACCGTCCGGAATCCAATTAAAGGAAAAATGAAGCAGAGGAACCGTCCCCTTGCTTCACTCAAGTAAGTTTACGACTGAGATGACGATGGGGGCGGTGATTATGGACAACAGTGTGGAAACAGTCACGCACTTCGAGGCAAAAACCGAGTCTTTATCGAACAGCTCGGCGAAAATCGTGGTGTTGGCCGCCGCAGGCATGGCAAGGGCTGTGACCAGAACGGCGGCAGGCAGCGTCGGTACGCCCGCGATGTACGCCAGTGCAAAATATAGCAGCGGCATGAAAATCAGCCGTATAAACGATGACAGGTAAACCCGCCAGTCGCTGAAAACGGTGTGCAGCTTCGTCGTGCTCATGACTCCTCCTATAATCAGCATGGACAGGGGCATGGTCATGTCCCCTACGGCCTTTACCGCTCCCTTTACCGGTTCCGGTACCGGTATGCTGAAAAGGAAGACCACCAGCCCCACGTAAAGGGCAATGATCGACGGGCTTACAAGAAGCTTTTTGATGATCTGCCCCGCGGAACCCTTCCCGCCATACAGCATGTACCCGTAGGTCCAAAGCACTGCATTGAACGTCACAATATAGAATGACCCGTAGAACACGCCTTCGCTTCCGAAGAGTGAATTTATAAACGGCAGGCCTATGTAGCCGCAATTGGAAAAGATGGCAGTGAACCGAAGGACAGGCACGATTTTATCTTCAAACCTGCCATATATCAGCTTCGAAAGAAGTATGGAAACAACAAACATTCCCATACCCGTTCCTACAATCCACAAAACGTTCACCATACGGTCCTTTGAGAACTCTATAAAAAATGAGTTAAGTATCATCATGGGCGACGATACATAAAGAAGGACTTCGGAAAGTTTCCTGGTCCCGGTGGAATCCAATATATTGAACTTTCCGGCCACAAACCCTACAACAAGGATAATAAACAGAATGATAAC
>Ga0134101_1002464_pt1 | contig 10895 bp, 8 predicted proteins | sample 12_3_2metaG_FD_94446 | JGI IMG/M metagenome (GOLD analysis project Ga0134101, IMG submission 94446) | Switchgrass degrading microbial communities from high solid loading bioreactors in New Hampshire, USA - 12_48_3.3_201_A2 metaG | ecosystem: Engineered > Bioreactor > Semi-continuous > Anaerobic >...
CTTGTCAGACCGTAAATAAGCCCGGCGCTGAAAGCGTCACCGCCGCCTATTTTATCTATCATAAAAATGGAATAGGTGCGTGAATAATAACCTTTTCCGTCTTTGAACAGCATCGCAGAAAACTCATTTACCTCTCCGGAAATAGTTCTGCGCTTTGTTATAGCAACAGAGCCAACATTAAACTTATTCGCAAGCACTGAAGCAATCTCATCAAGCTCGTCGCTTTCTATGCCAAAAATCTCTTTTGCCTGATTCTCGTTTATAATCAGCACATCAATTCCTGTGATGAGGTCAGTCATTACCTTGCATGCCTCTTCAACTGACCACAGTTTTGAACGATAATTGAAGTCGCAGGAAATACGGACCCCAGCTTTTTTCGCGGCCTCAACGGCGCGCTTTGTAATCTCGGGCAAATTCCCGCCGAGCGCCGGGGTAATCCCTGAAAAATGGAACCATTCCGCTCCCTTGAAAATATCTTCAAAATCGTAATCATCAAGCCCAGAGAGGGAAAAATCAGAGTATTTGCGGTCATATACGACTTGAGGCGGGCGCTGTGAAGCGCCTTTTTCTGTGTAATATACGCCGAGGCGCCCGTTACCGCGTACGATTTTTGATGTATCTATACCCCAGTATTTAAGGTTTCTAATGCAGGATTCACCCAGCGGATTTTTAGGCAGCTTTGTGACATAAACTGAATCTTTGCCCCACTGTGCCAAAGCGGCGGCCGTATTGGCCTCGCTTCCGCCGAAATATGCCGTAAAGCTGGACGCCTGCATTATTCTCTGATATGACGGAGCCTGGAGTCTCATCATTATTTCGCCGAATGTTACTATTTTACCCATACCGTTCACCTACTTATAACGTTATTTCATACGTGCTTTAGCGACAGCTTCTACAAAACGCGCAGCCTTCTCTGTGACGATACTGTAATCCCCGCCGCATTTGGTCAGGTCGCTGCCCGAACCGACAGCAACAGCGCCGGCCTTTATCCATTCACCCGCGTTGTCGATACTTACACCGCCGGTCGGCATAAAGTCAGCCTGCGGCAGCGGCCCCTTGAACGCTTTGATGATAGACGGGCCGTAAGCATTTCCCGGAAACAGCTTGATTATCTGACAGCCATATTCAAGGGCAGTGACTGCCTCAGTCACCGTCATAACCCCCGGCACAACCGCTATGGCATAACGGTTGCACAGCTTTATTGTCTCCACATTTAGCGAAGGGCTGACGATAAACTGCGCTCCCGCCAGAATACAGATACGGGCGGTTTCAGGATCAAGCACTGTTCCAGCCCCAATTAATACGTCGTCATTGTCGGCATATTTGGCAGCCACTTCTTTGATTATATCAACAGCACCCGGAACCGTCATTGTGATTTCAATAGCTCCAATTCCGCCGGCAACTGCGGCGTCAATAAGTTTTCCGGCCTCCGCCGCACTGCCGGCACGGATAACGGCGACTACACCGACTTTTTTTATCTTGCTGAATACTTCGGCGCGATCCATGACGTTTACCCCCATTTAAATATTAAAATATTTCTTAGCGTTTTCAAAAGCGATTCCTTTAACGAGTTTTGTCAGAATTTCTTCGTCATTCGGGTATTGCCCGCTTTCCACCCAATTGCCGATGAGATTGCAGACAATGCGCCTGAAATACTCGTGGCGCGGATACGAAAGAAAGCTGCGGCTGTCCGTTACCATACCGCAGAATTTGCCGAGAACGCCGAGAGCCGCCAGGTCCTTCATCTGCCTTTCCATGCCCTCAATGTGGTCGTTTACCCACCACGCGGAGCCGAACTGAATCTTGCTCGGCACTTCGCTGGACTGGAAGTTTCCAAGCATTGTGCCCAAAACGTAATTGTCCTTCGGGTTCAGCGTGAACAGGATAGTCTTCGGCAGAATATCCTTTGTATTAAGGCTGTCGAGGAAGCGCGAAAGCGGTTCCGCTATTTCTTTGTCGTCGACTGAGTCAAAACCGGTATCCGGGCCCAGTTTTTTGAACATCTTCGTATTATTGTTCCTCATAGCGCCGATGTGGAGTTCCATTGCTATGTTGTGCTTTACATACTCAGCGCTGAGATGTGTCATAAGGGCCGTCTTATATTTTTCAATCTCACAGGTGTCAAGTGCTATGCCCGAAAGCGCTTTCTTAAAGATAGCCTCTACCTCGGACTCAGTTGCTTCGCGGTACGGGACATAAACAAACGCATGGTCGCTTGCAACACAGCCCATTGAGGCAAAGAATTCTATGCGCTCGGAAAGAACGGTTTTCAAATCGTCAAAGCTGTTGATTTCCTTGCCTGCAGCGTCGGCAAGCCGCTTTATATATGCCGCAAAACCGTTCGCTTCAATATTAAGGGCTTTGTCGGGGCGGAAAGCCGGGATGACCTTTACGTCAAAGCTCTTGTCCTCGGCAAGGAGCTTGTGGTACTCAAGGCTGTCGGCAGGGTCGTCTGTTGTGCAGAGAGCTATGACATTTGAATTCTTAATCAGCTCGCGGGGTGTAAAGCCTTCGGCTTTTATTTTTGCGTTGGCCTTGTCCCATATCTCTTTCGCGGTCTTTTTGCTTAAAGGCGTATCTATTCCGAAAAAGCGCTGGAGCTCGAGGTGAGTCCAGTGATAAAGCGGATTGCCGATGCAGTACTCGAGCGTTTCTGCATAGGCTTCAAATTTCTCATACCATGTGCTGTCGCCGGTGATATACTTCTCATCAATGCCATAGCTGCGCATAGCACGCCATTTGTAATGGTCGCCGCCGAGCCATATTTCAGCGATGTTGTCAAACTGCTTGTTCTCATATATTTCTTTCGGGGAAAGATGGCAGTGGTAATCGAATATCGGCTCTTTGGAGGCAATTTTAAAGAGTTTTTTGGCGGTTTCTGTTTCGAGGAGGAAATCTTCATCCATAAATTTTTTCAAAGCGTAACACCATCCTTAAATATAGCGATTTCTCGGTAGCCGTTTTTCTCGTTCTTTGTCTTGTATTTGCCAGAAGCGGTGTCCAGTATGAGAGAGAACAATTCGTCAGCAGCTTCTTCAAATGATGTGCCGGTTAAGATTTTCCCCGCATTATAATCAATCCACTGTGGTTTCTTTTCGAACAGCCCAGTGTTTGTTGATATTTTTATTGTCGGAACCGGAGGCCCGAAGGGAGTGCCACGCCCTGTGGTGAACAGTATCATATGTGCGCCAGCGGCGGCCATATTGGTGCACGAAACCATGTCGTTGCCGGGGCCTGTAAGCAGGTTGAGCCCTTTTGTAACACAACGCTCGCCATACTCCAGCACGTCGGTAACGACGGCAGAGCCGCCCTTTTGAATACATCCGAGGGATTTTTCCTCAAGCGTAGTTATACCGCCCGCTTTGTTTCCGGGCGACGGGTTCTCATAAACCACTTGATTGTGACGCTGGTAATACTCCTTAAAGCCGTTGACCATGGAGACTACGCGGTTAAATACCTTTTCATCAAGGCTACGGCCCATGAGAATAGTCTCAGCGCCGAACATTTCCGGTACTTCGGTTAAGATTGCGCGGCCGCCGCAGCTTGTGATGCGGTCAGTAATGCGGCCGCAAAGCGGGTTTGCAGTTATACCGGAAAATGCGTCTGAACCGCCGCACTTAAACCCGATAACTAATTCCTCAACCGGGATCTCTACCCGTTTTTCCGCCGAAGCCCGCTCTGCGAGAGGGCGTATCAGTTTGAGTGCCGCTTCTACCTCGTCTTCTACATCCTGCGTAGATAAAAATTTAATCCTGTCCTCATCAATATTGTGAATAAATTTTTTGAAAACATCAATATTGTTGTTTTCACAGCCGAGTCCCAAAACTAAGACGCCTGTGGCATTGGGGTGCTCAACAAGCCCGGCGAGAATGTGCTGGGTATAAAGCTGGTCGTCGCCGAGCTGTGAGCATCCGTAAGGATGGGTATACGCAAATATGCCGTCGCACATGCCGGCAAACCGCTCATTCGCCGCCTTTGCAATCAGTTCGGCACTTTTATTGACACAGCCAACGGTGGGGATTATCCAGATTTCGTTGCGGATACCGACTTTGCCGTTTTTGCGTCTGTAGCCAAGGAATGTTTTTCCTGCAAGCTCGCACTTAGTTGGTTCTTCGGCTGCCGCCCGCGGCTTGTATTTGTATTCAAGCGTTCCCTCAAGATTGGTTTGCAGATTATGAGAATGTATATGGCTGCCTGCCTTTATATCCTCGGTCGCATGCCCTATCGGAAAGCCATACTTTATGATGTTTTCGCTTTTTTTTATATCACGGAGGGCTATTTTATGACCAAAAGGAATCTTTTCAAGCGCCGTTACGGTAGTGCCGCCGATAGTAACCTTTTCACCGGCTTCCAGCTCCTGCGTGCAGACAGCTACGTCGTCTTTTGGCGTTATTCTTATTAGTTTTTCCACTTAGATTGCCTCTATAAGCTCTTCGACGGCATTGCGCATGCCATTCTTCTCAATTTTGCTGAGGTAACCTTCGATCTTTTCTTCAAGACCGGGCACTTCAAGAAGATTTCTGCCCCAGAAAGCAGTGTTCGACAAAACCTTCTTTACCACACCGCCCTGCTTCCATGCGTCATTGAAGAAAGCAAGCACGTCCGCGTTATCGCGAATTTCATATTCCTCGCCGTTTCTCTTGCCGTAGTATCTGCCGTCTCTCATCTCGCCTTTGTAGAATTCCATCAATGCGGCGAAACCGAAGCAAAGGATATCCGGGAGCTCTTTGCGGCTTTCGGTGTATTCCAGCAGCGAATCAAGGCACCGAGCCTTAAATTTTGAGACGGAGTTAAGTGAAATGTCAAGGAGCTTATGCTTGATAAACGGATTTGAAAATCGCTCCAGAACAGCGGCTGCAAAGCTGTCCAGTTCCTCCCGCGGGAGCTTTATATTAGGAATAATCTCGTTGTTAAGAACAGACTTCAGATAACGGTTGAACGTCTTGTCCTCGAGCATCTCCCGCACGATATTATACCCGGAGAGATAGGCCGCCAAAACGCTGACAGTATGTGCGCCGTTGAGGATGCGGACCTTGCGTGTTCTGTAGGGGGTCATGTCATCAGTCCATATTACATGCAGGCCGACTTTATCAAACGGTATGACTTCTGCCCATTTCTTCGGAGCCTCAATAACCCATGAATGGAACGGCTCGCAGGTGACAAGCATATTATCTTCATATCCGAGCTTTTCGCAGATTTCATTTATTTCATCACGCGGGAAACCGGAGACTATGCGGTCAACCAGCGTATTAGCAAAACAAACCTCGGTCTTTAGCCAGTCAATAAACTCGGGTTCAAAGCCCCACTCAGTTGCGTATTGCAGAACAATCTTTTTGAGGTTGTCTCCGTTGCGTTCAATAAGCTCAACCGGGAGAATTAGAATGGAGGAATCACTGCCTGCGCCGAGCGCAAGATAGCGCTCATGGAGCATTACAGTCATCTTTGCAGGATAACTTTGCGGCGGCATATCCGTCGGCTTATCGCCTTCATGATAAGCGATTCCGGCTTCAGTCGTGTTAGAAATTATAACCTTGATTTCAGGGTTTCTCGCGACGTCTAAAAGTGTGTTAAAGTCTTCATAAGGATTAATGCAGCGCGAAACAGAGGTGATGACTTCTGCTTTTTCAACCACCTTGCCGTCTTCTATACCGCGCATAAGTACGGTATAGACACAGTCCTGCGCATTAAGCATTTCTGACATGCCGCGTGCAATCGGCTGTGAAATGACAACACTGCCGTTGAATACACCGGCATTGTTCATCGTGTTAATCATCCAATCAGCAAATGCACGGAGAAAATTTCCTTCACCAATTTGCAGAACCTTTTCCGGCAAATCCTTTTTTGTAACGGTTTCCTTAATGTTTTTCAATGCTATTACCCCCGGTTATATAGTTGTATGTTAGATCAAGTTTAGAGGCCTGTTTTTTGGATTTTTGTACGATATCCCGCATGCTTTGCATTATATGTTTTTTCATTGCCCTTCTCGCTGCTTCGGAATCACCTTGTTTTATTGCTTCAAAAACCTCGTGGTGAAACATCGTGGCTTTTTCAAAACTGCCGAGTATATCGCGTGTTTCTTCATAGCCTAATTTTATGGATTCGTTGATTATAGGGATTATGCGGCTGAGTACATCGTTATGGGTAGCTTCGGCAATCGCATTGTGAAACGATATATCAACTTCCATATGGCTCTGATTTAGTTTGAGTATTTCATCAGTCTCAAATACTATTTTTTCTATCTTTTCTATGTTATTGCTGTCAGCGCGCTTCGCAGCAAGAGCCGCAATATTTGGCTCAATAAGAAGACGTGTTTCCATAAGATTAAGCAGCGCGAGCCTTTTGTCCATAAATGTGACGCCTAATGGGTCCTTTGATACCCCAGGCATATTGACAATAAAAGTGCCTATTCCTTTTTTAATCTCTACGATATTTTCCGCTTTCAGTATTTTTATCGCTTCGCGAACTGTCGAGCGTCCCGCTCCGAAAGCTTTGCACAGCTTTGGTTCGCTTGGAAGCAAATCGCCCGGCGACAGCGTTTTTGAAATAATCATCTGCTTAATTTGCTCAGCAATCATTTGGGGATAGTCCGTTTTTTGCTTGGCGCCAACATTTTCAAAAATCGACGGAGTATCAGATTTTTCTTTTGTCATAAAAATTTCCTCCTACCACATCAGACGTCTGATGAGTATAGGATAGCACGAATTTTTGCAAACGTCAATATGCTCCGGGTTTTTTCGTTACTATTTTGTGCATTTTGACCATCTCAACAGCAAAAATACTTTCCGGCTGCAAAAAAAGCGATTCTGTAAAAATGCAGACAACGGTTGTCAAACAGACTCGCTTTTGCCGTATTTTTATATTACACTTATGTCCTAAAGATTCTTGACAGCCTCTTTATATTCTTCATAAGTATAGATGGCATTTATAACATCAATAAGCGCGTTTGAAGATAATCTTTGCGGCAGATTGAGCCGGGCCAGTAGTTTTCTGCGGCGCTGAGCACTGCATTCTCCGCCGGCAAGCCCATCCTCATACAGGTCTGCCTTTGTAACAAGCCTTCTTTTGACGTCCGGGGACTTCTCACAGCATACACCTGCCCGCTCAAGGCATTTTACAATCACGTCGGCAGGTATGCCCTCGACGCCGAGTTTGCCCTCTTTTGATGGGGCGCTTTTTCTCGGCTCTTTGCCCAAGATATCGGGGATATAAGCATGTTTCACCTTGTCTTTCGGCAACGCGCCTCCCGGATAGTGCCTTATCTTAAAACCCGCCGCGTCGCTGTCCGTAATAATCAGCACTCCGTTTTTATCGGCGAGCCTTCGTATTAATTCAAGCTTTTCTTTATCATTGAAAATGGAAAATCCATTGGTTTCTATTATTACTGCGTCAATGAGCGACGACAGCTTTATCTTATCATACTTGCCTTCAACAATTACAGTCTCTTTAATATGAAGCATTTTTCCTCCCGGCACCCGCTTTGCTTATCTCCACAACCAGCTCTTCTAAGACGGTGCGCTTATCTGCTCTTGCAGATTTGATTTTTAAGTCCGCCTGCATTAAAAGTTTCAGGCATTGTTCGAGGAAGCCTAAGTCAAGTCTCGCCGCATCCCTCATGGCGTTTCTGACGCGGAACTCACGGCCGCGGTAATTAAAGTCATTTACAATGCTTGTCTGTCCCTGCCCCGAAACAGCGGCCGCTTTTGCCCTATAAAGGTCGCAGAATGCGCCGGAAAGGGCCGAAAGGATAATCACCGGCTCCTCTTTTCTGTAGAACAGTTCGTCTATGATACCCATAGCAACGCCGAGTTTGCCGCTTGAAACAGCCCTCGCGAGGTCATAGATTGAAGAGGTCATCGGCTTTATCGCAACGGCGTCGACATGCTCCTTTGTAATCTTGCCCCCACCCGCAAAGGCGCAGATCTTGTCCATCTCGCAGGCAAGATTATTCAAGCCTTCCCCGCAGGTCTCAAAGATATATTCAGCCGTGGGTCTATCAATACTACACGAGTTTTTTTGGGCCCTTTTCGCCAAGAATTTAATGATATCGTCTTTTGAAGGTGAATCAATCTGAACGGCCAGCCCGTTGCCTTTGGCGAGGCTCAGCAGCTTTTTGAACCTTTCGTCTTTCTTGGCATTGACTTTGATAGAATCAAAATGGAATATAAGTATACATTCCGGGGGCAGTGATGTTATTATATTCTGAAGCTCTTTCCAGTCCCCGGCTTTCATGCCTTTTAGGTCAGTGTCCCTCAAGACTACGCATTTTTTAGCGCTCATCAGCGGCAGGTTGTTTACAGCCGCGGCAAGCTGCGCCATATCTGGTATCCCGTCAAATCTTTGCAGATTAAAGCTTTCAAAATTCGTAACCGCTTTATCAGTGATTTTTTTGCAATAATATGACTTTAAATAATCCTCGTCGCCGTAGATGATATAAAGATTGGCAAAGTCACCTGTCTTTATCTGTTTTTCTAACATCGCTATACTCACAGGCAACCCTCCTAATCTTCATTCCATAGTGTTTACGTTTTCTTTGAAACTTGTATTCAACCGACAGAGATAATTTTATAACTTCCGCCGCCCCGCGTCAAATATAAACAGTTTTCCGTACTGATTGACGCCTCGTTTGACAGGAATCCGGCGGCCAGCTCTTTTGGGCAATCATTGTGGCAAGATACGTTTTTGGGTGAAACGGCCGAGGCAAATTCCGGATCAACATTATTGCTGCAAACAAGCAGGTCCGATTTGAACGCACTCTTATCGTATTCCGAAAAGTCCCCGAATTTCCCGCTGCCAGTTATCATTGCCTTGCTCGACGCGCAGTAAACAAGTGTCAACAGGTTAGCGTTGTCCCTGTCGGGCAGCATTATGACCGTAACGCCATATGGCGCGTTGAGTTTTGACGGTACGGATATCGTATCTTCAATCCCTTCGTCGTTCTGGGGCGCGTAAACCTTGCCTATCCCCATATCTCTTTTGAGGTCGGACAGTACCTGCACCTTTTTGCTGTCCACCGAAGTAAGGATTACTGCGTCTATATAATTTATGTTCCGCCTTTTGAGGCTTTTTACTATCGTGTTTTGCACATTGTATACCGACGTCGGCAGGTCAATGACAACCGCGTGGCCGTTGCTTGTTATTATCGCCGCGCCGGTGTTTTCAATAGGCAATATCTCCATGACGCCATGCGCCGCTACCGTATATGAAAAGATTCCGACGGAGATTGCAAAACATATGCACGTCACGCAGACGGCTACCCGCGCTCCCTTGCCCCTGAAGGCAAAGTATAGGATAAAAACAATAGCCGCAAAAACAATCAGAATATTGACATAGCCGTATTCGGCCGAGATTGTGGCAAAGGGAACATCTGCAAGCCCCCGCGCGGTATAAATCATTATATCGCACCCGAGCCGTATCAGTACGGCAATGGGCTTTATCAGAAAAACAAGGAACCAGACAGGCGAAAGGATGGCAAGAACGGCAGTGGCAAGGGTGACGAACAAGGATACCGGCACCTCAATCATATTCGCCACTAATGAGATAAGGGATACGCGCCCAAACGCGAGAATGATTATTGGATAGGTCAATGCTGATGCGCCGATTGTCTCGCAAAGGACGCCGGAAAGTGCTTTTACAGGCCTTGCAATCTGAGCCGGTAGCTTTTCAATGCCGCTGTTAGTAAGCGCATAGAGCCGCTTTGATACCGTCACCATGCCCAATGTTGCAAAGAACGAAAGCAGCAAGCCAATATCAGTGGCAGCATATGGGTTTATAAAACACAGAGCAAAAGCAGACAGGCCAAGTGAATTGAGCACGTCGGCGTCCCTTTTTATAATTATAGCGCAAAGCGTCAGTATTGACATTATGCCGGCGCGCATAACCGACGGCGAAAAACCGGTTACCGCCATAAAAACCGCTACTGCCGCTGCTGTGACGGCGGCAGACACCCTCCTCGGCAGTTTCAGTGCGCAGAGCAGCAACATCAGATACTCCATAATAAGAGAGGTCTGAGTGCCCGAAACAGCCAAAAGGTGGGATATGCCGCAGTCCGAGAAATCGTTTTTTATATCTTCGGAAAGGCCGGACGTATCGCCTATAAGGATTCCGGCGGCAAGGCTGCCGCGCTGACCGCCTACAAATTTCTCAATCGCGCCAGAGATATACTGCCTTAACTTTATTGCATAGTAGTAAGGGGGTTTTGAATTCGCGTGGGCAGTTTTAATATCCTCTGCTTTTGACGCAAATAGGTAAACTCCCTTTGATTTATAGTATGAACGGCTGTCATAACCGTTGGCGTTCTTCGTTTTCGGAAGCGACAGCGTAACCGAGGCCGATATGCTGTCAAACGGCTCTGCGTCAAGTTCATCGTTTGACAGCAGCCGTATTTTGGTTTTGATATTATACTGTTTTCCGTCAACTGTGATACTGTTTGTCTTTATGGTGTAATAATAGTTTCCGTAGCTTTCAGTGGGTTTCTCCGCTATAACACCTGAAATCTGGGCCGTTTTCCCGGCAAATGCCGTCACAGGCCTGTACAAAAAATATTCGGCAAAGGAAAATGCGGCAAAAGCGGCGGCCGCGGCGAAAAAGACCGCCGCAGGAAGCCGCCGCTTTTCAGGTTTTATACAAAACAGGACAACAACAGCACAAACCGAACAAAAGATGGCAAGGGCTATAGACAGTGCAAATCCGGCATATGACGCCGCAACTAATACACCTAACCATGTAAACCCAATAACAGCAAAAGGCCTTCGCATATTGAAAGCACCGCCTGACAAGATAAATTGATGATACTGTTATGTGCCAGTAAATACCGATTGGCTGTGTATTATTTTACAAACAGCGGTAGAGGAGCCAGATAAATGATATCATTCCTATCCTTTGCGTCGCCCTCGGCA
>Ga0134101_1002513_pt1 | contig 10692 bp, 10 predicted proteins | sample 12_3_2metaG_FD_94446 | JGI IMG/M metagenome (GOLD analysis project Ga0134101, IMG submission 94446) | Switchgrass degrading microbial communities from high solid loading bioreactors in New Hampshire, USA - 12_48_3.3_201_A2 metaG | ecosystem: Engineered > Bioreactor > Semi-continuous > Anaerobic...
ATATCCAAGAAGAATGTTTGGTTATAGGTCAGCCATAGAAATGGCGGTATATACATAGAATTTATTCCAATAAGCAATGGATTTACCAAATTTTGCACGGCATTTAATACTGCAATTTATAAGAATTTTGATATAATCAAAAATTTATTGACATTACGACTGATTTGTGATATACTGAATTAAGTGACATAGGATGAGGTGATGTAAGTGATAGTTCCGCAAGATCTTTCCCAAATTCGGAAAGACATTGAAGGGTTTGTAGGTACTAAGGTTAAACTTAAGACAAACAAAGGAAGGAAAAAAACTGTCATCAATGAAGGTATACTAGAAGATGCTTACTCTAATGTTTTCGTCGTTAAAGTTAAAAATACATTTGAAAATACTTTTAGAAGAGTTTCTTACAGCTACACCGATATTCTCACTCAAACAGTCGAACTTTCTTTTTATAATGAAGGAGATCAAGAACAAAGTCAGCTCATGTGATTTTGTTCTTTTTTTATTTTTCTAGTCATAAATGTCTTAGGATCACTCATACATTTTATATAGACAAAGGTCCTAAGGAGGGAAATTTATGTCATTAGAACTAATAAAAGAAACCATAGAATTTGATCAGCCTGTCCGCAAAGAAACTACCCAGGTTATTGTAGAAGAGGATCTTATTGTTCCCGACGTTAAACCGGATATGGCAAAAGTTTTAAAAATTGATGGGAAAATTGAACTGGAACAAGTGGACATTTCTGCAGACAGACTTAATTATAAAGGACAAATTAAAGTGTATGTGCTCTATGCTGCAGACGGTTCGGATAGGTTGGTACATAGTATGGTGGGAACATTGACCCTGGATGATTTTATCAATATGGACGGAATCAAAAAAGATATGTTCTATACTATGGAGTATGATTTAGAGCATTTAGACTACACATGGATTAACAGCAGAAAGTTAAATGTTAAAGCCATCGTTTCGATCGGGGCAAAAGTATCGGAAAAAAGAAAGAGTGATATCATCGTCAATGCCAAAAGTCCTCTGCCCATTCAGCTTCAGATGCAGCCTTTTACCTTTTATCGAACAGCCGCAACCAATCAGGACAAAATGATTATAAAAGATGAACTTATGGTCCCTGCAGGTAAGCCCAATATACAGGAAGTTCTAAAAACTAATATAAGAATTTGCAACAAAGAATCTAAGGTGGGAGAAGGAGTTGTTTCTGTAAAGGGAAATCTTAATATCAGGACACTTTATGCAGGGGCTATGGGAGAAAATGAAATGGATTATATGGAACATCAAATCCCCTTTAACGGAACCATAGAATGCCCTGGAGCAGAAGAAGGCATGTATTGCAATACAGATATCAAGATCTTAAATCAATACATTCAAATTCGTCCGGATTTAGACGGAGAAGAAAGAGTGTTGGAAGTAGAAGTGGTTCTACTTGTGAATGTAAAAATTATTTCTGTGGAAGAAATACAGATTATAGATGATGCTTATTGCCCGGGTAAAGATATTAAACTTAAGAAGGAAAGAATTCCTTATCAAAAACTCTTAAACAAAAAGCGTGACAGCCTTGTGTTGAAAGAAGTCTTAAACCTGGACACCAGTGCGCCAAATGTTGCCTATGTTTATAATATACAGGCAAAACCTCATGTTGAAGAAGTACGCCTTCTGGATGATAAAATGATGGTAGAAGGCAGTACTGATATTCAATTAACCTATATTACAGACGATAAGGAAAATCCTATCTATGTTTACGATGGGCTTATACCTTTTAGACAAAGTGTAGATCTAAAGGGCGTTTCCCTGGATAAAAAAGCCGATGTGAGAGTTGATGTGGATGATATTTTATGCAATACCAGTTCAGGAAGAGATGTGGAAGTAAAATTAACTCTTCAACTGGATGTTGAAGTTATGGATGAACAGGAAATAGAGATCATCATGGATATGACAGAACAAGACATAGATCCGGAAGTTCTTATGAATATGCCCAGTTTAATCATTTATATCGTGCAGAATGGAGACACTTTATGGAAGATTGCAAAAAAATATAATGCTACCATTGAAGAACTGACAACGATTAACGACATTGAAAATCCTGAAAAGTTATATCCAGGACAAAAACTTTTGATTATTAAAAAAGTATTGAATGTATAGGGCTTGCACTGCAAGCCTTTTTTATTGTATAGGAAATTCCGCCATATTTCCTAAATGGGATCAATACTGAAATGTACAGGGTTTCCATGGTTGTTTGCTCCCTCCTATTTGGTACAATGTATATACTATATGGATATTTGTTGACTTATATTTGGTACAATGTATATAATATAAAGTATACATACTTTGGACTGAAAACAGGGTGAATTTTATTATGCATGAGATTGAGTTGAAGGCGCGGGCAAAAATTAATTTAACTCTTGATGTTATAGGTAAAAGGCCTGACGGATATCATGAAGTAGAGATGATTATGCAGACCGTTAACCTATACGATTATATTACAATTAGAAAGATGAGAGCGCCGGGAATCAAGCTAAAAACGGATTTAAAATGGCTTCCGGAGGATGAAAGAAATCTGGCTTACAAAGCAGCAAAATTAATGGTGGAAACTTACAACATAGATCAAGGTATTTTAATTGAACTGAAAAAAAGAATACCCGTTGCCGCAGGTCTTGCAGGAGGGAGTTCTGATGCAGCTGCGGTTTTTGTAGGATTGAATACACTGTTTGATCTGAATCTTCAAAAAACTGACTTGATGGATTTAGGAGTGAAATTAGGAGCAGATATTCCTTATTGCATTTTAACAGGAACTGCTTTGGCTCAGGGGATAGGAGAGCGACTGACAAAGCTTCCGCCAATGCCTTTTTGTCATGTGGTGATTGCAAAGCCTCCGATCAGCGTGTCTACTGCTCATGTCTACAAAAGCCTTAATTTAGAAGAAATATCTTTTCACCCTAATACAGAAGAGGTAATCGAAGGAATTAAAAAGAGAGATTTAAGAAAAATTGCAAAGAATCTGGGAAATGTATTAGAAAGTGTTACAATAAAGGAACACCCTATTATTGAGGAGATTAAAAACACTTTGATAGAATATGGTGCTCTAGGATCACTTATGAGCGGCAGTGGCCCTTCAGTCTTCGGACTTTTTGAGAACAGTAAAGATGCCCAGGCTGCGGCCAAAGAACTCAGGTTACACAGTAAAGCTAAGGATATTTTCGTTACCACTATATTTAATAGGGAGAGAGTATGATGGACAAAGACACATTAAACGTAAACGTAAATTTAAACGATTATCTTCCCCTGAGGGATGTTGTATTTAATGCTCTTAGAAAAGCAATTTTGTCCGGAGATTTAAAGCCGGGAGAAAGACTGATGGAAAAGCAGCTGGCAGAAAAGATGGGGGTTAGCAGGACGCCTGTCAGAGAAGCCATCAGAAAACTGGAGTTAGAAGGTTTTGTAGTAATGGTGCCCAGAAAAGGCGCACAGGTTGCCGAAATTACTGAAAAGGACATTCAAGATGTTCTGGAAGTGCGAGGTGCCTTGGAAGAATTGGCTGTAAAACTGGCCTGTAAAAACATGGATGATAAAGATTTAAGCAATTTAAAGCGGGTTATGAGAGAATTTTCCGAGGCAGCAAAACGGGAAGACATAGAAATGATGATTGAAAAAGACGTAGAATTTCATGATATTATTTTTAGATCCACTAAAAATGAAAAGCTTATTCAAATAGTCAATAACTTAAGAGAGCAAATTCATAGATATAGGGTAGCGTATTTAAAGAGTTTTGATAACTTTAAAGTGATTAATGAAGAACATGAGCAAATTGTATTTGCCATTGAAAATAGGGATGCTACACTTGGTGAATCGGTGGCAGCAAGGCATATCAAGAATCAGGAAGACGCAGTTATTCAATATATACGAAAAGGAACATCAAAATAAAGCCTTCAGGTATTACCTGAAGGCTTTATTTTTTTGACTTTATGAGTGTATAAAAAAAAGAAAACTACAGAAAATGAATACAAAACGAGGAGTTGAGAAGAATAAATGGATAGGGTACTTAAAAAATTATTAAGTATTTATTCCATATGGCCAATGATTCTCACAGTTGGTATTGGAATATATACCCTTTTTGTAGATTGTAAAACCCTAAAGAATCAAAAAAATCCAAAAGAGGCCAGATGGGCAAAATGGATTGGATTAATTTATATGATCGGAGGAGTAGCTTTTTTTCTATTTATTAAGATATTAACCTGATTTGGAGGCATAAGATGAAGATATTAAGAAGATGGGTAGGAAATAAACTGAGTAAAGAAAGATGGGAAGATAAATTCCATGATGCAGATAATAAAGTGACACTCCCTCTTTCCAAAGACTTAGAAGAAAATATTAAGAATTTAGAGTTGCTCTTTAAAGATTGCGGAGACTTTGTCAGCAGAAAGTTTCCTGTAGGTATTCATAAAGAAGTCAATATGTATGTTGCTTATATTGATTTGATGATTGATCGCCGCATTATCGAAGAGTCCTTATTAGAACAGCTTATGCTTCAGGTAAGAGGTGTTCCGCCCCATATGGATAAAATCAGATCATCTATTTATGACTTTATCCGGGACGGGGGCATTGCCACTGCGGATATTAAAGAAGTAGATACTTTGGATGAAGCAGCTTTGGCCATTTTATCGGGAGATACGATTATATTCATTGACGGTTATGCGAAAGTTATAGTGGTTGCTACAAAGGGATGGCCAAATCGAGGGATCCAGGAACCGGATTCGGAAGTTGTGGTAAGAGGTCCAAAAGAAGGCTTTAGCGAAGCACTTAGGATGAATACTGTTTTAATCAGAAGAAGAATAAGAGACACCAAACTTAAGGTAAAGCAGCTTCAGATAGGCACAAGAAGCAGAACGGATGTTGCTCTTATGTATATAGAAGATATTGTGAGAAAAGATATCTTAGAAGATCTAGGAAAACGCCTGACGGATTTTAAGATTGATGGAATTCTGGACAGTGGGCAGCTGGAACAACTTATAGAAGATGATTGGAGAAGCCCTTTTCCCCAGATTCAGGCAACCCAGAGGCCGGATAAAGCAGCTTCTGCCATCCTTGAAGGAAGAATTGCTATCATTGTAGATAATACACCTTTTGTTTTACTTGTCCCAACGACTTTAAACAATTTTTTTCAATCTTCGGAGGACTATTATCAGCGCTGGAGCATTATGAGTTTTACAAGAATGATCCGTTATATGGCAGCTTTTTTTGCAGCGGGGGTCCCCGGCTTGTATCTGGCATTGACAGATTATCATCCTTCAATGATTCCAACTCAGCTTACAATGGCGATCGCTGCTTCAAGAGAACAGGTGCCATTTCCTTCAGTTGTAGAGGTAGTTTTAATGGAATTGGCTTTTGAGCTTCTCCGGGAAGCAGGCACGAGGCTTCCGGGGCCTATAGGCAGCACCATTGGAATTGTAGGAGGACTGATCATAGGACAAGCTGCTGTTGAAGCAAAAATTGTAAGTCCTATTGTTGTTATTGTAGTAGCTGTTACGGCGATCTCCAGTTTTGCGATTCCTGATAATGCTCTGACGGTAGGATTTCGTCTTGTAAAATATTTGATCATTGGTCTTTCGTCTATATTTGGATTGTATGGATTTTTGCTGGGAGTTTTAATTGTCCTTATTCATCTGGTTTCTCTTAAGAGCTTTAATATGCCCTATATGTCTCCCTTTGTTGCTTCTGGCATCAATGATTATGAGGATTTAAAAGATTCCGTTTTTAGACTTCCAGTATTTATGATGAACAAAAGACCTATTTTTTCGAGAGCTGATAAAAGAGTGCGATTAAGAACGAACAAGAAAAAGAATGAGTAGGAGGACACTATGTTTTCAAAAAATGATAAGGTATCCGTTCGTCAGGTAGAAATTCTACTCATTTTAGATTTATTTAGTGTTTCTACACTCTCTTTTCCCAGAATGGCGGCAGAAATTGCTAACCAGGATGCATGGATTGCTGTCATAGGAGCAACGCTGTTAGCTTTTATATACGGGTATACGATCACCAGTATTGTTAAGCGTTTTCCAGAAGATACGTTTGTAGAATTTTCTTCCAAAGTGCTATCGAAATCAGTAGGAATCTTTCTCAGTCTTCTTTTTTCAATCAAGCTCAGTATTACCATGGCTATGGAATTGAGAATTTTTGGAGAACTGGTCAAACAGGTTTTACTTCCGAGGACGCCTATTGAAATCATCATGGCGTCCATGCTTCTTACATGTGCTTATCTGGTACGTAAGGGATATGAATGTAATGCAAGACTTGGCGAAATTCTTGTTTTTATCATATTTATACCTTTAATTGTTATTTTGCTGTTTGTACTTCCAGACACTGACTTTTCTAATTTAAAACCCATTTTTACGACACCTTTTCCGAGACTTTTAAAAGGCAGTTATTTTTTATCATTTATCTATACGCCAATAGAGCTAATTTTACTGGTGGGCCCCCTTGTCAATGATCTTAAGAAAGCAAGACGGGTTAGTTTTATTGCTATCACCTTTACGGGAATAATAAATGTCATTTTAACTATTATTACAGTCAGTGTACTGGGACCTGTTGGCACAAAACAACAGATATGGCCGGTTATGACCTTAATGCAGATCATAGAAATTCCGGGAGCTTTTGTTGAAAGACAAGATGCACTGATGATGATTTTTTGGATTTTGATCGTATTTTCTTTTATTAGTACATTGATGTACTTCATTAGTTTTATACTGACAAGAATTTTAAAAGCAGAAGAACATAAATTTTTGGTACTTCCTTTGGTTCCAATCATATACTTAATTTCTCTTATTCCTGACAATATTGTGGAGGCCTTTAATTGGATTGAATTTCTCCGTAAGTATATTAGAATACTGTTTTTGCTGCCCATTCCTCTTCTTTTATTAATTGTGGCCAAGATAAGAAAGCTGGGTGAGTCCATTGAAGAAAAATAAAATTTTATTGCTTTGTATGATTTTAAATTTAGCCCTGCTTACAGGATGTTGGGATAATATGAGTATTGACAGAAGAGCGTTTGTACTGGGGTTAGGAATAGATAAATTTATTTTTGATGAAGCGAAAGACGATCCAAGCTTAAATAACGACAAAACAAAATATAGGGTTGCCTTTTCTTTTCCCAATATTGCTAAATTTTCAGGAGAACAAGGTTTAAGTGATGAGCCGAAGTTTGTCATGATTAGCAGTGGACCAACTTTTTCTAATACTTATAAGGGCCTTGGAGGGCGTCTTAATAAATCTCCTTATTTCGGGCACATTAAGTCCATTATATTTGGGAAAGAACTTCTAAAAGATAAAGTATTATTTAAAGAGGTTTTGGATACTCTTCAAAGAAATTCTGATTTTAGCAGAAGTATTCCTATTGTAGCGATTGATGGGCTTGCTACAGAAGCTATTCAAATTATTCCAGAAGGTAATCCTTTGGTTAGTATTTATATTAATCAGTTATTTGAAAGTAATAAAAATGAAACCATGCGGTTTCAAGAGAAGGATTTGGGAGAACTTTTGCAAAACTTCCAGGAAGATAAGATGGCAATGATTCCAAAGCTTTCTATAGGAGAAAAAGATATTAAAATTGCCGGTGCAGCTATTATTAAAGATTATGAGTTAAAGGGTTGGCTGGATGAACAACAAACCAGAGGGGCCCTCTGGCTACGAAAGAAAAATCAGAGATTAGAAATCAGTGTCCCCTATGAAGACTTTCATGTGGCTTATCATGTATCCAATGCAAAATCAGAAATGAAATTTATGAATAAAGATAATGAGCTTTCCTGCCATATTACCATCCAGGCAGAAGGAAATCTCGATGAATTCATATTGGATAGAAACATATTAAATGTGGAAGAAATAAAAAAAGTGGAAGAAGCCATTGAGAAGTCTATTAAAGAAGAAGTAGAGAATTCCCTTAAAACCCTCCAGGAAAAATATCAGGCAGATGTTGTAGGTATCGGCAAAGAATTAGAAAGACAAAAACCGAAGGAATGGGAAAAAGTGAAGGATCATTGGGAAGAAGTATTTGAAACTTTGCCTATTTCAATAGATGTTCAGATCAATATTCGCCGTATAGGACAATCAAAATAGATTCTTCTGTATAGAAAGAATATAAATGGAAATAATAAAAATAAATTGAAAAGGGGGAATAAAAATGAAAATATTAAATTGGTTTAAGAAAGAAAAAAATTTTCTAATCGCATCACTTATTTTAGGTTCATTGATTACAGGAATTATTCTTCATTATACAAAAGCATATTCTGAAACAATCCAAACAGGTATAGCCGAATATGTTATTCGCTTTCATGTGATTGCCAACAGTGATTCAGAAGAAGATCAGGAGTTAAAGAAAGAAGTAAGGGATGCTATTTTAAAAGAAATGAGCCCTATTCTTTCAGATTCTTCTTCGATCGAAGGATCAAGAAAGCTTCTTATAGAAAATATGGACAAGATGAAAGCGATTGCCGAAGAAGTTGTTAAAAAATGGGGCAAGTCCTATCCGGTCAAAGTTGCTCTGGGACCGGCAGTGTTTCCTACTAAGCAATATGGTGATATTGTTCTTCCAACAGGAGAATATGAGGCACTTAAGGTAACCATTGGGAAAGGAGAGGGGAAAAATTGGTGGTGTGTTATGTTTCCGCCCCTCTGTTTTGTGGATGTTACCCATGGGGTAGTGCCAGAAGAAACGAAAGAAGAATTAAAAAGTGTGCTTGGTGATGAAGAGTATAGATTAGTTACCAGGGCAAGTTATGAAGAAGACATTCCTATTAAAATTAAACTGAAAATTGTAGAATGGTGGCAAGAAAGAAAAGAAGACAAAAAACACCAATTTGTAAAAAAAGAATTATGAATTTTTCATAATTCTTTTTTTTTCTATTGCAAGCAATAATAGTTTTGATTAATATTATATTGTTTTGTTTGTTTTATATTACATAGGAAATTCTTCCAGATTCCTGTGCAATATAAAAGCCCTTCGGGCAGGATGTGCACTCGCGCATATTGTATTTTGTCGGCTTTACCGGCCTAATAACATTATAGCAAAGAATTGGAGGCAGGCAGTTGAGAAGAATAGATCATACAAAGACCCCATTATTCACCGCTTTAAAAGAACATATGAATAAAGATGTCATACCCTTTCATGTGCCGGGTCACAAATATGGAAGAGGCAATCCGGAACTTTTGGAATTCTTCGGTGAGAATACAATGAAAGCAGACGTAAACGGGATGGAAGACCTTGATAATGCCTGCAATCCTATTTCAGTCATAAAAGAAGCCGAAGAATATGTGGCAGATGCTTTTGGAGCGGAAGAGGCCTTTTTTCTTGTCAATGGAACAACTTCCGGAATACAGGCAATGATCATGAGTGCTGTAAGGCCGGGAGAACAAATTATTATCCCGAGAAATGCTCACAAATCTACCATAGGGGGTATCATTTTAGCCGGTGCAATTCCGATTTATGTTCCCTCAGAAATTAATGAAGAACTGGGAATTGCCATGGGTGTATCGGCAGCAGTAATCAAAAAGGCACTGGAAGTCCATGATTTTGCAAAAGCGGTTTTTGTTGTCAATCCTACTTATTACGGGGCAGTATCGGATTTAAAAACCATTGTTCGAAGTGCTCACAGAAACGGTACGGCCGTGTTAGTGGATGAAGCCCATGGAGCCCATATGCATTTCCATGATGAATTTCCTCTGACAGCCATGGAAGTGGGAGCAGATATGAGTGCATGCAGTACGCATAAAACCGGAGGAAGTTTAACTCAAAGCTCTGTATTGCTTCTCAGGGGAAATATGATTGAAAAAGAAGTTGTAAAACAGGTATTAAACCTAAACTTTACTACCAGCGCGTCTTATCTTTTGATGGCATCTATTGATACCTCGAGAAAACTTATGGCAACCAAAGGGGAAGAAATGCTTACAGAGACTCTGGAGCTCTGCAGGTATGCCAGAAAAAGATTAAATGAAATAGAAGGGGTTTATGCCTTCGGAAGAGAACTGGTAGGAACTCCGGGATGTTTTGATTTCGATGAAACAAAGCTTGGTATTCATGTGAGAAGGCTTGGCATTACTGGGTTTGAGATGGAGAAGATTTTAAGAAAGGAATACAATATTCAGGTTGAAATGTCAGATATTTATAATATCATGGCCATTATCACTTTGGGGGACAGAAAAGAAGATATTGACAAATTGGTTGATGCAGTGGCTGATATTGCAAAAAAACGAGGCGTTCATGAGGTGAAGAATATCGTTTATATGCCGGATATGCCGGAGCTTATTGTGTCTCCCAGAGATGCTTTCTACAGTCCTAAAAGAGCTGTCCCCTTAGAAGAATGCGCAGGACACATCTGTGCAGAAATGATCATGGCATATCCACCGGGAATTCCTATTATTTGTCCGGGAGAGAGACTTACAAAAGACATTATTGATTATGTAAAACTTCTTAAAGAAGAAGAGTGTCAAATGCAGGGAACGGCAGACCCCTATGTGAATTACATAAGAGTCCTTGGAAGAAGTGTAGGAGAGTAAAGCAGGTACAGAGTTGTACCTGCTTTTTTTTGTATTTAAGAATACTACCTGCTATGCAGGTAGTTCTGAAAAGCTTTTAGCGATAAGTATGACATAAAAGACCTCCTTTTGTTACAATAAAATTGGTTTCGCCGGCCAATTTAAAA
>Ga0134101_1002516_pt1 | contig 10684 bp, 9 predicted proteins | sample 12_3_2metaG_FD_94446 | JGI IMG/M metagenome (GOLD analysis project Ga0134101, IMG submission 94446) | Switchgrass degrading microbial communities from high solid loading bioreactors in New Hampshire, USA - 12_48_3.3_201_A2 metaG | ecosystem: Engineered > Bioreactor > Semi-continuous > Anaerobic >...
CTTTAATATGTCTTCGGGCATAACCGAAAACTGTAAAGATGTTTTCGGGAAGGAACTGCCGTACCTTGTCGAGGTTTCAAGCCCCGGTGACACGTTGCAGGAGGATTTTATATCCCACACTGCGCTTACCCTTGATGAATTTAAGGCAAAGGTGAAGGGCTTCGACAAGGACGCGGATTTCAGCGGCAACCCGGCGGATTACCTTAAGATTGAAAAACGCTCCGGCGCAGGGGGTGTTATCTCGGCACGCCTGTGCGGGAAAGAGGTTTCAGGCAGGGATATACGCTCAATTTTTGGCCTGCGCTCGGCTAATTTTACGCTGTCATATAAGGATGGCACTTTCGATTTTGAAGTCAAAGGCAATGGTCACGGTGTAGGCATGAGTCAGCGCGGCGCGCAGTATATGGCCCAGCAGGGTAAAAACTGGCGCGAGATTCTTAAGTGGTACTACAAAGGTGCCGAGATAAGCGATTATTCCGAAAATTTACTTTAAGAAGCAAAAATACAATCATATTTAAGTGATTATTGGCATCATTTGATTATATGTATATATAATTAAAGCCATAATTGCATTTTTTTTGCATAATAAGATGCATTTCCGGTCAAAATATTTTCCGGAGGTGCACAGAATGAGCAATTTTAAAGTTGGAAATTCTAAGTTCACAAGATTTGTAAATGGTAAGGGCTTTTACATAGCCCTTGCAATATGTCTGGTGGCTATTGGAACTGCAGCTTATATAGCAGTCAATAATTCAATTGGAGTTCTTGACAATGTAAAATCCGGGAATAAAGCCTCTTCGCAGAATATAACTTCAAGTATTCCGAACTGGGATGATAACAATTCAGCACAGCAAACAGAAAAGACAGTAGTCGGTGTGCCGGCTTCCACATCATCGTCCAGTTCGTCTTCCTCTTCTGCTTCTTCAGCGACAGAGCGAAGCAGCAAAACTACAAAACTTGTATATACCATGCCTGTCAATGGGTCAGTTGCAACACCATTCAGCGGCGATAAGCTGACCTATGACAAAACTATGGGTGACTGGCGCACCCATAACGGAGTTGACTTGGCGGCAGCAGAGGGCACTCCAGTAAAAGCGTGTGCCTCGGGTAAAGTTGTCGAAGTAAAAACAGATGACTTGTTCGGGCAGGAAATCGTTATCGACCATGGCAATGGCATTAAGTCGATTTATGCCAATCTGACCAGCCAAGTCAATGTCAAAAAAGGGCAGGCTGTCAATGTCGGCGATGTAATCGGCGCTGTCGGTGAAACCGCCGAGGCTGAGATAGCAATAACACCGCACCTGCACTTTGAAATACAGAAGAACGGAAAGAATGTCGATCCGCTTGCCATAATCAGTGGCCAGGCCTGATGGAGCGGCAGACTTTCTGATTTATCAATTGGACTTAATTAATGAGAGCCGTATATTGTGCGTTTATTATTCGGCGGGACTGGGGTGGGCGTCTCATGGTGCCATGCGGGTCAGCCCGCACCGTGTCAGCGGTAAAATGGCATCGGAGCGCAAAAAAAGGTTGTCTTGTTCGGGCAGCCTTTTTTTGTGCTAAAAAAGTTCATAATAAATTAACAAATTTGCTGAATTTGTTTAAAAGACTTAATTTAAGATAAACTATATACAGCAGGAATATATTGATAGTTGATGAATATTTATAATATTCTTGCATTTGCAGGATAAAAGTATTATAATTAATCTGTTATTTTGGTATACGGCTTAATAAAGACTAATTTAGTTTCAATTTCATAAAAAATCAGTAACATTTTAACGGGAGTGATGCCAAAAGTTTAATTCAAACTTGTCGGTATCAGTTAAAATGGCATTTATCTTGTACTTGTTTATCATATATAGATAATAATGAAAGAAGAGGGCTGCAGTGGAAACACAGGAGTTTTATATATCATACGATGAAGAATTACAACAAAAACAGAATCAGGCAAATGTTTCATATACATATAATGTATTGAAACGATTTTTCGATATATTGCTGTCAGTAATAGGTCTTATTATTTTATCCCCAGTATTCTTGATTATCAGTATAATAATCAAACTGACTTCACCGGGACCGGTTTTATACAAGCATAAGAGAGTCGGCTATATGGGTGAAGAGATTGAAATTTATAAATTCAGGTCAATGGTAGTTGACTCTGACAACTTTGAGAAGTACTTCACCAAGGAACAGATGAAGCACTTTAAAGAGAATTTCAAGCTTGAAAATGACCCCAGAATCACCAAAATAGGCAAATTCCTAAGAAAATCAAGCCTTGACGAACTGCCGCAGTTGATAAATATTATTAAAGGCCAGATGAGCATTGTCGGCCCGAGGCCGATTGTAAAAGACGAGGTTAAAAAATACGGAATCTATGCGGATACCTATTTTTCAGTAAAACCTGGTCTTACCGGTCTTTGGCAGGTCTGCGGCAGAAGCAACACGACATATGAAGAACGTGTGCAGCTTGATGTGAAATATGTTCAGAACCGAAGCCTTTTAAATGATTTGAAGATTATATTAAAAACATTCGGCGCCGTAGTGACAAGTAAGGGCGCCTGCTAATCACTGCTGATAAAGGCACATCCGAGGAATTCGGATGTGCCTATTTTTTTGCGAAAGAAACGGCTTTGAGAGGATAATATATCAAGATGTGGATAAAATATCCCTAAGAGCATTAGGGAGGAAATAGAATGTTCAGAATCAAATGCAGAAGAACACTGATTAGGCTGATTACATTCGGCAGCGCAGCTTTTATCGTTGCTGTCGGACTGGCGGTTACCGGACTATGGATGTCATACAAACTTAAAATGGATATTGAATATTCTTATCAAAGGTCGCTCAGCGACCTTGCAGACCAGATGAAGAACCTCGAAATGGACCTGCAGAAAGCGCAGTATGCCGGTACAACGACCCAGCTTGCCGTACTCTCCGGGAAAATACGCTCTGAGGCACTGGCGGCTAAGACCGACCTTTCACAGATTTCTATAACGGATGTAAATTTTGATAAAACGCAAAAGTTTATTGCCCAGTTAGCCGATTATGCGAACTCGCTCTCAAGGTCAATTACAGAGCAAAATAAGCTTACAGATAAAGACCGGGAAATGCTCTCAATGCTGCTCAGCACTTCCCATAAGTTGTCTGAAGAGCTTGACAACTTAGTCAGCGACGTACAATATGGCAAACTCACGTTATACAAATCAAATTATGCTATCGGGAATTTGGCAGAGACAAAAACAAAACCGGCCTCGTCGATAGAGCTTGGGTTCCAGAACATAGAGGAAAACATGTCCGGTGTGCCGGCGATGATTTATGACGGCCCTTTTTCTGACAATGTACTGAAAAAGGTGCCGGAGTTTACGAAAGGAAAACCGGCTGTTAGCCGCAAAGACGCAAAAAACGTTGCGGCGTCTTTCCTGAACCTTTCCCCAAATGCTTTAAAGGATGACGGTGAAACTGGAGGAAATCTCCCGACCTATAACTTCAAAACCTCGACCAAAAACATCTATGTATCCAAAAATGGGGGAATGGTAGTACGAGTTATTGACAGTCGTCAGCCAAAAGAATCAAAATTGAGCAATGAACAGGCTGTAAACAAAGCAAACCAGTTTGTATCAGACAAGAAACTTGGCAATTTCAAGGTGACATACAATCTGACTGATAACAATATTTGCGTAGTCAACTTCGCTTTTCTGCAGGACAATGTCATTTGCTACCCTGACCTTATAAAAGTCGGCATTGCGCTCGATAACGGTGAGATTTTATCCTATGATGCCACAGGATTTATAATGAATCATAAAAACCGTACTTTCCCCGCAATTTCTGTTTCTAAAGAACGTGCGCAGTCAATGCTCAACCCTTCCCTAAAAGTCAGCAGCGTTTCCCTCGCTCTTATTCCGCGGGACGGTGTAAAAGAGGTGCTGTGTTACGAATTTAAATGCAAAGGCAAGGCGGATAACAAGGTTTCTGGCGACGTAATTGATTATTTCAACGTGACAAATGGGATTGAAGAACAGATTTTAATTCTCAAGCAAACTCCTGGAGGCGTCCTCGCCATGTAGAAAAATTACGCTATGTTCTAATAAACCACTGCGGCATTGCCGCGGTGGTTTATTTTATTTTTATTGCGCTGATATAATCCGATATGTTAATATAGCTGTAATACAAGTAAAGAAGGTATCGGTAATTTTTCGCACGTTAAATAAATTTAAAATGTGAGGTTTTGAAAATGAAAACTATAATTATTTACTCAACGAAGTATGGCTGTGCCGGAGAGTTGGCTTATCTTATTCAGAAAGAGTTGAAGGGTGAATGTAAGATTGTCAACGTTATGAAAAGCAGTGTACCGCCGCTTAATGATTACGATACGGTGATTTTGGGCGGTTCACTTTATATTGGAAGAATCCAAAAACAGCTTAAAAAGTATGTGAACGAACATCTTGACACCCTTCTCACAAAGAAAGTCGGACTGTTTTTGAGCGCGGGCGACCCTAAAGCTGCGGAAAATGAGGTTGTGAGGAAAAACGTTTTTCCAAAGGCCCTTATTGAACATGCCGTGGCCTTTGATGTATTGGGTTATGCCTATAAGTTTGATAAAATGGGCTTTTTCGACAGGTTTATTGTGAAAAGGGTAGCGGGCCTTTCAGAAAATGTTACCGAGTATTATGAGAACAGAATAAAAGCCTTTGCAGAAGCCCTCACTCGTTGACAATAGGTAAAAAATAAATATAATAAAAAGTTAGGCTTCAGATTACTTGTGTCAGAGGAGTGGATATATGGATGAAGACTGGGAAAATTTCTGTGAAAGCGGAAAATATGCTCCCAATCATCAAAAAATGGCTTTATTCAGATAAAGATATATTTTTGAGGGAAGCGGTTTCCAATGCAAGCGACGCAATTTTCAAATTTGAGAGATTGGTCGTCTTCGGGGAAGCCCAAAAAGCAGAAAATGAAAAGATGCATATAGATGTTTCGGTTAATAAAGAAAAAGGTACTCTCAAAATCAGTGATACCGGTATCGGTATGACAGAAGATGAGGTAGTTAAATATATAGCGCAGGTTGCGTTTTCCGGCGCCGTTGACTTTATAGAGAAGTATAAGGATATAGCGGATAAAAACAATATAATCGGGCATTTCGGCCTTGGTTTCTATTCTGTATTCATGGTTTCCGACTATGTTGAATTAGACACTCTGTCTTACAAAAAGGATGCGAAACCCGTCAAGTGGATTTTCGACGGCGGGTCTGATTATCAGATAGGTGAAGGTGAACGCACTGAGCGCGGAACAACCCTCACCCTTCATATTTCAAAGGACAGCGAGGAGTTCCTTGACACGGCAAGAATAAGAGAAATACTGCGCAAATACTGCTCATTTATATCATACGAGATAACGCTTACCGACGAATGTCAAGAAAAGAAAGAGGACGAAAAGCCCGAAATTATCAATAATATCTCTCCGCTGTGGCTAAAAAATCCGAAAGACTGCACTGATGATGAATACAAAAAATTCTACAAAGATGTTTTCCACGATTATATGGATCCGCTTTTCTGGATTCACCTCAACGTCGACTATCCATTCCAGCTCAAAGGAATAATCTATTTCCCAAGGCTGCGCGAAAATCTTGACCTTATGGAAATGGGTCAGATTAAGCTCTATTACAATCAGGTTTTCGTCGCCGACAACATCAAGGAGATACTGCCGGAATTCCTCGTGGTGCTAAAAGGTGTTATCGACTGCCCGGATATCCCGATAAACGTTTCGAGAAGCTTTCTGCAGAACGACGGCTCTGTTGCCAAGATATCGAACCTCATATCGAAGAAGGTTTCGGATAAGCTCCATTCGATTTTTAAGGAGAACAGGGAAGAGTATCAGAAATACTGGGACGATATCAACCTACTTATCAAGTTCGGCTGCATTAAAGACAGCAAGTTCTTTGACCGCATGAAAGATACTATCCTGTTCAAGACGACTGATGGGAAATATCTGACGCTTTCTGAATACCTTGAAGGGCAGAAGGATAAAGATAAAAAGACAGTCTATTATACCGACAACAAGGCTCAGCAGTCGGTTAATATTGATATGTTCAAGAGAAACGGTATAGAAGTTGTTGAGTTTAGGGGCCCAATAGACCAGCGTTTTGCGCAGGAACTTGAAATGAGAGAGGAAGGGCTTAAATTCTCCAGCGTTATCTCGGAACTCCCTGATGACCTTGTCAGCGGCAAAGCAGCGAACGAGGATGATGTAAAGGTTCTGTCTGAGATATTTAGAAAGGCCCTCGGCAAGGACAAGCTTGAGGTCAAAGCTGAGTATTTCAAAAACGAAAACACCCCGGCTATCCTTACATTGTCAGAGCAGTCAAAGCGTTTTGCAGATATGGTGAGGCTGTACGGGCAAGACTTCGCATACAAGCCTGATGACGAATATGTGATAACTCTGAATCCAGATCACCCGCTGATAAAAAAGGTTATGGATATGCGCTTTGACGAGAGTAAGAAGGAATGCATGAATATGCTTTGCCAGCAGATTTACGACATTGCGCTTATGTCTCACAGAGACTTCAGTAAGGAAGAAAAAGAGAAGTTTATTGAACGGAATTATAAACTTCTCGAAATGATTTAACAACTTCTAATCGGTAACGGTAATAAACAAGAATTATATGAAATAAGAGCTGCCGGACGGATGAAGTCCGGCAGCTCTTTGTTCTTTAAATGGGTGTTCAATATTTAAGATTTGACAGAGTTTATTAGCATTTTGTTTTTAAACTGTTTTCTGTATTTGTCTGGAGTTATGCCTTCTTGTTTGCTGAAACAGGTAATAAATTGAGGAACCGAATTAAATCCGCAAGCCTTGGCTATTGAAGAGGTGCTGTAAGATGTTGTTTGAAGCAGCTTTTTAGCAAACCGAATTCGCCTTTTGATGATATACTGCTGGGGCGATATACCAGTAACTTCTTTAAATTTATGCCTGAACCTGTGATAGCTGAGTCCTGACATCTTCGCGGCGTCTTCTATAGAAATACCGTTTTGGCTCTGAGCATTTAGGAAATTCAAGATGAAGAAGAAGTTATCTTCTTCTATATTCTTTTTCAGGTCATGAGGCATATCCTGTCGCAAAATAAGAATAATTAATTCATTGAAAAGCAGATTCAGCATTTTTCTGCGCTGATATCTTTTGCCGTTAAGTTCGGACAAAATAATTTTCAGCAGCATTTTGACCGTATGTGTTCCGCAATTTTTAAACACAACGGGTTTGGGATATGAATGATGAATCGGATTGTTATAGCCTGCTATGAAATATTCACTGCTGCCATCGGATTCTACACGGAACTGCACGTTCGGCGGGATTATTACTATATCATTTTGCTCTATTTTTTGACATTTATCGTCAAAATAAATACGTCCGCTTCCATCAATTACATATATCAATTCGAAACTGGAACAGGTTCTAAGCACTTCTTGACGAATTTGGCCGCTGGAATACCTTGTAAAATATAACAGTTCGCAATAAGTCAATTGCAACTACCTCTTATCTTTAGATGATAGGCTTGAATAATTGGAATTTTGTTAATGAAAAATAACCAGTTGTTTTTTTATCAATGCTATTTTACTAAATTTATTGTGATTAGACAATAAATTTAATAAAAACTTTGTAATGTTATTCACAAAATAATTATTGGGCTGTCAAAAATTTGTCAATTTTAATAAAAGCCAGTGATGATTATTAAAAATAAGAATGTTTAACTTAAGATTGGATAGCATAACAAATACCGGTAGGTGATAAAAAGGTTAAAAACAATAAAGTCAGAACGTACTTAATTCATACTATTTGATAAAAACAAGGCTGGAACTAAGAAAGATGCTGCCTCTCTTCAAAAGGATGGTTAATAATATGAATATAGTTCTAATGTGCGGACATGAAACCGGCGATGAAACAATAAACACGCTTTTCAGTGCGATAAGATTTGTTCATTCCTGCGCTATTCACATTGGTGAAGAGACTTTTTCGATTATCCCGCCGAAAGCGAAGAATCCAGACTTTGTTATAATTGACAACAAAAAAATCAAAAATCTCCACACTAAAAGCGGAATAGCCCTTTTCAGAAAAGAAATAGAACCAAAACACGAGATTGTAATTCCTCCGTCTTTTTTTGCAATTATAGACTCGGACAACACAAAGGCAGCCGATTTGCTTAGTTCACAGGGCAATCAGACTATTACCTGCGGGCTTTCGCAAAAGGATACGATTACATTTTCAAGCCTTGAAAATGATAGGGCAGTGGTGAGCCTGCAAAGAGGACTTGTAGCATTGGATGGCTCAGAAATTCTGCCAGTGGAAATTCCGGTAACTTTTAATACAACTCACAGTGAATATGCCATCCTGGCGTCAACGGCGGTGCTTTTGCTGTCGGGGGCAGCGATACCGGAAAGCGGCCTTGAATTTATGTAAATTATAAACAGACATTCTAATTATTTCACTTAATAAAAGCAATAATCGTGATAAAACTATTAATGCAAACGCAGAAAAAATTAAAATTCAAGGAGAGATTTATATGGCCAACAATAATAATCAGGCACTTGTACCTCAGGCTCGTGAAGCTCTCAACCGCTTTAAGATGGAAGCTGCCAACGAAGTTGGTGTTCCTCTGAAGCAGGGCTACAACGGTGATTTAACTGCTCGTCAGGCTGGTTCTATCGGTGGACAGATGGTTAAGAAGATGATTGAACAGGTTGAAAACAGCATGAAATAAAGAATTCAGGGATAAGCGGCTTCCAATATGGAAGTACCCTGTCCGTCCGGATTTTGCCGGGCGGAACGCTATATAAATGATAGGCGCTGCAAACCTTTGGCTTGCAGCGCCTATATATTTTTTAGATCCGAAAAAGATTGCGGAATGATGACAGTATAAGAAGAAGCCTGTATAATTTGTGTTTTTCAAGATATAAAAAGATGAAGAGTTTCGACAATTTAATATAGGAAAGATCCAGCTTAGCCAATGCTTCTGAAATAGTATTACAATTCAGGGTGCTGACAATCTTTTTGTATTTGTCCTTAAATGAGATTTCAGTCGACGATACATAATAATTTATGATATTTATAGACTCTATGCAGATTTTATTATCGAGCCTGTGATAAAAATTAAGGTCAAAGCCGTTATTTTTAATAAGGTCACGCAGATAATCATACTTTCTGAGCTTAGCGTTAAGAAATTCCGGGAAATACCGTTTTGTCAGCGAGCTGTCGTTGTCGCAGTAAAAATACAGGCATTTTGAAATATGAGTAATCCGTTCCGCATGGAGCAGGAAGTTTAAATTAAACAGGTTATCCTCATTATAATATAATTTCTGGTCAAGAAGACGCAGATTGTTTTCTCTGATAACGGAAGTCTTATAAATGCACAGCCAGAGATATGAGCTGTAGTCAGCGAAGGGAAACAGGTTCTTGTAGTTTTGGACTTCACTGTCGCTGTAACCGAAAAAATAGGGCAGTATCAGCTCTCTGATTTCATTTTTGCTGTAAGTCCTGTCGCCGTTCAGGTCCGACTTTATTTCCTTGTTTCCGTTTTTCGTACAAAAGATATAATCACAGAAAGCCATATCAGACCCTGTCTTTACGGCAGCATCGTAAAGGGTCGCGAGCATGCCCGGATCAAGGCGGTCGTCGGCGTCTGCAAACCCGATAAATTCTCCCCGCGCTTCGGCTATCCCCGCGTTTCTCGCCTCACTGGCCCCTGAATTTGCTTTGTGGATAACCCGAACCCTTTCGTCGGTTTTATATGAATCGCAAATTTCAGCGCTGCCGTCCGTTGAACCGTCGTCAACAAGGATAAGCTCTATTTCTCTTAACGTTTGAGATAGGATCGAACTGATACATGATTTTAACTGCTCCCCTGCATTATATACAGGAACGATAACACTGACCTTTATATTCATTTGCACAAACAACCCTTCCGCTAAGCATTGTATCCAGCTCATTCACATCTATTTGCAGACTTAAAGTAAGGGCGGGTATTGATATCACTATATGAATTATGATACAATATATCAATGTTAAATTAAAGCAGTAATTGAATAATTGACAAATAATGCCAATCATAATATACTTAATTTTTGTATTTTGCCTTTACTAAGGCTTAAAACGGAGGTTCATTTGAAACTTCTTACTATAACTGTTCCAAGCTATAATGTTGAAAAAACACTTGCTGCAACGCTTGATTCTCTTTGTGTTGAAGAAATTTTGCCGAAACTTGATATAATCGTAGTAGATGACGGTTCTTCGGACTCGACTCCCGAGATAGCACAGAAATATGCAAAAGCTTACCCTGAGAGTGTTAGGGTAATAAGCCAGCCAAACGGCGGCCATGGTTCTGCTGTCAACACCGGGATTAAGAACGCGCAGGGAAAATACTTTAAAGTAGTCGACGGCGACGACCGGCTTGACAAAGACGGTTTTATAGCCCTTGTCAACGGTCTGGAAAAAACGGACGCAGACCTTGTTGCTTCCAATTACAAAAAAGTGCTGCCGGATGGTTCAGATGCCGGAACTATGGAGTTTACAGGCGTCGAGTACAATAAAATTTACAGCTTTGACGAAATTCCCGTGGACGGGACGATATATTTCGGCATTCATTCGTCTACATTCAAAACCGAGGTTCTTAAGGCGAGCGGTATAGAGCTTCAGCATCACA
>Ga0134101_1002534_pt1 | contig 10628 bp, 9 predicted proteins | sample 12_3_2metaG_FD_94446 | JGI IMG/M metagenome (GOLD analysis project Ga0134101, IMG submission 94446) | Switchgrass degrading microbial communities from high solid loading bioreactors in New Hampshire, USA - 12_48_3.3_201_A2 metaG | ecosystem: Engineered > Bioreactor > Semi-continuous > Anaerobic >...
CCCTTTCATTTTTTGTATAGATTACAGGGCAAAAAATATCACGCGACATATTATGAAATATAGCATTAAGGCAAATTTAAAATTGCCGGTATTCATATTATTCTGGAGCGTGATGGATTTGGATAGGTTCGCGGTTATTATGGCGGGCGGTGCTGGCTCAAGGTTATGGCCTCTCTCAAGGGAAAGCAGACCTAAGCAGTTTATAGAGGTCGGTAATGGCAAATGTATGCTGCTTCAAACCATTGACCGCATCCGAGAAATTGTGCCTTACGACAGGTGCTTCATTATTACAAATAAAAAGCTTTTTGATATAACGAGAAAAACAGTGGAGGATATTATCCCTGTTTCAAATATAATTTTGGAGCCTATGCGCAAAAATACAGCCGCGTGTATCGCTTATGCCGCTATGATTCTAAAAGAAAAGGCGGGACAGGGCGTATTGTGCTTTATTCCGGCGGACGGCTATGTGGGCGACGAAAACAGCTACAGAGCTGCGGTCATGCAGGCCTGCCGGGCGGCGGAAGAGACCAATAATCTCGTGGTTATCGGCATAACACCAACCTACCCGTCAACCGGATACGGCTATATTCACATAGCAAGCGAAAAAGCCGAAAACGGCGCTTATAAAGTAGAGCGGTTTGTAGAAAAGCCGGACCTTGCCACCGCAGAAAGGTATATGAAGTCCGGGGATTATCTGTGGAACAGCGGTATCCTCGTCGGTACAGCGGAGGCTATTCTTAAGAACGTAAAGAAGTATCTTCCCAATCACTTTGACAGTCTTTCCAGAGCGGTTAAGGCTGAGAATAATGGACAGCTGCCGCTGGCTATTGAAAACGCTTACAATATGCTTGAAAACATATCCTTTGACAACGGGGTTTTGGAAAAATGCAGTGCCATATCTGCAGTAAAGGGGCGATTTGACTGGGACGACATCGGCAGCCTCGGCGCCCTGCCGAGGGTATTGGGCACCGACAAAGACGGCAACGCTATAAAGGGGAATTATGTCGGCATAGACACATCAAATACGATTATCTGCGGCAACGATATGCTGGTCGCGGCGGTGGGTGTAAACAATATGGTAATCGCCGTAACGCAGGACGCTGTTCTTGTATGCCCCAAGGATAGGGTACAGGATGTAAAGGCGCTGGTGGGGCGGCTGAAAGAAAAGGGCCTTGAGCGGTATCTATAGGAAAGTATGACCGCAGGATTGCGCAGAACCCCTTCATCACAAATTCCTACAAACTCAATATTATGTTATAAGGCAGGTTTTTATGAAGGGGATGGTGTGGTGGAAAACTGCAGGTTGATTGATTTATACACGATGATGCTGAAAATCCGACTGGTTGAGCGCAGGATTGAGGCGGAATATAAATATGACGAAATAAAAACGCCGATTCATTTGTCGATTGGTCAGGAGGCGGTTGCCGTCGGCATTTGCTGCCAACTGAGAAAGGACGACTATGTTTTCGGCACGCACCGCAGTCATGCGCAGTATCTCGCCAAAGGCGGCGATTTGAAGAGCATGATTGCCGAGCTGTACCTAAGAAAAACTGGGTGCTCCCGCGGGAGAGGCGGCTCAATGCACCTGGTGGCTCCCGAGGTTGGCATATTCGGGTCAACCGCGATAGTGGGCGGGGATATCCCGCTGGGTACAGGGACAGCACTCGCCTCAAAATTGCAGCACAACGACCGGGTAACCGCAGTTTTCTTCGGAGACGGCGCAGTGGATGAGGGCACATTCCATGAGAGCCTGAATTTCGCTTCGCTGAAGAAGCTTCCGGTAATCTATATATGTGAAAACAACCTCTACGCAATAAATTCTAAGGTAACGGCGCGCCATTCTGGAGACGGCATTTACCGCTGGGCGCAAAGCTATAACATGCCAAGCTGGCAGATTGACGGAAACGACGTAATCAAGGTAATGGAAATCGGTAAAAAGGCCATTGAAAACTGCAGAAAAGGAAATGGGCCGACGTTTATCGAATGCCTCACCTACAGGTGGAAAGGGCATATCGGTACAGTCGACGACCTCGGAAAGGGGTATAGGCCTAAGGAAGAATATGATTACTGGGTTTCAAAGTGCCCGATTAAATGGTTCGGGGATTATCTGAGGTCAAAAGGCATATTGGATGACGAAACAGACAAACGGATTCACGATGAAATAAACGCCGAGATTGAGGAGGCGTTTGAATTTGCCCAAAGCTCACCAAAGCCTGAGCCGAAGGAATTAGAGGAGTCTGTTTACGCTAAATAAAGCAATTCAATTATATGAAAAAGGGGATTCGCTATGCCTTGGACAACAGTTCAAGTTGAAAAGTTAGGAGAGTTTTATATAAAAGGCGACTCGGATTCAGACAGGGTTATCTCATATAAGGACGCACTATATGAAGCGACCGACCAGGCCCTTGCCAGAGACCCCAGGGTTTTTGTATTGGGAGAGGGAGTCGATGACCCGGCCGGGGTTTTCGGTACCACCAAGGGGCTGCAAGAGAAATACGGGAAGGAGCGGGTTTTTGATACCCCTATCTGTGAGAACTCACTGACCGGATTTGCCGCCGGCGCGGCCATGGCGGGGCTAAGGCCGATACTTGTTCACAGTAGGATGGATTTTCTGGTGCTGTCGTTAGACCAACTGACCAACCATGCGAGCAAGTGGCATTATATGTTCGGCGGCAGGGTCAATGTCCCGATGGTAGTGCGGACCATCAGCGCCCGCGGCTGGGGGTCAGGTGCCCAACATTCCCAGTGCGTTCAGGGCATGCTGATGAACACGCCGGGGCTTAAAATCGCCGCGCCCGCGACGCCCTATGACGCAAAGGGGCTGCTGATTTCAAGTATCGCGGATAACGGGCCTGTGCTTTTTGTCGAGCATAGATGGCTATACAAAACCACCGGCGGCGTACCGGAAAGCCTGTACGCCATACCTTTCGGCAAAGGCGCCATAAGGAGAAAAGGCACCGATATCACGATTGTCGCCGTCTCGTATATGGTGGTAGAGGCGATGAAGGCGGCGGAAAAACTGCAGGCTCAAGGGATATCCGCCGAGATTGTTGACCCGAGAACCATAAAGCCGATTGACGAGGATATTATTTGTGAATCCGTCGCCAAAACCGGACGGCTCCTTATAACAGATACAGGCTGCAAAACCGGCGGCGTTGCCGCGGAGATAGCCGCAATTGTCGGTGAAAAGGCGTTTCATCATCTAAAAGCGCCGATAGTCAGGGTATGCTGCCCGGATACGCCCACACCTGCCAGCGACGTTTTGGAAAAGGCGTACTATCCGAGCGCAGATACCATATGCCAGCGGGCCGCAGACCTTGTGAAACAGTAAGGGGCGTTGTTATGGACAGAATCATTAAAGAGGACTGCCTTGAGTATCTAAAGAAGATTGATTTGTCGCCGCTTAAAGGTAAAACAGTCTTTATTACCGGCGCCAACGGGCTGATTGGAACATATATTATCTATATGCTCCACCTTGCGAATCTGACTCAGGACTCGGGTATAAATATTGTCGCCACAAGCAGGAACGCCCCCTGCAGCAAGCTGTCCGATATATTCAGCGGCCGCTACACTTTTATATCGGCGGACCTTGCCAAAGACGGCGTTCCGGAGCTTCCGTTCAAAACCGATTATATTATCCACGGGGCGACCTATGCCCAGCCGGCGACGTTTATAAAAAAGTACAGGGAGACTATCCTCCTAAACACAGCGGTTACTGAAAGTCTGCTGAAGAAAGCGAAAGATGACGGGGCAAGCTTCCTTTTCTTAAGCTCTTCCGAGGTTTACGGCAACCCGGACAAGGCGCATATACCGACGCCGGAGGATTACCCGGGGCTTTGCACGCCGGTGAGCGTGCGGGCGGTCTATTCGGAGGCAAAGCGCCTCGGGGAAACCATCTGCTTCTGCTATCGCAATTTTGAAGATTTAGATGTAAAGATAGCCCGTATCTCAATGACCTACGGGCCGGGGGTTACCATCAATGACAAGCGCGTTTTGGGTGAATTCATGCGCCAGGCGCTCTTTGACCATAAGATTAAGATGATAGATGACGGCAGAAAGGAGCGGCCGTTCTGCTACATTGCCGACTCTGTGATTATGCTGCTAAATATACTCCTTTACGGCAAAGACTTTGTCTATAACGTAGGCATTAATGAGAGGATATCCATAAGGCAATTGGCAGAGGAGATATGCCGCCAAACCGGCAGCAGCCTTGAAATTGAACAGCGTAAAACGCCGACCGGCCGCAATATAGAAGAATCGCCGGAATGTGTTCAGCTTGATGTTTCCAAAGCGTGCTCTGAATTTGGCATAACCAGCTTTAAGCCCTTCAGTGAGGGACTTAAACGGACAATAGAGTGGAACATGCTCAACTTAAAATAATGCAATTTTCGCGCAGGAAACTGCGGAGACGTTGTCTCACAGAGCTTCCTGCCTTTTTTGTTTTACACCAAAAGCCTGTCACAGTCATATTATAATGTGATATTTGTTTTTTATTGGAGTGATAAAAACAATGCCCAGCGACAAATTTCTACTCATAAAAGCCTGGAGCTATATTTTGTGGAATGACGTTGAACATGTTTTATCCCAGCTTCTTATTGCCGAGCTTACTGGCAGGACGCCAGTAGTATATTGGCCGACGTATTGCCTGCATAACGGTTTTATCAATACAAACGGGTTTGAACTGTATTTTGAGCCTGTTTCAGAATATTCGATATTTGATGTTGCCAAGTCTGAATACACCTATTACCCGCCGGTATGGGACGAAGATAATCTGCTGATGGATGACCCAGACAGGGATAAGTTGGTGTACAGAAATATTGGCGATATATTGAGCAGAAAAGAGAATGTCGTGGTCGGCGATGTCTATTTTGATTTATATGACCTGATTCCTTATATAAAAAAGGATAATCCGGCGTACGGGATGACAGTAAACCAAATCTACAGTTATCTGTTTCACAAATATATACGGTTAAAACAGGATATAATCGCCGAAATCAATGGTTTTTACAGGTCATGGCTCAGCGATGAAGGCCCTGTTTTGGCTGTTCATGTGTGCGCACCGGAAAAGGATTATGAGTATAACGCCGAAAGCGGAAGAGTAGAAGGCTCAAGGTTTTACCCAAAAGGTTATCAAAACAGCAAAGATGATAAGCTTCAGACACGGTTTAAAATTCCCCTGTTTTGGCGCAAACGCGAGATTTTGAAAGCGAACGCACCGTATCACGGGGAAATTAAAAAATATGTCGACAAGTATGATATCAAAAAGATATTCCTCGTTACAAACAGCCAAGCGGTTTTGAATGAATACAAGCAGAAATACGGTTCTATGATTGTGGCAACCAAATCCAAGAGAGCCGAGGAGGACGAAAAGGTCAAGTATCTTGACAGCTATATCGTAAAAAGGCGGGCCGGGATCGATATCCTGAAAGATACCTATCTCGCGTCAATGTGCGACTTCTTTATCGGGAATGATTTCTCGAGCTTATCTCATGCAGTAACAATTATGAAAGATTGGCCGGAAGGCAACGCAAAGCTGCTTTATTGGGAATACCGCAGAAAGAAATACCCGATTAACGCAGACATTATAACAATTCAGAAAAGGAACAGTCCTTTTGCCAAAGCCAAAAAGCTGTTTAATAAGCTTTTAAAACGGTAATACGGAACTATCCTTTCTTGAGGTGCTGAAATTATGAATGAACGGTTTTTATTGATAAAATCATGGGGCTGCGGTTTCTGGTCAGATGTTGACCATGTGATGGGGCAGCTTCTCGCGGCTCAGATAACACGCAGAATCCCGGTTGTATACTGGGGCACAAACAGCCTTTATTCTGAATCCTTTACTACAAACGCCTTCGACCTATATTTTGAACCGGTGTCTGAATACACTATCCACGATATTGCGAAACCGGAATATACTTTCTATCCCCCGATTTGGAACTCAAAAAACATTATGGTGGAGGACCTCGACAAGATAGCGTGGACCTATAGGGATCTGGGCGATATGTTGGCAAGCGACGCTAATGTGGTGGTAAGCGACGTTCACTATTTTATACGGCCGATGATCCCGTATATCCCGGCGGAACACTGGGCGTACGGCATGACGGCGCATGAAATCTACCGCTGCCTTTTCAATATTTATTTGAAACTAAAGCCTGATATACAGCAAGAGATAGACGAATTTTATGACCAGAATATGAAAGGCAAAGGCCCGCTGCTGGGAGTCCATATCCGCGGCGGCGACAAGGTTCGGGAGGTAGAAAAGCTCTCTAACTTAAATAAGAGATATCAGACGGAAATAGACAAATATATAAGCAAATTCGGCATCAAGAAGATATTGCTCTTGACGGACTGCGAGGAGATATTGGAGCATTTCAAGAAGCTCTACGGCTCAATGCTTGTGTTTACTGACTGCAGGAGGGGAAAGCTGGCCGATACCAGAAACGCCGCCCATCTGCAGAACTACAGCAACAAACGGAGAAAAGGCATTGAGATTATAAAAGACACTTATCTTGGGGCAAGATGTGATTATTTCATTGGAAACGGGTATTCCAATGTTTCTTATACAGTAAAGCGGTTAAAGGACTGGCCCGATGAGCATATGACCCTTTTCTACCGTAGTTTAAAACAGGAAAAGCGCATGGCCAGAAAGAGGAAGAGAAAAGCAGCGGCAGTACGGGCCGCTTGGGCGAAAAACCATAAAATCGAGTATCCGGAATTCTACGGAGGTGTCAATACCTATGCCGACTAATAAATTTCTGTTGATCAAGGCTCTCGGACGCAGTATATGGAAAGATGTGGACCATGTAATATGCCAAATCTATGCCGCTGAGCTGACGGGACGGACCCCAGTCGTATACTGGGGCATGGAAAGCATGTATAGCACGTCAATAGATACAAATGCTTTCGAAGTATTCTTTGAACCTGTGTCGGAATATACGGTGGACGATGTAATCCGTCCTGAATTCACCTATTATCCCCCTGTTTGGAAATATGAAAATGTCATGGCGGAAGACACTGACAGACTGAAGATGGAAGGCCGCGATCTGAAGAGCATGATGGAAAGCGACGCGAATGTCGTCGTAAGCGACGTCTATTATCCCTTGAGGGCGCTTTTACCCTGGTCCACAAGTGCTCATTGGTCATATGGCATGACACCCTGTCAGATCTACCGCAGGCTGTTTAAAAAATATCTCAAGCCGAAGCCCGAGATAAAGAGGGAGATCAAAAAATTCATCAATACCCACCCTGACTTTAGGGACGAACGGCCGATTATCGGCGTCCATGTGCGGGAGGACGCCATAGTCACTGAGGTGGCGCAGTTATACGATTTGAACGAGTATTATAAGCCCCATGTATGGGACTTTATAAGCCGGTTCAATATACGGCATGTTTTCCTTATTACCGACTCCAATAAAATCTTCAGGCAGTACAAAAAGCTCTATGGCAAAAACGATATGATGATCTATCCCGAAAGCAAGAAAATCAAATTTGCGGAGCGGATTCCGACCTGCCTGCTGGACTATCCCAATAAGCGCCATAAGGGAGTTGAGATGCAAAAGGATACGATTGAAATTATCAAGGACACCTACCTGGCCGCCCAATGCGATTTCTTTATTGGCAACGGATATTCGAGCCTTTCAAATACCGTAATGCGCCTTAAAGATTGGCCTGAGACAAATATAAAGCTGCTGTACTGAGGAATTAGCTTATTTTTCAACAAGTAGGGTGATATGACAATGGCTGATAAGCTGGCAAAGTACGTTGAATATGTCAAAAGAAAGTTTCCGCAGATACAAGTCACGAATGTTGGGTTCAACCTGACGGATGGAAATCACAGTGATGTTGTCATTATAAACGATGAGCATATTTTTAAATTCGCAAAATACGACTGGACGGCCTGTTATCTGGCAAACCAATGCAAAATAACCTCGTTTGTGAGCGAGTATATTGATACCCGCCTGCCGAAAATGAAATTGATTGAGGACAGCGCGGTTAAATGTGATTTTATTAAAGGGGCGCCGCTCACACGCGACCAGATACTGAAACTTAGCATCGGTGACCAGAACCATATCGCAAGGCAGATAGGCAGCTTTTTGCGTCAGCTTCACGCAGTGCCTCTTAAGGCGGCAAAGTTCTATAAAATCGGCGATGCGCAGGTGGATATTACAAAAGAAAATGTCTTGTCCGAGATAAGGGATATAAAGCGAAAAATATATCCCTACTGCGACAGCCTGTCTCAAAAAACAATTGACGAAAACCTTGAGGTTGTCCTTAGCGACAAGAACTTCCTTAAATATACCCCTGCCGTCATACATGCCAACCCCAACCCTGCGGCCTTTATCTTCGATAAAGAGACGAAAAAGTTAAACGGAGTCATAGGATTTGGCTTTTCCGGCATAGGCGACCCGGCATATGACCTCGGCGTCATCCTCGAATGTTACGGAGAGGTATTCTTAAAGCGTGTCGCCAAGTATTACGGCGACATGTCGAATCTTATCAGCAGGGCCAGGTTCTATGCTTATTTTAATGGCCTGATGTGGGCAAAGAGGACGGCAGATATGATAACCACCAGGGACTTTTCAAAATTCAGGTTCTATCAATGCGCAAAGGACTGCATGCCGGTGGGGAGCCCGTGGTAAAACCGGAGCGGAACCATAACAAGGCGGCGCCCCGCGGCATATGATAACAATAAAGTGGCGTAAAACAATAAATTAAGGAATAGTGAGGCTGCTATGAAAAAAGCATTGATAACAGGTATAACCGGACAGGATGGGTCCTATCTGACGGAATTGCTGCTTAAAAAAGGGTATGAAGTCCATGGGATAGTCCGCAGAAGCAGCAATGTAAATACCCAGAGAATTGAACATCTGCTCGCGGACGATTCCATCAGAGACAAAAAGCTGTTTTTGCATTACGGTGATTTAAACGACAGCGGCAGTTTAAGCAGGCTGCTGTATCAGATACAGCCGTCTGAAGTATATAATCTCGCCGCGCAGAGCGACGTTAAAATCTCCTTTGATATACCGGAATATACGTCCGACGTTAATGCGCTCGGCACACTGAGGCTGCTCGGGAGCATAAAAGAGGTTGACCCGAGTATCAAATACTATCAGGCGTCCTCCAGCGAGCTGTTTGGAAAGGTGCGGGAAACGCCCCAGACTGAAAATACTCCCTTTTACCCGAGAAGCCCTTATGCCGCAGCGAAACTTTATGCCTATTGGATAACCGTAAATTACAGAGAAGCATATGGCATGTTTGCCTGCAACGGTATCTTGTTTAACCACGAATCGCCCAGAAGAGGCGAAAATTTCGTGACGAGAAAGATTACAAAGGGCATTTCGAATATATTGAAGGGCAAGCAGGATAAACTTATTCTCGGCAACCTCGACGCAAAACGCGACTGGGGTTACGCCGGGGATTATGTTGAGGCCATGTGGCTTATACTTCAGCAGGAAAAACCCGACGACTATGTTGTTGCCACCGGTGAGACCCATACGGTAAGGGAATTCTGTGAGCTCGCCTTTAAGTGTGTGGGTATTGATATCGCCTGGGAAGGCAGCGGCTTGAATGAAATCGGGGTGGACAGCAGAACAGGAAAACAGCTTATAGGGATAAGCGAGCGGTATTTCAGGCCGAGTGAAGTGGATCTGCTGCTCGGCAATGCGAAAAAAGCCCGCGAAAAGCTCGGATGGTCGCCGAAAGTATCCTTTGAGGAGCTTGTGAAAATTATGGTGAATGCAGATTTGAATCCTTGAATTTATGAGGTGAGCGTATTGGATAAAGGGAGCAAAATTTATGTAGCGGGCCATACCGGAATGGTCGGTTCTGCGATTGTCAGAAGCCTTGTCCGGCAGGGATATACGAATATCGTTTCGGCCACGCATAAGGAGCTTGATTTGACCAATCAGGCCCAGACCGAAGCCTTCTTCGAGCGGGAAAAACCTGAATATGTGTTTCTTGCCGCGGCTAAAGTCGGCGGAATTCATGCCAACGATACTTATCCCGCGGATTTTATTATGGAAAATATGGCAATCCAGTGCAACGTGTTAAGAAGCGCCTTTAAGAACCATGTCCGAAAACTGATGCTCCTCGGAAGCTCCTGTATTTATCCCAAAAAGTGCCCGCAGCCTATTAAAGAGGAGTACCTGCTGACCGGCGAACTGGAGCCGACAAATGAGGCTTACGCCCTTGCCAAGATTTCAGGCATTAAAATGTGCCAGTCCTACAATAAACAATACGGGACAAAATATATCAGCGTCATGCCCGCCAGCCTTTATGGCGTAAACGACAGGTTCGATATTGAGAATTCCCACGTCATTCCCTCAATGATAATCAAGTTCCACAAGGCAAAGGTAAATAACAGCCCCGTCGTTGAGCTTTGGGGAACGGGTACGCCGCTCAGGGAATTTCTCTATGTAGACGATATGGCGGATGCCTGCGTATATCTGATGAACAACTATGAGGGCAACGAGTTTATCAATATCGGCTCCGGTCAGGAGATAAGCATTCGGGAACTGGCGGAAAAGATTAAAAAGGTCGTTGGATATGAAGGCAAAATCGTATTCGATTCGAGCAAACCCGACGGCACTCCGAGAAGGGTATTGGACAATACCAAAATCTTTAAAACC
>Ga0134101_1002556_pt1 | contig 10491 bp, 10 predicted proteins | sample 12_3_2metaG_FD_94446 | JGI IMG/M metagenome (GOLD analysis project Ga0134101, IMG submission 94446) | Switchgrass degrading microbial communities from high solid loading bioreactors in New Hampshire, USA - 12_48_3.3_201_A2 metaG | ecosystem: Engineered > Bioreactor > Semi-continuous > Anaerobic...
CAACAACTTTGTTATCGACGGTGTTACATACGGCATTAACATTGATGTTGACCCAGCGAAGGAAGGCTACCAGCCCCTAACATCAACTGTTACCTTCACGAAGAATACTGATACTCTGAAAAAAGGCATTCAGGATTTTATCTCCGCATATAACTCGCTCATTGATGCAATCAATACACAGATAAAAACTGCTCCGGATAAAGACTATCCTCCCCTCACTGAAGCCCAGAAGGCGCAAATGACCCAGGAGCAGATTGACAGGTGGAACGAAAAAGCAAAGCAAGGCATGCTTTTCAACGACGATACCCTTGAATCGCTCTTGGAGCAGATGAGAGAGATCCTGTATCAGTCGGTTACATTGGATGACGGAAGCACCTATTCGCTCTATGAGATGGGCATAACCACCAGTAATTCTGCCGACGATTACGGAAAACTTGAAATAAAAACTGAAGATGAGGAAATATTTGAAGAGGCTATCGCGAAGCATGCCGATAAGATAAAGCAGTTGTTTACCAAATCCTCGAGCATTCCGCTTGACATTAATCCGCAGACGCCAGAACAAGTTCAGAATCAAAAAATAAGAAAGCAGGAAGAGGGTCTGGTCGCCCGTCTTGATGACATTATAAAATCTTATGCCGGTTCTGTTTCTGGCAATAAGGGTAGTCTCCTTATCATTGCAGGCATAACAGGCGACTCAACACAGTACAACAACAACATCTATAATCAGATAAAAGAAATAAACGAAACTATCAACAAGCTTAAAGACCAGCTTAAAACACAGAGGGAAAGATACTACGACCAGTTTGAAGCTTTAGAGGCTTTTGTACAACAGGCAAACGCTCAGAGCTCAATGCTGTTATCATTGTTGAGGAGTTAATTTATGAATCCATATGAAATTTACCTGAAGCAGGATCTTGAGACAAGCAATAAACAGGAGCTTGTCGGAAAGCTTTTTAATGAAGCCTCGGTATCCCTGCGGAGAGCAATCCTTGAGATTGAGAAGAAAGATTATCTTTCCGCCAATGAAAACATAAAAAAAGCGGAGGTAATCGTTAAAACGCTTAACAACAGCTTGGACATGCAATATGAAATTTCAGTCCAGCTAAGGCGCCTTTATAACTATATGAATCGGCGTATGATTGAGGGAAATGTCAAAAAAGATCCCAAAATTTTATCCGAAATTTCCGAAATGTTGTCCGGTTTAAGGGATACATGGTTCGAGGCTATAAAGCGCAGCAGAAAAATGCAGTCTAATTAAGGGAGGCACATTTTTTGGATGAATTGATAAATAAGCTTCTCGATGAGACAAAAGACCTGTTTAATGCTGCGCGCAATGGAGATTTGGATAAAATAGGTGATGCACTGAAGCGGAGAGAAACTACTATTGCCACTTTAAAGTCAATGGGTGGTTTAACTCCGCACAGAACAGCATCTCAGGAGGCAGTCATTGAGCAGATTTTTGAATATGACAAAAAATCAAGAGCTAAGTTAAAAGAGCTTTTTGATCGTCATGGCAAAGAAGTGTCGAATTTTACAAAAAAAGCTGATGGATTAATGAAATATAACACAGGTCAGTATAATCTGATGAGCGGACAGCTTTTTGATAAACGCGATTAGGCAAAGCCGTTACATGCTGCACTGTCAATATATGTGTCCTTCGGCGGTCAGCCGTATACGGCTAAACAATAACTCAGTATAGTCTATGATTCCGCCGGCGGTCAGCGCCGATGTCAGTACAAGCAGTTCAGATATCGCTGCCGATCCGCTGTGACAGATATTGTCGGTGTAACATTTTAATAAATTACTATAAGGTCTGTTAGCAGGCTATTCCATTGGAGGATATATTAATGAATATATTGCTTATTCTCGGCCTTATTATTTCATTTGGCGGGATTCTGTTAGGTTTCATACTGGAAAACGGACAATTATACATGCTGGTAAAGCAGATTTCACCGTTTCTGATCGTATTTGGCGGAACTTTCGGTATCGCGCTTATCGCGTTCCCTTTTCGCAATATCAAACGCATTCCGGGAGCTCTTAAACTGATATTGCTTCCCAAAAAGCATAACTATGCAGCACTTGTTGATTTGCTTTGCGACATAGCTAATAAGGCGAGGCGAGACGGCCTGCTTTCACTTGAGGCTGAAGCGGAAAGGCTGTCGGATCCATTTATAAAAAAAGGTCTGGGTTACATAGCTGACGGTGTTGACCCTGAGTTTTTGAAAAAGGTTCTTTACAATGAAATAGAATCACATTATAAAAGATACGAGGACGCGGCAAAGGTTTTTGAAAGCATGGGCGGTACCGCCCCGACAATGGGTGTTTTGGGAACGGTTATGGCTATGGTTACCGTTCTCTCAGGCGGAACTGAAGATACCAATAGGCTTGTTAAAGATATAGCGACGGCGTTCTTGGCGACATTCTACGGCATAGGCTCCGCAAACCTTTTGTGGCTGCCTATAGGAAGCCAGATCAAGGTTGTAGCGGAGCAGGAAAGTGACTACATGGAAGTAATAGTCGAAGGATTGATGGCCATTCAGGCCGGTGAACCTTCCTCAAGGTTGAAAGACCGTCTGTATGCCAAAATCGGCGAAATTAAGAATGGAACGTCCAAACCCGTTTCACAAGGATTTTGATATATCGATGGATTAAAGAAGGTGTTTGAGTGCGCAGTCCGTCGCCTGAAAAAGATAGAACTGAAAGATATCTGATTACGTATGCAGATTTGATGAATCTGCTTCTTATCTTATTTATTGTCTTATTCTGTACCACAAGTCATGATATTGTCAAAACAAGTGCTGTAATGCAGGCTATCAAAAGTGGATTTGTCGGAGGCGGACAGGCTGCTTATACCTCGTCCACATCCTCAAAGAATGGCAGTGAAAACAATGCAAAGGCCTCTACTAATGCCGACGACTATTCTGATTTCTATAATCAACTTATTGCTCTTTTGAGTGAGCGGCAAATACTGGACAAAGTTGATATAACTGCCAAAAACAACGAGGTTGTTATTTCACTGAAAGACAACGTGCTGTTTGCTCCCGGCAAAGCGGATCTGAGCAGTGACGCGGTTAGCTTGCTTACAACCATGGGCAATCTCATTAAAAATATCAAGTTCGGACAGATTGCAATTGAAGGGCATACGGATTCAGACCCTATACATACTTATCAATTCCATGACAACCGCGAGCTGAGCTTGGCGCGTGCCTACAGGGTATCAAAGGTGTTTGAAGACTGCGGCTTGGACCCCAAAAAGATATTGCCTGTAGGATACGGTGAATACTTCCCCGTGGCTCCCAATACAACACCTGAGAACAAGGCGAAAAACCGCCGGGTTGTCATATCCATTTTGAAGAGGGGTATTACTCCAGCAGATGAAGTAATTTCAACAGATGATATTAAGAAGTTAAATAACAGTTCATCGTCTTCTTCAACGACTTCATCCACTTCTTCTACTTCCTCTACTTCTTCTACTTCTTCTACTTCATCAACTACTTCTTCATCCGGAATTTCATCGAACACATCTTCAACACCTTGAAGCGGAAAATAAGCAGTTAAACGGCAGGCCGCAGCATAACTATGCTGCGGCCTGTCTGATTTTTACGGTTTAATAGAGAAATAAAAATATCTTCATGCGGGAAAGTTTAATTTAACGGCCAACGGATGCTGTTTTATACGCTTTTGCTTGACTTTGGGCGGTTGTACTGATAAACTTATAATGTTTGGTTTTGGTTTGAATATGTAATATTGTGCTATATAAACGGGGGAATATTAATGCTCGCAAACACTGAAAAAAGTATGGACAAGCTCGTCGCACTTTGTAAAAACAGGGGCTTTGTCTATCCAGGCTCTGAAATATACGGCGGTCTCGCAAACGCATGGGATTATGGCCCTCTCGGCGTTGAATTCAAAAACAATATAAAGAAGGCATGGTGGCAGAAATTCATACAGGAATCGCCTTATAATGTCGGCCTCGACTCTGCAATACTTATGAACCCGGAAGTCTGGGTAGCTTCCGGCCATGTGGGCGGTTTCAGCGATCCTCTGATGGATTGCCGTGACTGCAAAACCCGTCACCGCGCGGATAAACTGATCGAGGATCAGGCTGGTATCATAGCCGATGGCTGGAGCTTTGAAAAGATGACGGAGTTTATCAAGGAAAAGGGCATAAAGTGCCCGAACTGCGGCTCCACAAATTTCACTGACATTCGCAGTTTCAACCTTATGTTCAAAACATTCCAGGGCGTAACAGAGGATGCGAAATCGGAAATTTACCTGCGTCCTGAGACTGCACAGGGCATTTTCGTGAACTTTGCGAACATTGCAAGAACAACCCGTAAAAAAATACCTTTCGGAGTCGGACAGATAGGAAAATCTTTCAGGAATGAAATTACCCCGGGCAACTTCATCTTCCGTATCCGCGAATTTGAGCAGATGGAGCTTGAGTTTTTCTGCAAGCCCGGCACCGACCTTGAATGGTTCAAATACTGGAAAGACTTCTGCGAAAACTTCTTGCTCAGTCTCGGCATGAATAAAGAGAATATGCGCCTGAGGGACCATGACAAGGCGGAGCTGTCCTTCTACTCCAAAGCGACTACGGATATCGAATATCTGTTCCCGTTCGGCTGGGGCGAGCTGTGGGGTATAGCGGATCGTACCGACTACGACCTTACCCAGCACATCAATCACAGCGGCAAGACGCTCGACTACTTCGACCAAGAGACCAATGAGCGTTATGTGCCGTATGTCATAGAGCCCTCCCTTGGTGTCGAACGCGTCGCACTTGCCTTCCTGGTGGACGCCTATGACGAGGAAGAAATCGGTGAGGGAGACAAAAGAATCGTTATGCACTTTCATCCTGCACTTGCGCCGTTCAAGGCATGTGTGCTTCCATTGTCCAAAAAGTTGAACGACAGCGCCTTAAAGATTTATGATGAACTGAGAAAGCACTTTATGGTCACCTATGACGACGCAGGTTCTATTGGGAAACGGTATCGCCGGCAGGACGAAATCGGTACGCCTTTCTGCATTACTTATGATTTTGATTCAGAGAATGACGGCTGCGTGACTATACGCGACCGCGATTCAATGCAGCAGCAACGCGTTCCGATAGATTCAGTTGCGTCATTCATTAGTGAAAAACTGAAATTCTAATATAGAATAATGTTAATAAGCCGCGGAGTTTTCTCCGCGGCTTTTTTGTATGCCAAAACAGCCACCCAGCAAAATGAATGGGGATAGAATAAGACGGCCTTCCGATGTAAAAGATAAAATAACAGGCAGTAGTATTTTTTACTTAGACATTGACGAATAAATACAAAACTGTTGGAAAAAACATAAATAGTATAATTTGGATTTAAAGCACAAACTCAATTGAAAATATTGTTAATAAAATATAAAATTGATTAATTATGTTGGCTTCATAATACAAATTGTATAATTTTTAATGATGATTTTCACCGAGAAGGATGGTAATATCCGTGGCTGTTTCAGCGAAATCAATCCTAAAATATTTCGCGTCAAAATTCAGCGAAATAGGCACTGTCAAAAAATCATCACCTGAGGCGGGGAGCGCCACTGAATATACGCAGCTCAAGCGCAGTCTTCTCGACAATATGACGTATTTGCAGGGCGAATTTGACGGGTGTGCTGATTTTGTCAGCAAGGAACTTACTACATGCAATAGAAAGGCAATTATAATCAGTATTGACAACATGGTCGACAAACTCACGCTGACACAAAGCGTGCTTACCCCTTTGAGCAAAGCCGAACCGCCTATGGGGCTGATGACCGATGATGATATTTTTAACTGGTTTAGGGATTCCCTGTTGTCGTCTGCCGATGAGAAAGAGGTATTTTCCTTTGAAGAAGTAGAAAGCCACATCATGTCCGGATATGCTGTCTTTTTGATGGACGGGGTCAACAGGGGACTTGCGTTCGGACTTCAGGGATTCAAATACAGATCCATAGATGAACCTAATCAGGAGACAGCGCTAAGGGGCTCACGCGAGGGATTCGTGGAGCCGCTGAGAATAAATATGATGTTGGTGCGCCGCCGCATAAAAAACCCTAATCTCAAATTTGAAATTTACAAAGTGGGTAATGAATCAAAAACTGAAATTTGCCTGACGTATATAAACGGCGTAGTTGAAGAAGAAATCTTAAATGAAGTGAGACACCGTATCAAGACGATTAATATAGATACGGTTTTTGCGTCGGGGTATATACAGAAAAATTTTCAGGATTGCCCCTATTCAATATTCTCAACCGTTGGAACAACGGAACGACCTGATACATTCTGCGGGCGGATTAACGAAGGGCGTATCGGCATAATTGTTGATAATACACCTCTTGCGCTCACTATGCCCTTTCTATTTATTGATAATTTTCAGAATATTGACGACTATGCGGTCGGCCCCTATTATGCAACCTTTACACGCATTTTAAAATACCTGGCATTCTTTACGTCAATCCTGGTTCCTGGACTCTATGTAGCTATCGGCAGTTTCCACCAGGCATACATTCCGTCACAGCTTCTCTATACGCTGGCACAGGCGGAAGAGGCGACACCATTCCCGTTAGTTTTTGAGGCGCTGCTGATGCAGATTGTCTATGAGATGGTGCGGGAAGCCGGACTTAGGCTTCCGAAACAAATCGGATTTGCTATCAATATAGTCGGCGCGCTCATCATAGGCGAGTCCGCTGTTTCGGCGGGGCTCATTGGAGCGCCTATGGTTATTATTGTCGCAATAACAGCCACTACGACCCTTATTATACCGACTCTTTATGAAAGCGGCGTTGTTTTGCGGTTTGTGTTTATAATCCTCGCCGGAATGGCTGGTATGTACGGTATAATACTTGGAATCGCATTTTTAGGATTTCACTTAACCTCGATTAAATCCTATGAAGTGCCGTATACTGCGCCGATTTCACCGTTCAATGCGCGCGCAATGAGGGATGTCGTCGTAAGGGCGCCATGGACTATACTGTCGAAGCGAAAGATTGCGGCCCAGGATATGCCGGGTTCAAACGTAGACAAAACTCAAAGCTGAACGGAGCGCTTTCGGATGGAGAAGAAATCATATATTTCTGCTTATCAGGCCGTGATGTTGCTGTTTGTGGGAAGGATCATGTTTTCAAGCTCGTATCAAGCGGCAATCCAAGCGGAAAACTCATTCCAGGATTTATTGATTTCGGTGGTAATCACTTTCATCCTCAATTTTATTGTCGCCATACCAATACTTTCACTATTAAAGAGATATCCCCAGAATGACATCATAGAAGGGGGAATAAATATTTCCGGCAGAGGGTTCGGGAGCTTTCTGGCGATTTTGTACTCCCTCTTTTTTATTTTCAACGCCACTGTAATTGCCGGGAATTTTGAAAACTTCTTTACGGCGACAATTGTCCCAGAAGTGAAGGCGTATTTTTCAGGATTACTTCTGATTATTGTATGCCTTTATGGAGCGGTGAAGGGGATAGAATCAATCGCTCGGTTCGGTAGCGTTGTAGCGGTAATTTATATTCTGACATTTATCCTTATCGTTAGCTGTCTCATCCAAAGGATTGACTGGAATGAGCTGAGGCCGCTTCTTTATAATGGACCAGGTATAATGCTGCGTGGCGTTATAATGAATTATAATATGAGTATCCAGATTGTTGCGCTTGGTATACTCATGTCAAACATTGTCCCCGGAAAGAGTCCCTTCAAAACCTTTGCGGCATGGAATATATTATCAACGGTTATATTCTTCATTTTGGAACTGATGATAATTACAGTAACCGGGGCTTATGGGGCAAGCGATATTTATCCAGTACGCCTGCTTGCATCAATTGCACAGATAAGTGTTTTTGAAAGGCTGGATATCTTGGATATGATCGCTTGGGTATTGAATATAATTTTGACTCTGACATTATATATTTACCTTGCTGTGGCATGTTTGCTAAAAATCGGGCTTAATAAGCACAGACGCCTTTTGATATTTGTTTCAGGTGTCATTGTTTTATTAGGTTCGTTGTATTTTTCAAGCGATTTCCCCATTTTGCAGAGCATAATGGTGAGCGGCTATTACAGTTTGATAAACACTATATTTATCGTTATCATTCCGCTTGTGCTTCTTATTATCGACACAGTAAAGGGAAAGGTGCTCCAAAATGCGAATAAAAATGCCTAATCTAAAAAGAATCTGTGCGCTTGCATTTGCACTCATAATACCGCTCAGCTTTTCTGGCTGTATGCCGTACCAGGAACTTAAAGAAGAGTCAATAGTAGAAGGTATGGGCATTGATTACGGAAAGAACGCGTATAGTGTAACATTTCAGATAAACGATATGCAGCAAAGCGGGGGAAGCGGCAAGGAAGATCAAAAAAACAACAAACCGCAGATTAAGATTGTCCAAAGCACAGGCGCATCCCTTTTTGAAGCGGTGAGAAATGCAAATTTACAGAATGGGCGAAAATTATTATTCTCAAATATCCGCGCTTTTGTCCTTGGGGAAGAGGTTTGCAAAGATCATTTTGCGGAGCTCCTTGATTTTATGTCAAGAAACGATCAAATCGAACCTACAGAAAAGATTCTTATTGCTAAAGGGAAGGCCGCTGATATCCTAACCTTTCAAGAAAATGATGAGATTCTTCCGGCTGTCAACATCGAGCAGATGGCGAAAAGGTATATTGAAACATCGAAGATTCACAATAGCGAGCTACTCGATGTACTTAAGTGTGTCGCTTCCGGGATGGTAGACCCTGCGGTTACGGCAATCTCAATAGAGAATGTCTCAGGAATGGATACTCTTATGGTGTCCGGAACAGCAGTTATTCACAAAAACAAGCTTGCCGGTTTTCTCGATCATGAGCAGTCGAGAGGGTTTATGTGGATTACTGGACGCGTCAGAGGTGGCACTATTCAAAGCAAGCTGCCTAAGGGCGGAACGGTTACCACCGAAATTGTGGACAGCCAAAGCAAGATAACGGTCGGCGGCGATGAGAAAGCGCCAATCATAAATATATCAGTAAAAAATAAGACTAACATCACAGAATTTAGTTCTACTGTAGGGTATGTTATCGACAGTGATTTCTTAGACCAGCTTGGGGATATTCAGGCGAAAGAGGTAAAGGCGGAGATTGAAAAGGCAATACAGCAGGCGCTATATAACTACGGCGCCGACATCTTCGGGTTCGGGCAGAGAATATATCGGGATAAACCGGAGCTTTGGCGAAAAATCGGCAAAGACTGGGACAAAAACCTAAATAATATCCAATTTAGAATCAGTGTTCAGTCGGATGTAGATCATATAGGTCTTACCAATCAGCCGACCCATTCTGCAAAACCCAGCTCATAACAAAAATACCGCCGGCCTTATAATAAGACCGGCGGTTTTCTTAATGCAGAAAAAACTGAATTATAAACATAAAAACAACACTGAAACAGACAATCACAATCAATACTGCTTCAATTATCCTGAATACCTTAAGCTTTCTGAACTTCGCTGATATAAGCCGCGCAAACCGGTAAAATATCTCGTATATACATAGGAAATACACCGCAGCGCCTGATTGGCTGATATTCCACGCCGAAGCTATATCCCCGTGTGTCATATATGTAAAACAACGGGTCATTCCGCAGACAGGACATCTGTAACCTGTATAAAACCGGAAAAAGCAGATGGTCCTTATGGGGACAGAAAAGCCGAAGATATGCAGTGTATTAGTTGTGCCGTCTGTTGAAAGGAATGCTGAAATGATTATCGGTGCCGCACACAGCAATAAAAATGTGATGTCGGTAAAATCAGCTGATCTTGTACCTGTACGTGTAATCTTCATATCTTTCTGGGTGTTGGATTATATCAATGAATTTGTCGAAACCGAATGCCGCGAGGCTGACTATCATATAGATTGAAATTAAGATAGCTACGATGGAAAGGACAATACCGGCGATTGCAAAACCCTTTGTTTTGGACGAGCCGGTTTTCGGTGCGTTCTTATTTGAGATAATACCGAGAATAAGTGATACAATACCGAATATGCCGCCAACTACGCAGCAGGATGTAACGAGCGCGATAATACCAAAAATGAAGGATACGATGGATTTTCCATCCGTTGTCTCGGGCGGATTGTAATTTGAACCGAAACCGGGCTGTGGCTGAGCGTTAAAACTTGGCTGGGCATTAAAGCTGGGCTGCTGTGGCTGGGAGTTGAAGCCGGGCTGTTGTGGCTGGGCATTTTCCCCCTGGGCCTGTTCGTTGTTTTGGCTTGAGAACAGATAACCACAGTTTTTGCAGACGACATCATCGTCTCCGCAGACATAATTACATTTTGGACACTGTTTCACTTGAAAAACCCCTTTGTTGTCAATTTATTAAAATTTAATTAACCACAAATTATGTATGCGCAAATCGTCGATATCCGAAATTTTGTCGAAGCTGCTTCCCATTGCTGATAATGTAATAATACCTATCGCCGTCAGAATAATTAGCAGAACCATTAATACA
>Ga0134101_1002572_pt1 | contig 10399 bp, 8 predicted proteins | sample 12_3_2metaG_FD_94446 | JGI IMG/M metagenome (GOLD analysis project Ga0134101, IMG submission 94446) | Switchgrass degrading microbial communities from high solid loading bioreactors in New Hampshire, USA - 12_48_3.3_201_A2 metaG | ecosystem: Engineered > Bioreactor > Semi-continuous > Anaerobic >...
CAACTTGATGATTACCAAGATTCAAGAACTCCTGAATAAAACCATTAATGACCAAAGAGCCAAGCGGAAACTTGAACTGAACATCCTTCAGGCACAAATCAAGCCTCATTTTCTTTATAACACACTTGACGCAATGGCATATCTCTCCCTCGCAGGAAAGAACGCGGAGCTATATGACGCTCTCGAAGCTTTGGGAGAATTTTACCGAAAAAGCCTGAGCAAAGGCGGTGAAATTATCTCTATCAAGGACGAGATTGACATTACCCGAGATTACCTATTATTGCAACGGCTTCGCTACGGCGATATATTCACAGCGAAATTCGACATTGATGAAAGCGTTCTGAAGTATAAGACGCTGAAACTGATTTTGCAGCCGTTAGTTGAAAATTCTATCTACCATGGCATTCGGCCGAAAGGTGAACCGGGAGAAATTTGGGTTCGTGTTAAAGGCGACGACGACCGAATCATTTTCTCCGTAGAGGATAACGGAATTGGTATGCCCGACGATGTCATCAAAGCCTTTCAAAACCGCGACATTAAGGAAAGCGGTTTCGGACTGTGGGAAACGCTCGAACGTATCCGAATTTATTATGAAAACGATAGCTCTTACACAATAAAAAGCTCGAAAAACAAAGGTACAATTATTACGATTTCAATTCCAAAAGAAACTGTAGAAAGGGGAGGGGCAAAAAATGACGTGCTTCAACCGACACATTAAAGTAATGCTTGTGGATGATGAAGAAAATACCCGAAAGCTGCTTAAGCTTTTAATAAATTGGGAGGAACTTGGCTTTACAATCTGCGGTGAAGCGTCAAGCGGTCAGGAAGCCCTACATATGTTGGATGAAGTACAGCCGGATCTCATCATAACTGACGTTCGCATGCCATATATGGATGGTCTGGAATTTTCGAAGCTTGCTCTTCAGGCGTATCCAAACCTGAAAATTATTGTATTGACCGCTTACGAGGATTTTTCGAGTGCTCAGAAGAGCGTACAGATGGGTGTTTCCGCATTTCTGCTCAAACCAATTAAGAGAGAAAACTTGATATCGACTCTGAACTCAGTTGCTAAAAAGATTGAGGAAGAGTTGGATATGAAGCAGGAATATTCGCGCATTCAGGAACAGCTCGGTCAAATGCGGGAACTCCTGCAAAAAAAATTTTTGAGTGAATTGCTGATTGCCGATTTGCCTGATGATGAGTTAAAGCAAAAAATCCAGTATTTTTCGCTGGAGCCGATTGAAAAGCAAGTACAGGCTGCTGTTATTACCCTGCGCGGCGAACCGGAAAATATGGATGGCGAGAAACGGATTCTTTACAGCATGGCTGCAATGGACCTTGTGGAACAGTTTTTCGGCAATGATCCAAATTCCTATGTTTTTTCGGATCATCTGAGCAATATCGTAGTTGCGTACACCGGAAATTCCAGTACTTTTGAGTCCGCAATGGAAAGATTGAAGGACATACTTTCCTCCAAACTTCAGGGGCGGGTGAGCGCGGGTATCGGCACGCTCCGCTCAGGTCTGCATGGACTTTCGAAATCATATCAGGAAGCCTGCATGGCGCTGAAATACTGCATTATTTACGGAGACAGAATCGTTCTTTCCTACAAAGACGTCAGCATGGTTGATTCAGACAAAGCAGAACAAAACAAGGGATTGGATGAAATTGCATTTTTTGTACGCGCCGGTTTACAGAAAGAGGCAGTTGAAGCAATTCACCGCTCGCTGGTTCAACAGTCCCTGGCTGAAATTGAAGACATCAACGCTATTCGGGTAAAAGGTATCATTATCATAACCCTGCTCTTTAACATTGCAGCGGAGCTGCATGTTGTACTTCCTACGCAGGAGTTCGGAAAAACCTATATGGAAATAATTAATCTAAAAGATATTTCTGAAATTGAAAAGCGATTGATCCAAACAGCCAATGAGCTCACTGAAACGACACGGAAGATTCGTAAGAAAAAGAGTTGCCAGCAGATTACTATGGTGATGGAATATATCAACGAGCACCTATCTGACCCAACACTTGGCCTTGCGTCTCTCTCCGCGCATTTTTACCTTAATCCAAGCTACCTGAGCCGCACGTTCAAGCATCAAGTAGGCTCTTCTATCGTTGAATACCTGACTGACCTTCGGATTCGAAAGGCGAAGGAGCTGCTTCAAAACACTGACAAAATGGCTTATGAAATTGGTGCCGAAGTAGGCATTCCTGACCCGAACTATTTTGGAAAATGCTTTAAGAAATATGCCGGGTGCTCAATTCAGGAATTTCGAAAACGCATAGGAAATTCCAACCCATAACAGGTTAACCTTTATTGGTATTGTATTTTGCCCAAATATTATAAATATCGTTGCGGTAATCTGTGCAAAAAGTAAAAATCCTACTATGCAGAGTAAAAATTTTGCCTTCTGATTGCAGTTCCTTTTGGTTATAATAAACGTAAAGGAAGTCATTCAGGTCTGTTAAGGAGGAGAGAATACTATGAACAAAGTCCTGAAAAAAGTCATCGTAGGAGCTCTTTCTGCAACCATGGTATTAAGCATGGCTGGTTGCTCAAAGAACAGCAGTTCCAACACGACATCAGGCTCACAGTCCGGTTCTGCAGACCAGCAGGTCACACTTAAACTGTGGCACATCTGGGCAGCAGATTCCGAATCCAGCAAAAAACCGTTCCTGAAAGTACTTGATAATTTCCAAAAGGAACATCCGAACATCAAACTTGATGTTGACGCAACGGAAAACGAAACATTCAAGACAAAAATCCGCACCGCCGTTGCAGCAAACGAAGCTCCGGACATCTTTACCTACTGGGCCGGCGGCTACATGAAAAACTTTGTAACGTCCGGAAAGCTTCTCGCGTTGGATGATTATCTGAACGACGGTACAAAAGACAAACTTCTGGAAGGCACTCTCGCAAACATGACATTTGACGGCAAGGTTTATGGCCTGCCTCACACCATGGACGTCGGCACGTTCTTTGTCAATCAGGAATTGTTCGACAAGTACAACATTAAGGTTCCGACAACATATGATGAACTGGTCGACGCTTGCAAGAAGTTCCGTGCAGCCGGCGTGAAGACCCCGATGGCCGTCGGCGCCAAAGAAGCATGGTGCATTGATATGTACCTTGACATTCTTCAGGTTAGGTCCGCCGGTTATGACGCTTGCATCAATGCTCTCTCCGGCAAAGGTTCCTACGAAGACCCTGGAATTATCGACGGTGCCAGGAGGCTCCAGGAACTCGTAAAGATGGGCGCATTTGGCGACAGCCCGATGAGTATTTCCAGAGACGAATCTGAAGTTCCGTTCTATAACGGTGAAGTCCCAATGTACTTCAACGGCAGCTGGACCATCGGTAATATTGCTAGGAGCGACAAGGTAAAGGATAAGATTAAGATAGTTCCGTTCCCGAAAGTCGGCGACAAGAGCGATTCAACCGACCTGACAGGCGGCGTGGCTGGAACCTTTGTTGTCAGTGCTAACACCAAGTATAAAGACCAAGCGGTTACTTGCTTAAAGTATATCGCTCAGGGATTTGCAAAAGAAGCATTTGAAGCTGGCGTAAGTCTCCCGGCTTGGAAGATTGACATCGATGAATCCAAGGTTGATCCTCTGACAAAACAGCTGATGACTTTGACAGATTCGGCAAAGACCTATACTCTTTGGTGGAACACCTATCTGGAAGGTTCCAAGTCTGAACTTTACATGAACAAATCCTCAGAACTTTTCGCACTGAAGATTACTCCGGAACAGTATGCAAAAGACCTGCAGACTATGAATTCCTAATCATTTCGGGACCCGGGGCCTTTACCGGTCTCGGGTCCACTTTTCGTTGACAATCCCGAATGCAAGCCAAATCTTCGGCTTCCGTTCATTACCTGTTGAGGGGAAGACCTATGAACAAAGTACTATCAAACAAAAAAGCCATCGTTTTCTTTATGCTTCCGGCTGTGCTGTTTTTTCTCGTGGTAATTCTGATGCCTGTCCTAATGTCCTTATACTACAGCACATTGAACTGGGACGGCATGGGAAGTGGAACGTTTATTGGCTTTCAAAACTATAAGAAGCTGTTCGTCGGAAATGTTGATAATTTTCCGAAATCTGTTATAAACTCATTTCTCTTTTTACTTGCTTCTGTATTCATTCAAATACCGATATCTCTATTGCTGGCAATCATCTTAGCCAACGGCGTGAAGGGTGAAAACTTCTTCCGCAATGTTTATTTCGTTCCTGTTGTTTTGTCTACCGTGGTAATCGGCCAACTGTGGATGAAAATTTATCATCCGGATTACGGCCTTCTGAACACTTTTCTTCGGAGCATCGGTCTCTCAAGCTGGGCACATGGTTGGCTTGGCGACCAGAAGACCGCATTAGTCGCTACTTTTATTCCGATATTATGGCAATACACTGGATATCATATGCTTTTGCTTTACGCCGCAATTAAATCGATTAACCCTGAGATTTTTGAGGCTGCGAGGATCGATGGCGCAAGCAGAGCAAAAATCGCTCTACGTATTACGATCCCGATGATTCTGCCAATGCTGGAAGTCAGCGTGATTTTCTCAGTTATCGGTTCACTGAAAGTATTTGACCTTGTGTATGTTTTAACTAATGGAGGACCGGCACAGGCAAGCGAGGTTCCAAGTACATTAATGGTCCGCACAATTTTCATGGGATATCAGTACGGCTACGGCAGTGCAATGGCTGTGTTTATCATCGCGGAATGTGCTCTGTTCACATTCGTAGTCCGCAAGATATTCAAAGCATTGCAAAAGGATTAGAGGTGTCGCAGCTATGAAAAATAAAAATATTCCTATCTGCATTGGAAAAATCATACTCTATATCTGTCTGATAATTTGGGCTATTCTATGCTTATTCCCGATTTACTGGCTATTTACATTCTCGCTGAAAAACAACACGGAAATATTCGGCGGTAATATTATCGGCCTGCCCAAAGTTTATCGCTGGGGTAACTATTCGAATGCCCTGCTGAACGGAAATGTGGGTATCTACCTTTTTAACAGTTTCGTCGTTACAGCATTGACCATTCTGTTTACAATTCTTGCTTCCACCATGGCAACGTTCGCCATGCAGCGGATGCGTTGGAAGCTGAGCAAGGTTGCCATGTCTATTTTGCTCGTGGGCATGATGATTCCGATTCACGCCGCATTGCTTCCCGTATTCGTTGTCATGCGCAACCTGAAGCTGATCAACACCATTTGGTCTTTGATTATTCCTTACACCGGCTTTGCAATCCCGATGGGAATTTTGATTATTTCCGGCATTTTGGACGGAATTCCAAGGGAACTTGATGAATCCGCATGCATAGACGGTTGCAATACCTACCGTCTCTTCTTCAGCATTATCCTTCCACTGCTCCGTCCAGCTATTGCAACCTGCGCAGTCTTCACGTTCCTGCAGTCGTGGAACGAACTGATGATGGCAGTTACCTTCATCAGCAAAGACAATGCAAAAACACTCACGGTAGGTATTCAGTCCATGGCCGGCCAGTACCTCACGGAATGGGGACCTATTGGTGCAGCTCTGATGATTGCAACAATCCCAACTTTGATTTTGTATTTCATGCTGAGCGGTCAGGTTCAAAAGAGTTTCGTTGTCGGTGCGGTCAAGGGGTAAATAAAACATAAAACAGCCATGAACGGGTTTCCCTTCATGGCTGTTTTTGTGTTTTGGAGGGTCACATACACGTAATCGCTGAGATTGTCTTTGTTCCATAGCCGTTTTAGCTGTTGCCAGAGCTGTTTCCGGCCATCGGAATTTTCAAATCCCAGACGCTTGCCCATCTCTGCATCAAGCATCTATTTAATGTAGAGTTTAACATCTTTCAATCTTAGATTGCCTTAGGTACATAAAGATTTTTCTTAAATCCGTTAATTCTGTATATTCTTTTTATATATCAATCACTTTCCCAAAATCATTTTCATAAGTTCGGGCAATGCTAATTCAAACTTTACCCCATACCAATGCGTTTCATCGCCCTGCGTTTTTTCTATACAAAGAACCGTATAATCTGCCGCAATTTTCGCAGCTTCAAATGTATTAAAACCATTCATCAATGCACCGACAAAGGCAGAGGCGTAAACATCACCTGTTCCGTGACATCCCGTTGCTATGCGCCTGTGTTCATAATAGGAAGCTTTACCTTTTTCAAAAACGGTTACGCCGGTGGTGTCTGGGCGATAACCAACGCCGGTCAAGACAATTTTGTTTGCTCCCAGCCCGGAAAGTTCCTGCAGTAATTTATTAATGTAGCTTTCATCATATTCCGTGCGAAATTCCATTCCGGTTAACAGGCAAGCTTCAGTAATGTTTGGAAGTATAATATCAGCTTCCGCACAAAGAGTTTTCATTTCTTGAACAAATGACATATCAAATCCCGGATACAATTTGCCGTTGTCAGCCATAGCGGGATCGACAATACGGATACAACCAGGCTTTCCGGTCGTTTTCATTATATCTTTAACATATGCAATCTGCTTTTTGCTCCCAAGGTAGCCGGTGTAAATTGCATCAAAGTAGATTTTTTCTTTTATCCAATGATTTTGGATAGCTGGCATATCGTCAGTAAGATCGCGGAAAGTGTAGTCATGGAATCCGCCGGTATGTGTTGAAAGAACGGCTGAAGGCAATATACAGGTTTCCATGCCGCAGGCGGATATAATCGGAAGCGCAACGGTAAGCGAACATTGTCCGACACAAGATATGTCTTGAATTGTAAGTACTCTTTTATAAGCCATATTTACTCTCCTATTTCCTATGTTATATTCAGCATTTTCAGAAGCTAAACGCTGAAATCATCTTAATTTCTTTCTTCGCTTAAGGCCTTAAAGATTAAGCACAGTATTTGGCGTTCTATATCATAATAGCCTAATTTGCAGCGTCAGTCAATTAATTGTAATTTAATTACCAACAGATTACTATTATTAGCCTTAATGATATTGACAAGAGTTAAGATGTTTTCTTATTTCACCGGCTCAAACTATCCCTCAAGCGAAAAAGGTTGGCGCAAGAAGATCCATGCTCGCCGATAAGTGCGAAATGACTGCAATACAAAGGAGATTTAGATCTCATTCGGAAAAATTCTTTGTATTGCAGGTTTTTTTATACGAAAAATAATTGACAAAGGCACTATATAAGTGTTTCTGCTTTAGCGTGTAAATAGCGTGTATAAATTCGACAATAAAGCCGCAACCCTTGAAAATATAAGGAGTGCGGCGTTTTTTTATGCGAAAACGCTATATATTGTGAGCTACGAAAAAAACTTTGAAATTAAAAATACATCTAAAATAATTTTTTGCCCCTTTATAGTTTCTTTATAATTGGCTGTTAAAGTTTAAATCGCAAAGAGAATGATACTTTATTTGAAAGGATGATACAAGATGGCAGAATTAATACTTGAAACTAGGTGTCTTAAAAAATATTACGGCAAGCAGCTTGCTGTAAATGATGTTTCGCTTCAAATACCAAGAGGCTCTATATATGGACTCCTTGGGCCGAATGGGGCAGGAAAGTCGACGACTTTAAAGATTATAACAGGGTTGCTGTACCCTAGTGCAGGTGAAATAATAGCTTTTGGAGGACGTTGGGAGCGTAAGCATCTAAGACGAATGGGAGTACTCATAGAGTCGCCGGCTTTGTATGGAAATCTAACGGCCTATGAAAATCTTTTAGTGCACGCAAAATTAATTGGCCTTCCAAAAGAACGCATCTATGAAGTTCTTGAAATAGTTGAGCTAAAGGATGTGGATAAAAAACAAGTATCACATTTTTCAATGGGAATGAAGCAAAGGTTGGGGATTGCAATAGCATTGCTTGGCAATCCAGAGCTTTTGATTCTTGATGAGCCTGCAAACGGGCTTGATCCTATTGGAATTCAAAAACTAAGAGAATTGATCCGCTCCTTACATGAAAAAGGGATTACAGTTATACTTTCAAGTCACATATTATCAGAGGTTTCCCAAATTGTAGACCATATCGGAATTATAAGCGGGGGAGAGCTTAAATATCAAGGTGAGATAAATCCTACCGAAAATCTTGAAACGTTATTTATGGAAGTAGTAAATGGGGTGGAAGAGCAATGATAAATATATTGCAGTCAGAATTCCTTAAGTATAAAAGAACTTTTACAAGACGTTTAATACTGCTTGCGCCTATTTTTTTTATAATCGTTGCATTGCCTCAAAAACTGTTTATGCCTGAAAACTATCTTAGGCCATGGCAGCTTATTCTTGACTTGGTATTCAATTGGTGGCCTGTTGTATTTATTCCGATGGGTTTGGCTTTATTCGCTGCTTTGACGGAATCACAGGAGAAAAAGGCGGGTAACTATAGAAGCCTTCGAGTACGAGATATTTCACCGGCTCATTTATGGATTGCGAAAGTAATTATTATGGGCTGCCATACGCTGATATCCACATTAGTCCTAATTGGTGCCACTGTTATATCGGGGCTTATTACAGGAGGCGGCTGTATTCCATGGTTTAAAATTTTTGCCGCCAGCCTTACAGCATGGGGTGTGTCACTTGCCATAATACCACTGCAATTATGGATAGCTACATGGAAAGGCACATTTGCAAGCATAGCAATGGGTTTCTTGGGCTTAATCGCAGGTGTCATCGCTGCACCAAAATCATACTGGATATATGTACCATGGAGTTGGCCTATAAGGCTAATGTGTCCTATAATAGGGGTCCATCCTAATGGGACACTTTTGGAATCAACAAGCCCGTTGCTGGATGCTTCGGTAATACCACAAGGTATTATAATTTCAATTGTATCTTTGATAATCCTTGCTTTTATAACTGCAGTATGGTTTAACAAAAAAGAGGTGAAATAATGAGAATATTATACGCAGAATGGTTGAAAACAAAACGGACAGCCATAAGATTGCTTGCGTTTTGTATGCCCGTAGTTTATGCGGCGCTAATTATTGGATATTTCGCTTTAAGAGGTATCGATAAAAATACTCAAACATTGGTTTTTCAAGGCTTTTTTGAAGTGTGGACAGTGTGTGTTATTCCATTAAGCATAGGAATCCTGTCCGGCTTAATAGTGCATCAAGAAGAACTCGCTGGCAATTTTAACGGCCTTCTAAGCAGTAACGTTTCCAGATATGGATTATATGGGGCAAAATTCATTCTATTGGTTCTAACCTTGACAGCTAACACCTTAATTGCAACTGTTGCACTTGGGGTTGGTTTAGATGTATTCCTCGGCGTTTCTATTGGCTGGCCAATTTACATTGCTGCATCCATACTTGCTATTATAGGGGCGGTTCCACTATTAGCTTTGCATTTATGGGCAAGTTTTAGATGGGGAATGGGCGCATCCATCGGAATTGGTATCGGTGGCTTGCTGATGGCTGCTTTACTGGGGGCAACGAGCCTTGGGGATAAAATATGGCAGTTTATACCCTGGACATGGCCTGTAAGGTTGGGAATACTACCTGGAGCGTACTTACAGTTTACGGAGGATATGCAATATCCACCAGAAGTTATTTCATCGGGTTTTGTGTTAAAACAGTTGGCGATGGGTTTTACTGTGTCAACGCTATGCCTTGTTGCAGCATTAATAGGGGGAATCGTTTGGTTTAACAGGTGGGAAGGAAGAAAATCCTATGACTAAATAAATCGCTGGTACATTTTAGATGATTACACTTCTTCAAGCACTTTGGATAGGAGTACTAATAATATTACCATCTTGATTTATAAATAAAGTAAATAAATACTATAAGGGTAGCCGTATTGGTACTCTACCGATGAAGAAATTGAATGGAGTTGATAGATTGAGTAAAATACTGATAATTGATGATGAAAAGGAACTTGTTATGCTTCTTGAGGATGAACTGAAGGCGAGGGGGCATGAAGTGCTGGTGGCATACGATGGTCAAGAAGGTATAAAACTGTCTAAATGCCAGCCTGATCTTATCATATTGGACATTATGATGCCCGAAGTCAATGGATTTGATGTTTGCCGTGCAATCAGAGATGACGTATTGTGCCCCATAATTTTTTTGAGTGCAAAACAATCGGAGGCCGATAAAATCAAAGGGTTAACTCTTGGCGGGGATGATTATGTGGTAAAACCCTTCGGACTGCGGGAACTCATGGCGAGAATAGAAGCAAATCTGCGGCGGGAAAAGCGGTCGCAATATATCAACGCGGAAAACAAGCGCACTAAACTATATTTTGGAGAACTTAGTCTCGATATGAGAGAACGTACTGTAAAGATCAAGAATGAGCCTATTGCGCTTACTAAACGCGAATACGATATCGTTGAACTGCTGGCGCTTCATGCGGGACAAGTGTTTTCACGGGAACATATTTACGAAAAGGTGTGGGGATATGATTCGGAGGGAGATTCGGCGACAGTGGTA
>Ga0134101_1002582_pt1 | contig 10342 bp, 9 predicted proteins | sample 12_3_2metaG_FD_94446 | JGI IMG/M metagenome (GOLD analysis project Ga0134101, IMG submission 94446) | Switchgrass degrading microbial communities from high solid loading bioreactors in New Hampshire, USA - 12_48_3.3_201_A2 metaG | ecosystem: Engineered > Bioreactor > Semi-continuous > Anaerobic >...
AAATAGGGTGATTTTTGACATGACTTTTTTATCTGGAAAGAAATAGGGAAATAGGGTTAAGGCGAGAAGGGACAAGGGGTTGAGGGGTGTTGGGTTTTGACATGAGTTTTTTATGTGTATACAATAGCGGCCTTTTCTTTCTTTACTCCGCAGATATGGAATGTCCACGACCTGGTAAACCAGCTTAAACCGATCCGGAGCGAACTTAACATCATTTTTGTCGCCGGAGGACCTCATGCCACAGGAGATCCTGTAAGGACTGTTACAAAGCTCGGCTTTGATTATGCCTTTATAGGAGAGTGCGAAGTAACATTTCCGGCTTTTATCCTCAGGATTATAGAAGGAATGGACCTGTCCGGTTTAAAAGGGATCTGCTATGAAGATGATGACGGAAGCATAGTCAACACAGGTCAGAGCGATCCGGTTGATATTGCAAAGTTTACGCCAATATCAATAAGATTCGGGCGCATTGGCCCTATAGAAATAACGAGAGGCTGTCCGTATGGATGCTCGTTCTGCCAGACGGGGCATATAATGGGAAGACGCATCCGTCACAGAACAACAGATCAGTTATTTGATATTTTATATAACATGAGGACTAAAAGGAATGCGAAGGTATTCCGTGCAATAGCATCAAATGCGCTATCATACGGTTCCGAAAACGGAGTGGATCTGAACCTTCCTGAGATGGAAAAATTATTGGTTGCGGTCAAAGAAGCCCTTGGCCCGGAATCGAAGATTTATCTTGGAACTTTCCCTTCGGAGGTAAGGCCTGATAACGTAACTGATGAATCAATAGCGCTGCTAAAGAGATTTGTAAATAATACTGATTTGATTATAGGCGCTCAATCGGGCAGCGACAGGATCCTGGAATCATCGCACCGAGGCCATACAGTCGATGATGTTTATAACGCGGTCAGGATAGCAAAAAAACATGGCTTCATCCCAAACGTCGACTTTATATTCGGTCTTCCTGGAGAAACCATTGAAGATGCGGAAATGACAATCAGGATGATGTCCGATCTTGCGGATATGGGTGCAAGGATCCATGCCCATACGTTTATGCCATTACCGCAAACCAGATATGAACAGGCCCCTTATGGCAGGGTCGTTCAACAGATCAGGAATAAGGTTAGAGAGCTTACGCCAAAAGGCATTCTATACGGTAACTGGGAGGAACAGGAAAGGCTTTCTGAAAAAATCCACGCATACCTGGTGAAAGGGATTTTATGATCTGTCTTCGGAAACCCGCAGCAGATGCAGGAGAAATCTTCATTTGCTGCGGACTTTACGTTTATATAGTTTACAAGTGACATACTAACATGTTAGTATGTAAATAAGGCGACTGAAAAAAATCAATCTCATTAAGGTGGGGAGAAGTTCATGAAAATGAAGGCAATTCAAGTTGTAAAAGCAGGTGAAATGAGACTGGTGGAACTTGATGTTCCCAAAATTGTTAATGATACAGATGTTTTATTGAAAGTAAAAGCTGCAGGCATATGTGGCTCGGATGTTCATATCGCTCATGGAACAAATCCATATGCTACTTATCCAAGGATTCCCGGACATGAAATTGCAGGTGAAGTCGCAGAAGTAGGCAGTGCCGTAAAATCTCTCAAGAAAGGCGACAAAGTAGTACTGGAGCCGATTACATACTGCGGTAAGTGCTATGCTTGCAGGAATGGCAGACACAATGTATGTGAGAGCATAAAAGTCAACGGAGTCCATGTTGATGGTGGATATCAGGAATATATGGTGGTTGATCAGAAGCAACTGCATAAATTCCCGGAAGAAATAAGCTTTGTACAAGCTGCAACTGCAGAACCATATACCATCGGTGAACAGGCAAATTCAAGGGGGGGCACGTCAGCCGGAGATATAGTTCTGATACATGGCGCAGGTCCCATAGGATTGATTATATGTGATGTTGCCAAAAGCAGAGGAGCTATTTGCATTGTATCCGAAATAAACGAACAACGTTTGAATATGGCAAAAGATTTTGGAGCCGATTATTTAATAAATCCATCAAAAGAAAATTTAAGGGAAAAAGTGTTGGAATATACCAACGGAATGGGACCTAACAGGATTTTTGAAGCGACGGGAGTTTCCTCATTATTGACGGAAGCTGTGGAAATGGTTTCGGTTGCTGGTTCTGTTGTTCCGCTGTCTTTTGATACGAAACCAATACCAATCAATTTCCAGCAAGTACAAAAAAAAGAAGTTACAATTGCTGGAACAAGATTGCAATATAATAAATTCCCTGCTGTTGTAGCTTCATTAAAAGATAGGATAGACAGAATCGATAGATTCATTACTCATGTTTTCCCGGCTGAAAAGTATGATGAAGCATTTAAAACTTTTACAGACAAAAGTTCCGGAGCATGTAAGGTTATATTGACATTTTAACTCTGCATAAATCAAATACAATAATATAGCTTTGGGATACATACGACAGATATCGGGTGCTTTGGGAGTTGCTGCGAATCTCATGGACATACCGTTATGTGAATGTTGCCGTCAGAAAGGGTTAAGAAAGTTATGCTGGAAAAGTTGGAGAGGCATAACAGGGAATATGCCAGGGAATATGTAGTAAGAGTTTTAAAGCATAATATCATAAATTTTAATCTAAAGCCAGGGCAGTTGGTAAGTGAAAATGAAATAGCTGAGGCTTTGGAAGTTAGCCGTACGCCGGTAAGAGAAGCGTTTCTGGAACTATCGAGAGCATCATTGGTTGAAATATATCCTCAGAAAGGAACATGTATTTCGCTTATTGATATGGACGTGGTGGAAGAAATACGATTTATGAGATCTGTGGTCGAAAAAGCTATTGCGAAATTAAGCTGTGATGCTCTGACAGAAAGTGACTTTAATTATTTGGAGAATAATCTGCAGCTTCAAGAAAATTATGTGGCTTCTAAGGACTATAAACGCTTTTTATCCCTCGATGACAGTTTTCATGAATATATGTTTAAAGCATGTAAAAAGAAAATGACATATGACATTATAAAAAGTGCAATGGCGCAATTAGACCGGGTGAGGATATTAAATTTCGTTGAAATGGATATGCAAAAATCTGTTAAAGAGCACAGAGAAATATTACAGGCGATAAAAAACAAGGATAAAGAAATGGCGGAGACATTAATGGAAAAGCACCTTACCAGGGTCATATCCGATATGTCTTATTTAAAAAGCAAACATCCCGAATATTTTAAAAGCGACTCAACCAAAATTTCAAAATTAGATTTGATCTGGGGTTGATACAGGGGGGTTATTCTTTTAATATCCCGCAGCCAAAAGAAGGAAAAATCCTGATTGGCTGCGGAATTTTTATATTACGGTTTTCTCCACTTATAAATGTGGTATATTTTACTTGACATTCAATTAATAGCCTGGCTGTATTACATATCAAGCAAAAAACAATAAAAGTGAATGAAAGGAGAAATGGCTCGATGAAGTTTGAGGTGAAGTACAGTAACCCCGAAGGATTGTTCAAATCAAAGTTTTTCAGCCAGGTTGTCACAGTCAGCGGAAATGCGAAAACTATTTATGTAGGCGGGCAGAATGCCGTCAATTCAAAGGGGGAGCTGGTGGGCAAGGATGATTTCGAGCTCCAGGTTAAACAGGCCCTGGAGAACATTAAAACAGCCTTGGCTTCCCAAAACGCAACTTTCAATGATGTTATTAAACTCAATATTTACATGGTCGACAAATGTGATCCTGCAACCGGCCTTAAGGCATTTATGGAAACCATAGGCCAACTGAAAAACCCGCCGCTTATTACAGTTCTAAAAGTCTCCGGACTTGCAAGTCCTCTTTTCCTGGTTGAAATCGATGCCATAGCTGTTGTTGAAGAAAAAGGGGAATGAGAATTCATGGATACTTCCAGATTGAAAAGAAAGATCAATCCCATGCCCGAGGACATAGAGGAACGGCTTATAAGAGAGAATCTTATGGATGCCTACAGAAGAAGGCCCCCATATCAGCAGAACGATTACCTGGGTTGGATTCTGAAAGCAAGAAGGCCGGAAACAAGGGAGAAACGCATAGCCCAGATGCTCACTGAACTGTACAGGGGTGAGAAATATATGGGCATGGATTATCGCGCAAAATAGTGTAATAGAGAAGAGTACAAGAGAAATTAAACAAGGAGTGAATAATATGCTGATTCCTATATCCATTGAAAGAAACAGTATATGTACCAATGATATTGAGATAAGAAATACAACATTTAAAGATTTGGAGTTAAAAGAAGAGCATATAGAAGAGTTCCTCAGGAAAAATATTGAGGTTATATTTGGCGAAGAAGAAAGCCTTTTAATTGTCGGTCAGCAGGTTAACAATACTGAAAAAGGCCGCAGTGATTTGACGGCAATAGATGAAAATGGCAATATCGTTCTTATTGAGATAAAAAGAGATGCTGATGATATAAAGAACAGAAAAGAGCCTTTTGAGTTCCAGGCAATCAGATATGCAGCCGGCTATGCAAAAATAAAATCTCCTGATGTTCTGGTGGATAAAGTTTTCTCAAAATATATCGAAAAGCATAAGGATGAATTTGAACTTGGAGAGTTGACGCCTGCAGAAAAAGGGAAGAGAATAATAAACGATTTCCTTATAAAGAACAATTCTTTAAAAACCTTCAACCAAAAGCAGAGAATAATCTTTTCGCTTCATCGTTTGACAATCAGACACTGTCAGCCGTGGCCTGGCTGATATCAAATAATGTTGATATCAGTTGCTTTAGCATATTACCTATAATGATAGTAGATCAAGCTTTCATACAAGTTGAAAGGATCCTTCCCCCTCCGAACATAGAAGAGTTTTATGTTGATATAGAGAACAAAAAGGAAATTAGCGAAGTAAGAAGTTCTTCCGGAATAATAAGAACCAATCTTCCCAGGATGCCAAAGCTGTTTGAATGGGGATTATTAAAAGAAGGCGATGAATTATATATCAAGAATCAGGAGAAGGAAAAAACATTAGCCACAGTCATCGATGAAAGATTCGTAAACTATAAAGGCCAGAAAATGACCTATAACCAATGGGGTCAGGAGGTTACTGGCTGGTCATCGATATGTATATATGAATGGGCTGTGAAATCAGATAGCGAAAAAACATTGGACAGTCTCAGAAGAGAAAAACTTCAAGAGTTGTAACAAGTAGAATACCAATGGTTATGAAATATTATGCAGAATTTAACAAGCAAATAAAAACTTAATCGTTAAGGTGGGGAAAATTTATGTTGGAAATAGAAAGAAATATAATGGATATTGATAGAACTATATGTGAAAATTTAGATTTATTTAACATTCCTACAGTTACAAGAGCTCTTATTTCACAAAATATCTTAAGTCAGGCAAGAAATCTTGTTGAGCATATTGCTGTAAGAGCATATTGTAGAGGCAAAGAAATATTGATAGATAAAAATACTATTCCTGAAGCATTGGACTTCATCAAACATGATAATAAATATTTATTTTTAAGAAAATTTCATGGTTTTTTGCAGAACTCAAAATCACATTATACGCCAGAGCATGAAGGTGCAGAACGATTAATGCTAAAGTATTATCCGTACTTTGTTTCGATTCGTAATTTTACGAGACAAGAGTATAACCTTAATATATTACATAATTTAGATAAGTTCCCGATAAACACTGATAAGTCAACTGAAGAATATCGATCAAAAATTGCTGAGAAACTTAATACAATAAATTCATATAATTCTTACGATTTAAGCGAAAGGCTTTATATACATAAAATAATACCATTTGTTGTTAAGGATAACGTATATTATGAATTGGTTCTTACCCCAGCTTATGATACAACAAGTAAGTTTGATCGATTTATTGCCTATACTAAGAAGTTGATACCTTCTCATTATTCAATAAAAGCAACTATCAAATACGATTATATAATTGTTAAGAATAAAAGAATGCCAATATGCATATTATCAAATTTTATTGTATCTATAAGGCCTTGTGAACTTACAAATTATGCAAAATTATTTGTAAGAAAAATAAAAATTGATGCAACAAGCTCTGAATATATTGGGATGATGAATTATTTAACTCATTCTGGGGCTAGTTTGCTGGATATAGTAACAACGACAGAAGAAAGATATAATCAAATAAGAGAAAAAATGTTTTATAAAGCAAAGGCGCGTCATTTTGAAGAGGTCTTAGACGTTAGTAGGGAATTAATTCTATCGGGTAAACCAGGTAGTAATATTATAAGATATTTATTACATACTCTTAAAAATAAAGTATTAAAGCAGCAATACCAGTCGAATAATAATGGTTTACTATCAGATTTGTGTTTAGCAAATGGATGTATACCTTTCGATGAAATGCCTTTTGCTTCTTCGCTGTTAAATCATAATCCGGATGGAGCAGATTTATTTGCTTCAATAGATAGTGATGGAAGAGAACACGAGTTATTGGCAAGATACATACATTTAAATATGACAACAAATTCTAAATTATATACATCACTTAAAGAAATTGAACCTTATTTTGAAAATGTAGATGATCTCATACAGAAATTTAACGAAAACATTTATTATTATAAACATGAAGGCCGTAAAATGGCAAGGTTTGGACATAATATTTACATCAAAAAAGCTTTATCTGATACAAAAAACATTATTAGTAAACTACTGACTTATACAGAAGAAGGTTTACAGGGCTATACGAATGCAATTAGTGCATGGATCGATGAGAAGTTTGATGTAAAATGCCCTGAAAAAAAAGATATATTAAAAAAATTATATTCTAAAACAAAAGTAGCTTTAATCTACGGTGCTGCTGGCACGGGGAAAACCTACTTAACAAATATAGTATCTCAGTTTTTTGATTCGCAAAATAAATTATTCTTAGCTAATACAAATCCAGCTGTTGATAATCTAAGACGTAATGTCAAAGCACAAAATTGTAAATTTTCGACTATAAGAAGCTACTTGCTTTCAAATAGGGTTAGGACAGATTATGACGTGCTGGTAGTGGATGAATGTAGTATGGTAAGTAATGAAGATATGGCCAGTATTTTATCAAAAGTACAATGCAAGATAATGTTACTTGTAGGAGATACTTATCAAATTGAATCAATAACATTTGGTAACTGGTTTACTATGGCAAAATACTTTATTCCACGATACGCATGGTATGAGTTGATAACACCATATAGAACAAAAGATGAATCCTTACTTACGCTATGGAGCAAGGTTAGAAAACTTGATGATGATTTAACTGAGCACATTGTTAATCATCGTTTTTCATCAAATCTTAATGAAACAGTTTTTGAAAAACGTGCAGAGGATGAGATTATTTTGTGCCTTAATTATGATGGCTTTTACGGAATTAATAATATCAATAGATTTCTACAGGAAAATAACTCAAATAAAGCTTTTCGATGGGGATTGTGGACATATAAAGTTGGAGATCCAATTCTTTTTAATGAGACTGAGCGCTTTGCCCCGCTTTTATACAATAACTTAAAGGGAAAGATTTTATGTATTGAAAAGGATAAAAAAGGAGAAAAGATATGGTTTACTATTGAAATTGATAAAGCTCTAACAGAACTTGATGTTATGAACTATGATATTGAGTTAATTGATGAAATAACTCCTGGTAAGTCAATTGTTAGATTTCATGTTTCTAAAAAGAACGAAGATGATGATAAAGATCATGTGGATGAGACAGATATACCATTCCAAATAGCATATGCAGTGTCTATACATAAAGCACAGGGATTAGAGTATGATTCTGTAAAAGTTATTATTACTGAAGAAGTAGATGAGATGATTTCTCATAATATTTTTTATACAGCTATCACAAGAGCTAAAAAGTACTTAATGATTTATTGGAGCCCAGAGGTACAAGATAAGATAATTAAGTCATTTGAAATAAAGGACTCCCAATATGATGCTACAGTTTTTGCAGCACAAACTGGTTTTCAAAAAAGAAAGATAAAAGAATAGTTCGCTTACACCATTGAGATAAATTTGTATAAAAAATATGTACTGGTATTTTATAGTTACTCGTAAGACTATACCGAATTGATAAGTAATTATGTTATATTATAACCAAACAGAGCCCAATTTATATTGTGAGCTCAGCAAGATAAAGAATGCATTGTATGTTTATGTATATGTTAAGTGATACTGAATAGCAAGATAAGAATAAAGGAGAATTATAGGATGGCAAAAAGAAAAAAAATTACAAGAGAAGAAAAAGAACAACCTATTGAAAAGGTGCTTTGGGCAGCTGCTGACAAACTCCGTAAAAACATGGATGCTGCGGAGTATAAGCACGTTGTTCTTGGACTTATATTTTTAAAATATATATCAGACAGTTTTTATGAATTATATTACAAACTCAAAGAGGGTAAGGGGGAGTATGAAGGAGCAAACCCTGACGATCCTTATGAATACCGTGCAGAAAATGTTTTCTATGTACCACCTCAGGCTCGCTGGGATTACCTTCAAAGTCGAGCCAAGCTGCCAACGATCGGAAAAGATATAGATGAAGCAATGGAAGCCATCGAAAAGGACAACCCTTCCCTCAAAGGTGTTCTGCCAAAAGAATACGCAAAAGAAAAGCTGGACAAGCAGTCGCTCGGTGGCCTGATTGATTTAATTGGTACGATTGCTCTTGGTGATAGTGTTTCAAAATCAAACGATATACTTGGACAGGTATATGAATATTTTCTCGGACAGTTTGCCCTTGCTGAAGGGAAAAAGGGCGGACAGTTCTATACACCGCGATCCGTAGTACGATTGCTGGTTGAAATGCTTGAACCTTATGAAGGCAGAGTTTTTGACCCCTGCTGCGGTAGCGGAGGAATGTTCGTTCAAAGTGAAAAGTTCGTTGAAGCCCACAGAGACCACTATAATGGTAAATCAAGAGAAATTACAAATCTTTTTGAACGTGTCGTTTCTATATATGGACAGGAAAGCAATCAGACAACATGGCGGCTTTGTAAAATGAATCTTGCAATACGTGGTATAGACAGTACCAATGTTTTATGGAACAATGAAGGTTCTTTCTTAAACGATGCACACCCAGATTTAAAGGCTGATTTTGTGATCGCCAATCCACCTTTTAATGATAGCGACTGGAGCGGAGAATTATTGCGTACCGATGGGCGCTGGAAGTATGGCGTACCACCAGTATCTAACGCAAACTATGCATGGATCCAGCATTTTATATACCACCTTTCACCTAAGGGTACAGCTGGTTTTGTTCTTGCTAAAGGTTCTCTTTCATCAAAGACAAACGGAGAGGGAGAAATACGCAAAAACCTTATTGAAGCTCCACTTGTAGATTGCATCGTAAATCTGCCGACAAAGCTATTTTTAAATACTCAGATTCCTGCATGCTTATGGTTTTTATCAAGAGAAAAGGAAACAGATAAGAATCACCCTCGACGGAATAAGATTTTGTTTATTGACGCGCGAAATATGGGAACTTTGATAAACCGTAGAACCCGCGAACTTACTGTTGATGATATCCGTAAAATAGCCGATACGTACCACAACTGGAAAAAGAACGATGGATCTTATAAGGATATCCCTGGTTTTTGTAAGTCTGCAACACTTGATGAGGTACGTGAACTGGATTATGTGCTGACTTCTGGCAGGTATGTTGGATTGCCTGAAGAAGAGGATGAATTTGATTTTGAGGAACGTGTTAAAAAGTTGACAGCTGAACTTAAGGAGCTCATGGAAGAAAACGTAAAACTGGATGAAAGGATAAAAGAAAATCTTGCAAAAGTGGGGATTAAGTTATGAATGAGTGGAAAGAACAAAAACTGTCTGATTTTATGGATTTCAATCCCTCTACACCTTTGCCTGTAGGTTCTATAGCAAAAAAAATAGCTATGGAACAACTGATTCCGTTTAATCGAAAAATTCAAGGATATAAAGAAACCGTTTTTACAGGGGGAACAAGATTTAAAAATGGCGATACACTAGTGGCAAGAATAACACCGTGCTTAGAAAATAGGAAAACAGCTTATGTAGATTTTTTAGACAATGAAGAAGTTGCTTTTGGGTCAACTGAATTTATTGTTCTGAGATCTAAGGAGGGTATATCTGATTCGAAATTCATTTACTATTTTTCAATATCTGAGGAGTTTAGAGATACAGCTATTCAGTTAATGTCTGGTACTTCTGGAAGGCAGAGGGTTGAAACAGAAGCATTAAAACAAAAAGTCTTTGTTCTCCCCCCTCTTCCCGAACAAAAAGCAATTGCTGAGGTTTTATCCTCCCTTGACGATAAAATCGACCTTCTGACAAGGCAGAATAAAACACTTGAGGACATAGCGCAGGCATATTTCCGTAAAT
>Ga0134101_1002611_pt1 | contig 10242 bp, 10 predicted proteins | sample 12_3_2metaG_FD_94446 | JGI IMG/M metagenome (GOLD analysis project Ga0134101, IMG submission 94446) | Switchgrass degrading microbial communities from high solid loading bioreactors in New Hampshire, USA - 12_48_3.3_201_A2 metaG | ecosystem: Engineered > Bioreactor > Semi-continuous > Anaerobic...
CACCACAGGGCTAGACTTATCCCGGGGGTGCCAAGTCAGGCGGTTTTCTTCATGAAGGGGCGTCTGTGGAATGCGTAGAAGTCGAGGTTTAGCTTCACTGGAGGATAACAGGACAGCATGGTCTTGGCAAGATGCTCGCAGAATCTCACATCGGTTTCGGCCGGAAGAGTGCAGCCGTGCCGACGCAAAACCGGCGATGCAAGTCTCTTCTGGGAGTCCATTCTCTCCTCCTAGAAACGTATGTGCCGGTCGGTGATCGCCCGCCCTCTCGCCTTGGCGCTCATGATAGCCGCGGCGCAAGCCATGGAGACGCGCCTGGAAGCCCGTATGAACATTGAAAGCACGATGCATGCAAATGAGTACTGAAAGCGCGACAGCAGAAACGACGGCAGAACCGACACCGTCCTCCCACAGACGGGGCAGAGGTAACGAGCTACTACAATGCGGTAGCTTATCGTAACGGCAAGCGCATTTCTCTCGTAGAACCCGTGCCTGCGGAGCCTCCCGGGGTACCCACACCTATCCTGCGGACAGCCGCATACCTCCGGGAATACATTGGCTTTCCCCAGCCGATAATACTCATGGATGCTTTGTCCGAAGGTGTGGAGGACGACCACGGACAAAGTACGGGGGAAGATGCTGGTCCGCTGCACGCAACAGAGCCGGCCTCTTCCCCTCGTCTCTTCCCCCCTAAAAGCAGATTATTGCGAAGACCGCTCTTCACAATAATCATCATCGGCATCCGACTCCACGATTATTCAATCTGACCAAATCCCCCAGATCCCCGATCCTTTATTCAGCCCCGTAACATCTAGGAGGCCCATTCTTTGCTTACGTCAACTGGTTGGGGCATCACCGTAAGCTGGGCCCTCTCAGCAGCAGAACCATCACAAGGCAAGAAACGTAATTGTGCGACTTCTTCTCTGGCACATGCTGCCAGTACATAGTCCCAGCTAATTGGCCAATAGCATGTTCTGGTGCGCTATATCAAAAGCTCAGAGCGTAGAAGGATTTTTAAACCGCGTGGTGAATACCAAATAATAATTGGTAACAAAAGAGGTATAGACACATATACCAATCGGGAGCGTTCAATGTTGCAGAAATTCATTAATCGCGAACGAAGCATCCCTTTGTACGTTCAGATTAAACAGTTTTTGCGCGACCAGATCGAGCAGGGTGTCTTCGAACCCGGACAACCCATTCCTCCTGAACGAGAGTTGGCAGAGCAATACGGTGTCAATCGTCTTACCCTCAGGAGAGCAGTCGACGAACTGGTTAGGGACGGACTTTTGGTGAGGAGGTGGGGGGCGGGGACCTACGTCTCGAAACCAAAAGAATCGCATGCACTTTGCAGCTTCTATGGGTTTACGGATGATATGAGCCGCGAGGGCCACAAGGTTACTTCTTCACTTCTTGAGTACGATCTGGTGGCGGCAGAGACACGGGTAGCCAACTGGCTTCAGGTCCCCGAGGGACATGTTTTGGTCAGACTTAAGCGGCTTAGATATGTCGATTCAGAGCCAATTGGCGTTGCGGTTTCCTATATTCCATATGATATGTGCCCAATCGGTAAGTACGAGTGCAGTGAAAGGCCGGTATACACGACAATGCGTTCGCAGTTTGGGCTCGTTTTGACACGCGCTACCCAGTATATCTCAGCGGTTAATGCGACAGTCGAAGACTGCAGACTCCTGAAGGTGCCTCAAGGTGCCAGCCTGATCTTCGTAGAAGGAGTAACTTTCATAGATTCAGGACGGCCCGTGGAGTACTTTCGGAATAAGTATAGAGGCGATCAAATCAGGTTTTATCTCAGCGTCAGAGCAGAAGACCCTAAGTCGCCGTGAATCCCATGGTTGCTGATGAAGGTGGCAGACTCTGAAGATGTGGGAACTTTGTGAGTCAGAGCTCCATCATGTTGCGGTTCTAGGTGACGTATTCGTTGATATCATCTTGAGAGTGCCGTCCTATCCACCGGAAGGTTTTGACGCCATGGCGACACGACTGAGTTTTCGTCAGGGAGGATCCTCAACGGCGACAGCGTGCGCCTTGTCGAAACTCGGTTGCGCCAGCAGGGTTATCGGCCGGATCGGGTGCGACGGATTTGGAGACATTGTGGTCAAGAAGCTGAGGGAATGCGGGATTGTGGTAGACAAGCTCCAGCGTGACCCAGACCGTCCTACCGGGTTAACGTTTGTAGTGGTAACAGACTCCGGTGAGAGGACGATGTTCGCCTATAGAGGTGCAAACGATTATCTCGAGGTTCCTACGGTTGCAGAACATTGTCGTTGGTTGCACCTGTCAGGGTACGCGCTCTTATCGTCCTACCAGCGACGGGCAGTCGAAGAGACGTTCTCTCGCGCAGTTGAAGCAGGGATAGGTGTCTCTATAGATATCGGCGTAGAGCCTGCGCGAAGCGCCGCGGACGCGATTCGAATTCTAGTGCCGAGGGCTGATGTAGTCTTTCCAAGTAGGCGCGAGGCGCCCCTCATCTATCCGGGCCTCAACCCTTTTGAAGCGGCACACAGAATGGTTTCTGTAGGAGCAGGTTGCGTAGCACTAAAGCTCGGCTCGGACGGGAGTTATGTAGTTACCGACCGCGGGGATTTATATAGGAAGATACCTCCGTTTCAGGTATCGATCCATGATACCACAGGTGCAGGAGATGCGTTCAATGCAGGCTTCATAACCGGGTGGCTCCAAGGTCTTTCGCCGGTTCAGTGCTGCATACTTGGAAATGCTGTCGCTGCCGTAGTAATCGAGCGGGGAGAGGGTGTCGAAGGGTTGCCGTCAGGAGCGGAAGGGATAGCTGCGATCGTTTCGCTACTGAATGCTGCCTCTCATTCAAGCGACTGGTCAACACTGCAGCAGGACCTATCTGTCGTACGTAATTTCGTCGAGACGAGGATTACAGTCGAACGACTGCCCAAGGAGGTTTCGAATAGACCAGATCCATTCCAATCTGCTAGTACTACTTTGTCGTGTAGGCAACCGAATCCCATTTCTGGTGGTCCAACAGGTAGTTGATTTACCTGTGGTTCGCCCACAGAAGGTCCTGGACGACCGCAAGAGTGGACCCGATTACCAGAGATCGCGTATGCGATGGGGCAGCACTAGTATTTTGGACATGTCAGAAGGAGGTGACGTCATTAGTGAATGCGAGTCTATCTAGACTGCTCTCTGTAGGAAACTACGATGGTCTGTGCCGAAGGCGTGGAGTAGGTTCAAGTTACGGTCTATGCAATTAGTGGTGTCTCATAGGAGGCCCACGGCATCTTAACATCGTCGCAGGAAAGGAAGATGCTGCTATGATAAGCGAATGGCGTAAGAGACTCGAAGAAGGGCGGCTGAAATCCCTCAAGGAGATGTTCGGAGTTCACAAGCCGGTTATCGGCATGGTTCATCTGCCGCCTCTACCGGGCTCGGTTGGCTACAGCAACTATTCAATGGACGACATAGTCTCGTTTGCAATGAGGGATGCTGAGACGCTAGTCAAAGGCGGCGTCGACGGGTTGATGGTAGAGAACATGTGGGATCTGCCGTACTTTGTAGGAAAGGATGTTCCGCCTGAAGAGATGTGCTGTCAGGCTGTGGCAGCCCGTGAGATAGTGAAGGCATTCGACGTGCCTGTGGGTATCAATGTTGTACACAACGGTGGGCTTGTGACTCTGGGCATTGCGGTCGCAGCCGGCGCTAAGTTCATCCGGGTCTGCTTGCTTACAGGAGCTCAGGTGTGGGATACTGGCGAGTTTGACCGGGGATGTGCTGCGGAACTCTTGCGCAGGCGAAAGTCCATCGGCGCAGAGCACATAAAGATATTCGCCGACGTTGATAAGAAGCACTCTGTGAGGTTCCCGGGTATTGATCTCGCTACGCATATAGAATGGAACGAATTCTACCTGGCAGACGCGATTATCGTATCTGGTAAGATGACCGGGTCTCCGCCGGAGTTAGATAAGGTCCGCAGGGCGAGGGAACTGGCTACACGTCCGATACTGATGGGAAGCGGCACCTCTCCGGAGAATATTGCTGACTTCATGCAGTACGCGGATGGTGCCATTGTGGGATCGAGCCTGAAAGTGGACGGCAAGCCGGAGAACCCGGTCGACATCAATGTGGTCAAGGCTTATATGGATGCCGTCAAGAGAGTTAGAGATAAGTACGAGGCTTAGAGCATTCGGAGATGACACACGTCTTTATGAACCGTAGAGACTCTAAGCCGTGGAAGATACCACACGAAACTGCAGCCTGAAGCAGGATGACATTAGAAGGGGAGGAGATTACGAATGGAGAGAATACGTATTGCTATCCTTCTTGTGTTCCTGTCGGTTTCGGTGCTGGTATTGGGTATGGTGCCTGAAGCTACTGCAAAGGAGTCCCCCATAACTAAAGTCGCGCTTGTTCTAAACGGTACGCTTGGAGATAAATCATTCTTCGACTCGGCAGCTAGAGGCGTTGAACTTGCGGAAGCGGATCTACCGATTAAGGCCAAGGTGATCGAGGCGGGCTACGATCCTTCTAAGTGGGAACCCGCGCTTGAAGATGCTGCCGCATCGGATTACAACATCGTTATTGTTGGTACTTGGCAAATGGTGGATTATGTTCAGGACATAGCTCCACGATACCCATCGAAGAAGTTCATTGTTTTCGATGCAGTAGTCGATTACTCAAGCGGAAATCTCTCTAATGTCTACTGTATGACCTATAAGCAAAATGAAGGCAGCTACCTTGCGGGCCTGTATGCTGCTCTCGTCAGCACTTCGGGACTTCCGATGAGCAACGACGCGAAGGTGATAGGTGTAATCGGGGGCCAGGATATTCCGGTGATCAACGATTTCATCGTGGGCTATCGCCAGGGAGCCCTCGCGGTCGATCCGAAGATGAAGGTCCTGGTCCAGTACGTGGGCAACTGGTCTGACGCCGCCAAGGCAAAGGAAATTGCTCTGGCCATGATTACCCAAGGGGCTGACGTGATATTCAATGTAGCTGCTGGAGCAGGTGTGGGTATATTTGAAGCGGTTAGGGAGCGCAAGTGTTACGCGATAGGCGTCGACTCCGATCAGGCGATGCTCTTCAAGGAAACTGCGCCTGAAATGACAGCCCACATACTCACCTCAATGGTGAAGAACATCGATAAGTCAATATATCGAGCTCTTCAGCTCTACTGTAAGGGTAAGCTTGCTTTCGGACAAGCAGAGGCTCTGGGGATCTTGGAAGGAGCTGTGGGCCTGGCGAAAAACCAGTACTACGACCAATACACTCCTGGGGGCATCAAGGCGAAGGTCCTCAAGGCTGAGAAGGACATACTGTCGGGCAACGTCGTGGTTGACACAGTCTTCAAATAGTAAAGGCTGACCGGGGGAACAAATGGAAGCCGGCTAAGAAGAAAGCGCGGGCGGCGAGGGGCGTACCAAACCGAGTACTTGTCGTCCGCGCCATCCCTTTTGAACCTGTAGCGGGTATTTGCGGAGCTTGACGTGAGAATGGGAGAATTGAAAATGCCAATGCTTGTAGAAATGAAGGGTATAACCAAAGTTTATCCTGACGGTACAGTGGCCAATAACGATGTAGCTTTTGAGCTCCGTAAGGGCGAGATTCATGCCATTGTAGGTGAGAACGGTGCCGGCAAGAGCACACTAATGAGGATTCTATACGGCCTTGAACTGCCAACTTCAGGACAGATAAATCTGAATGGGCGTCCTGTCAGAATTCAGAGCCCCAGTCAAGCTATCAAGCTTGGCATAGGAATGGTGCACCAGAACTTCATGCTGGTACCTGCATTTACAATTGCTCAAAACGTGGTCTTTGGGGCTGAGCCCACGCGTGGGTGGTTCAAGCGGGTGTGCAGCAAGGACTGTGTCGAGGTGGTGCGTGACCTCTCGCATCGTTATGGACTTCCGGTCGACCCGAACAGGATAGTGGATTCAGCGCCGGTTGGAATGCGTCAACGGGCTGAGATCCTCAAAATGCTCTACCGCGGAGCGCAGATCCTGATACTAGATGAACCTACACAGGTCCTCGCACCTCAGGAGGTCAATGAACTCTTTCAAGGGCTCCAACTCCTCGTGAAGCAAGGAGCGTCCATCATCTTTATAACCCACAAGCTGAAGGAGGTTAAGGAAATCGCAGACCGAATCACGGTCATGCGTGGAGGCAAGGTTGTTGGCACGCTCAAGGCCTCCGAAGCTACTGAGGAGCAGATCGCCCGCATGATGGTCGGGCGGGAAGTGTTGATGTCCTTTTCCCGCCCTGAGAGCAGACCCGGAAAGACGATCCTGGAAACCAGTGGTCTAGGGCTAGTGTCCGAGACGGGTCAGTGGGTGTTGCGGGACATATCTTTCGACGTTCGCGCCGGTGAGGTTTTCGGCATCGTTGGAGTGGAAGGTAATGGCCAGTCCGAGCTGGTGGAAGTCCTGACGGGTCTTAGGCCTCCAACAATCGGGACTATAAGGATAGATGGACGCCATGTCTCCAAGATCCACCCTCACAGTGTCAGAAATGCAGGCGTCTCACATATACCAGAAGACCGGGTGAAAACCGGACTGGCACTAGATGCTTCTCTTGAGGAAAACCTCATCGGAAACTGGTACAAGCGGAAGCCTTTCCGAAGGGGTCCGTTCATTGACCGTAGACAGGTATCTCGCTTTGCGAGTGAGATGGTCAAGGAATTCGACATCCGGTCATCTAGCACCAAGGTGGCTGCGGGAACGCTCTCTGGTGGCAATATGCAGAAACTAGTAGTGGCCCGTGTATTGTCCGTCGAACACAAATTGCTCGTTGCGGCTCAACCCACGCGAGGTGTAGATATCGGTGCCAGCCAGTTCATATATGAACGGCTCCTAAGAGAACGGGCTAGGGGCACAGCCGTTCTTCTGATCACATCGGAACTGTCTGAGGTTATGGCATTGGCTGATCGTATCGGGGTCATTTACAACGGTAGATTGGTCGCTATTCTGGATAACCGCGAGGGGTTAACCGTCGAGGAGCTAGGGCTTTATATGCTTGGCCTCAAATCTAATATGGGTAGGCAACCCGAAAGTCAAACGAACGTGTAGCCGGGTCATCGGATAGCCGTCGTTCTCGTCGCCTGTGTAGGGTTGACGGTTCAGATTCCAGCCTGGTTATCCATAGTCCTCGGTTTCATAAGTCTGCGGGTCTTACACTCGGTGGCCCGTCGGCGTGGCCCTGAGCAGGGTAATACCCTACATGGCCTTGTGAAAGAGAGTACCAGTGATTGCTTATGTAATCCCGGGGAAAAGAAGGATGATCTGTATGCGGCTTCACAAGAGTCTTAGAATGGTCCGGCGTTTGGGACGAAGCGTAGCAATTGCGGCTGCCATTCTACTGGTTGTCTGGGTTGTCGTTCTGGCAGTTAGTAAAGAACCCGCTAATGCGATGAAGGCTCTCCTGGTTGGCTCAATTTCGCGTATCAACCGATTTGGCAATTGGATGGAGGAGAGTATCACTCTCACATTTGCCGGTCTGGCCGTGTGTCTCGTGTTTCAAGCAAATCAGTTCAGTATAGGAGCTGAAGGGCAGTTATACTTGGGTGCACTGGCAGCGGGCACTGTGGGGCTGGCGCTGTCCGGACTAGCCAAACCGATACATACGGCTCTGGCGTTCTGTGCGGCGGGAGCCGCAGGGTTTATCTGGGGTGCCATCCCCGGCTTTCTGAAGGCTCACTATAGAGCCAACGAGATCGTGACAACTCTAATGCTCAACAATATAGCTATTCAGATATACAACTTTATTCTTATTCGTTACTTGAAACCCCCAACTGCCGGATATCCTGTCTCCAGATACCTACCTGCTTCGGCACTATTTCCGAAGATCATACCAGGTACCCGGGTATCCCTTACACTGATACTCAGCATCGCAGCCGTCGTAGTGCTCTATTACATGTTGTATAGAAGTACATTCGGCTATGAAATACGAATGGTAGGACTCAACGAGAGATATGCCCATTACATAGGCGTAGACGTTAAACGAATCATCGTGCTCTCCATGGCTGCAAGCGGAGTTCTGGCTGGACTTGCCGGCGCATGCCTTGTGCAAGGCGTTCACCGTCGACTGATCATTGGCATTTCTCCTGGCTACGGATTTGATGGGATTCTCGTTTCCCTTCTTGCTAGAAACAACCCCGTCGCGATTCCATTTGCGGCTCTGTTCTATGGGTATCTCAGAACAGGGGCAGATGTAATGGAATCCAACTCGGATGTGGCGCGTGAACTGGTAGTTATCATTCAGGCGCTCACAATTCTTCTAGTCACCGCACGAACCCTAGTACCTCCGTTCATGAGACGGGAAAGGGGTAAGGTCCAGTGAGTTCCGAGACTATTCTGCAGAGCATGTTTAGCGCTATGCTCGTGGTCACTGTCATTAGAGTCACTACTCCAATTCTCCTTGCTTCGCTCGGGGGGTTGATATCGGACCTAGTGGGAGTGACCAACATTGCGCTTGAAGGTATCATGCTTTCGGCCGCACTAGCAGGGGTAGTGGCTAGCGCCGCGTCAGGGTCGTCGCTCGTAGGCTTAGTTGTGGGGGTGTTGGTCGGTGCTTTGCTAGCGCTAACGTTGGCGTATTTTCATCTGTCTCTAGGAGCGGATTGCATTCTGACAGGCCTCGCAATTAACATGCTAGCTGCGGGCGGTACAGTGTTTGTGTTGTACTCCCTCACCAGAGACAAGGCATTCTCGACCGGTTTGAAAAGCATCTCACTTCCGTCTGTACAGATTCCGCTGTTAGAGAAGGTACCGTTCATTGGTGAGATTATCAGTGGACACAACATTATGACCTATATTGCTTTCGTTTTAGTCCCAATCGTTTCTTTCTTCCTGTATCATACAAAGCCAGGAATTCACTTACGCGGTGTGGGCGAAAACCCGAAGGCGGCAGAGGCAGTAGGCGTAAACGTGGGCAGAATAAGATACGGAGCGCTTGTCCTAAGCGGGGTTCTGGCAGCCCTTGGGGGAATTAACCTATCTATGGGATACCTCAACTTGTTTGTCAAAGATATGACGGCCGGTAGGGGATTCATCGCGCTTGCAGCCGTATATCTAGGAGGCCGCATGCCATTGGGTACCATGTATGCTGCTTTGCTCTTTGGCCTAGCGGATGCTCTTGCAAGCCAGTTGGGGTCGTTAAACATACCACCCCAGTTTGTTCTGTCAATTCCCTATCTGACCACAGTGGTGGCACTTGTTGTCTACAGCGTACAAAGGCGGAAACGAGGTGCATCTGCGATATCTGCTGCGAGACGACGGGGTGCGACGGACCGGACGAAAGACGGCTGCCGAGTAGGATAAGTCAGGAAAGACACACTCGGGCCTTGTCAAGCGCTATATGGCATTCTACTCGGCTTTCGATATAGGCTGCCAGTCGTCTACCAGGGCCCGACCGGACCGAGTTCTCCAACTGTGCTGTAAGAACCTACCACGAAGTATTGTTGGGGTGTACCAGCTATCACCAGAGGTGCTCCTGCAAACGTCAATCGAAAAGGCATAATGGAAGGGCCGGCCCCTGCTTCGCGGTTCGTAGGATATACTAGAGGTTCCGGAGACATCGCCACGCTTTCCGCTAGCAAGAGGATGGAGCTGCTGCCCTTTGCACAGATATCCTCGAGGCTCGGGGGTGCCATAATCCTGATAGTCGCAGGGGCCATGGTTGGCCTTCTCGGGTGATGCTCGCGTCGTTACGAAGACGCTCACAGCGAGGTCGCTGACCCGCGATGAAATGCCAACGACACAAGATGATTTTGTGAGGACGCCGCCGGAACGGCGTGAATTCCACGGCGCGAATCTTCACAATCCGGGAGAGGTGTTCACTCTCCCTTCGTAGCAGGCTTAACCTTCATCTCGCAAGGCAAAGGGCACCGGGCCGGGCCGGTCCTGCACCGTGAGCGCGGCGGCTCACTCATGGTGGCGGCAACTAAGCGGCAACTGGTGGCAACCAACTTGTCCCACAGTGCTTACGCTGGTGGAAGGCAGCAAAGTCGGGTTTCTACACCCTGCCGGAGTTGGCTGCCTTCACCAGTTAGTAACGGAAACACAAGGTCTGTGGCAAGAGTACAAGCACGAGCGCCGCGCGTGCGGGTGGCAGTGAGACAACCCGACGCCCTCCTGACTTCTTCTACCGTGATATGATGGTAAAGAAGCCATGTTTGTTCGGGTGACTTGGGCGAGAGGTATTGGTTACCTGCGGATCGTGGAAAGTTACAGGAAGGACGGGGTAAGCAGGCACAGGGTG
>Ga0134101_1002625_pt1 | contig 10185 bp, 9 predicted proteins | sample 12_3_2metaG_FD_94446 | JGI IMG/M metagenome (GOLD analysis project Ga0134101, IMG submission 94446) | Switchgrass degrading microbial communities from high solid loading bioreactors in New Hampshire, USA - 12_48_3.3_201_A2 metaG | ecosystem: Engineered > Bioreactor > Semi-continuous > Anaerobic >...
AAAATGAATATTTATAAATATACTTTTAAATATGAAAAATGATATTTTGAAAGGGATAATATCAGAAATTATAAGGAGCTTATTACATTGTTTTTTATCAATAATAACAACTGGTTTCCAACATAATTATTATAATCCGGAATTAAGGATATAGCGTAACTTCTCTTTTATTAGTTTTTTTTGGGCATGTAATGTACTTCCGTTAGCATAATAAAAGTTAATAAGATAAATCAAATGGAGGAATTAAAATGGAAATGAAACAATGTTCTAACGGGCATTTCTTTGATTTAAGCAAAAATGCTACCTGCCCCTATTGCAATGGAGGAAATGAAATCGGCGTAACAAGGCCGCTTAATGTCGGAGGAGGATTTTCATCTGTTGTATCTGCAAATATAGCTGAAACACCCTCATTTCCTAAGACTACACCTATTGCTGGGGTGAATCACAATAAAAATAACTTTATACCACCTACTGTACCGTTATACTCACCGGAAACCAGCAAGACAGTACCATTACATATAAACGAACAGGGAATCGATCCCGTATGCGGTTGGCTGGTTTGTGTAAAAGGCAATAATAAAGGCAAAGATTTTAAAATTCACACTGAAAAAAACTTCATCGGCCGTTCCAAGTCAAATGATATTTGCCTTGATTTTGATGAGACTGTTTCAAAAGATGCTCATGCAATCATTACTTATGACATCCGTACAAATAAATTTTGGCTGCAGTCAGGAGACGGCAGAAGTAATATATATGTAAATGAAAAAATAGTATTGGTACCTGTGGAAATTAAAAGTTATGATGTTATAAGCATTGGTAAAACAGAACTTGTGTTTGTATCGTTCTGCAATGAGAATTTTAAATGGAAGTAGGCTACTGGCATTAGACAGAGCCGAGAAAGTGTAGGGTTTAATGTGCATGTTTGGATTACAACGCAGACATAAAAAAAACAGAATAAAAAAGACATTAAAACTGCCAATAATTAAGCAAAAAGGAATTGACCTGTTTATTGATAATACAGGTACAAAAGTAGAAATCAAATTCGGTAATGCCCAGCATATAGGAGGAAGACTAAAACAGGAAGATTCCTTTGGATATTCAAATATTTCTGACAGTATGAAAATATCACAAAAAGGGGTTCTGGCAGTACTGGCTGATGGCATGGGTGGCTTGTCTTACGGCAAGGAAATAAGTGAATATGTGATTTCAGCTGCGCTAAGCATGTTTGAAAATTTAAACTATTCACAGCCATTTTATATTCAAATTGAAAATATTATAAGGAAAATAAACAACGAGGTATCAAACAGATTTTCAAAAAACGGTAAGTCTGATGCCGGATCAACAATTGTACTTGCATTTATTTATAAAACAAAACTTTATTGGGCATCTGTCGGAGACAGCAGGCTTTATTTGCTGAGAGACGGATATTTATATCAGATAAATGAAGATCATGATTATCTTAATCATCTCCTTGAAGCAGTAATAAACGGCAACATTACCTTGACTGAAGCTTTAGCTGACCCTCAAAAGAACTCCTTGACCAGTTTTATTGGAAATGAAAAACTTCCATATATAGATATTAGTCTGAAAGGTTTTTCCATTCAAAGGGGCGATAAAATAATATTATGTTCAGACGGTGTTTACAACAGCATTTCAGACGCTGAATTTATAGAGTTACTGAAAAAAGAACCTCAGGTATCCGCAGATAGAATTATAAGAAGTATAGTAAGTAAAAAATTAAATAATCAAGACAATATAACTATCATGATTATAAATTATGATTAAAGGGGAGAAAAGAAATGTCAAAAAGTAACTGGTTATTTAAATTGATTATAATATCAATTATCACAATTACCTTACTACCTGTTTCACTGACCCCTGTTTATGCTAAAGATCAGTATGATGTCAAGAATAGTGTTGTTGCTATTATATCAACTTCACCGTATGACGGAAGTTTGAAAGGCTGGGGAACGGGTTTTGCCATTGGCGAAAAAGGTAAGAAAGTAGAGTACATTGTTACCAACGCTCATGTTGTTTTTGATATGACAACAGGAGAACCATATGATGTTTCTATATGCTATTCAAATGCTGAAAACGATTTTGTTACTCCAACAATATACAAAGAACTTTGATAAAGACATAGCTATATTGAAATTGCCTACTCCTACTAATAAAAGAAAACCTTTAGTCCTTAAACCAATACATGATAAAAAGGTTAATATTACGGAAACATTTGTAGCACTGGGTTTCCCGGGAGCAGCAATGACACTTGAGGATTTGAAAAAACTTAATAAAGATGTGATCAGCACATCAGTAGGAACTATTTCCAGGACTGTACGGGAAAATGAAGTTAGATATTTGCAAACTAACGTTGACATTTCTGAAGGATTTTCAGGAGGCCCCCTTGTAAATTCAAAGGGTGAAGTTGTAGGGATAAATTCAGCATATACGCTTTCTCAAGCCAGTTCAAACGGAGCTATAGTTAAAGTAAATTACGCTGTTGCAATAGAAGAACTTATAGCAATGATTAACAGGGATGAAATACCCTATACATTATCAGGTGAAATAACAACTCTTACGCTTATTTATATAGGATGTGGAGTTTTAGTTGTAGGTCTTATTACGCTATTCCTTATAATCCTCTTTAGGAAGAAAAAAATGAATAATGCCATACCTGCTGCAAATGTAGGCCAAAATTATGTTCCGTTTACGTCTAAGCAAAATATAACACCTTCGAAGACTGCATATGTCCGAGGCATTTCCGGCAGATTTGCCGGTAAAACATTTCAAATATCCGACAGAATTCTGTTTGGCCGTGATAATAATAAATGTTCCATAGCTTTTCCTTTAGATGCTCCTGGTATAAGCGGCACGCACTGTGAGCTGTCATTTGACGGGAGTAATATTTATTTAAGGGATTTAGGGTCATCTTATGGTACATTCCTTTCAGATAATACAAAAATACCTCCAAATCAAACAATAAGACTGGATGACGGTTCTACATTCTATCTTGCGGAAGTTGAAAATTCTTTTGAAGTAAAAATCGGGTGAAAAAATGCAAATAAAAACATATACATATACTAATAAAGGAAGCAGAAGCAATAACGAAGATTATTGCGGTTATTACAGCTATGATGATTATGGCGTCTGGGTTCTTGCAGACGGTCTCGGCGGGCATGACTGCGGTGAAGTTGCATCAGAAATGGCAACTAATTTCATATTGGATTCATCTAAAGAAATTAATGATTTTTCTGAAGAAAATTTGATAATGATAATGAACAAGGCAAATGAAATAATAATGAAAGAGCAGAATGCCAATATAGCACATAGAAATATGAAAACAACTGTGGTTGCTGGGTTTCTCAAGGATGGCGTTTTCAGATATTTTAATGTAGGCGATTCAAGATTGTACTATTTCAAAAACGGATGTTTGTATGCACAGACTAAAGATCATACCGTATCTCAGATAGTAGCAGATTTAGGCGAAATACCTACTGCAGGAATACGGTTTCATGATGACAGAAATAAACTGCTTAAAGTATTGGGAAATGAAAATAATTTAAATATAAAAAAGCTTGATTCTCCGATTAAAGTAGAATCTGGAAATGCATTTTTACTGTGCTCAGATGGCTTTTGGGAATATGTTTATGAAACAGAAATGGAAATTGATTTAGTAAAGTCTTCCACCCCAAGACAATGGCTTGAGTTTATGGTTAAAAGGTTGCTGCTCAGAGTGACAGGTAATAATGATAATTTTACAGCAATATGTGTATTTATTGACTAGTGTTTAACATAGCAGATTTCCAGACTACATTTATTAAAATGCACTTCTTTATTGTTTTACCTCTTTTCTGGAAACGAGTTATGTCATTGGGCACTATTCAATATGAAATAAATAGGTCTGATTTCCAATCCCTTTCTTATTATAAAAGCTATAAGTCCTAATTATCTTCTATCTAAAAAAGATAATTAGGGAATAAGGGGGAGCATCATGAAAGCGAATGAATTAGGTTACATAGAATATGGTAATCTGTGCCTGAAATGCATGCATATGAAGAATGATCCATCAGTAGTGTGTTCTCATTGCGGTTTCAACATAAATAAATATATACCTGAATCTAATGCTTTACCGTTAGCTTCTGTGTTAAACAACAGGTATTTAATAGGTGTTCCTTTGGGAATCGGTGGATTTGGTATTACATACATTGCTTATGATATGAAAGTGGGCGGAATATGTGCAATCAAAGAGTACATGCCTGATGCAGTATCATATAGAAAAGAAAATCAAACAGAAGTGTCGGTAGGCAATACTAAAACTGATGTATTTGAGTATGGATTAAACAGGTTTACAGAAGAAGCAAAGATGTTGAGACAGTTTTCTAAAAGCAGGAATATAATAAATGTTTTTGTTAATTTTTGTGAAAACAGCACTGCATATTATGCGATGGAATATTTAGACGGCCATGACCTAAGACATGAAATGAATAAGTTTAGTGAAATAACAGATTTTAATTATATACTTTCATGTCTGATGCAGGTTATGGATGGTCTTGAGGAACTCCACAAAAAAGGTGTGCTGCATAGAGATATATCTCCTGATAATATTTACATTACAAAAAAAGGTGTAATAAAAATATTGGACTTTGGTTCCGCACGATATTCACTTTCTCAAAAAGACAGACACCTGTCGGTTATTGTAAAAGCCGGTTATGCCCCTTGCGAACAGTATAGCACAAAATCAGAACAGGGGCCGTGGACGGATATTTATGCACTATGTGCAACTTTCTATCATTTGATTACAGGGACTGCTCCTCCCGAGTCTACTGAACGCATGATGCATGATACATTAAAGCCTGTATATCAGATTAATAAAAAGATTCCTAAGTTTTTAAGTGATGTTATATCAAAAGGAATGGAATTAGAAAAATCCAACAGATATCAGTCAATAGCAGAAATGAGAAATGCAATACTATTAAATATCAAAAGCAATTACCCTATTAATAAAAATCACATTAAAAACAGTGAAGTTATAAATAAAAAACCTAAAAATAACCCGAAAATTAAAAGCAGAACAAATATAAATATAAAAATAAGTAAACCTGAACCTGCAAATAATTCACAAAACAAACATCAGATATATTTAAAAAGAAGAATAGCAGCGACAGCTATAGATTATCTAATAATAGGGCTGATAGTAATATTTTTATGGTGTGTACTAAAGTATATTTTCTACCGTCTTGATATATTGGATGAATACATGAAACCTATAAAAATTGTATCTTTGTTTCTCATACCAATATTCACAGTTTTAATCAATACCAGTTTTGAAATATCCCATATGCAAGGAACAATAGGCAAAATACTTACCGGAATAAAAGTAGTTGATTTATACGGAAATCGGGTAGCTAACTTGAACGGACTTAAGCGAAATATAATAAAATTGCTAGGGATATTCCTGCTCCTTACCGAAACGAACGGAAAATATCTACATGAGACAAAGACAAATACAAAGGTAGTATTAAAGTAATTAGTGAGTATTATTATAGCTAATTGCTCATGCTTTTGTTAAAGGATTGGTGCACTTTTAATCTATAGGCTGATTATACTGTAATAGGAAATATGATGACATTTATTACAAGATATTGGATTTGTATATCTATAAGATTAAATAGAGGAGAATTTTTTAATGCTAAATATAAACGGTAAAAAATTATGTCCAAACTGTTTTGAAAGTTTACAAGACTATGATAAGAAATGCAGCTCCTGCCAAAATAGTGGTTATATATCAGAAGCAGGAGTGTTGCTGATTGGTACCATACTTATGGGTAAATACATAGTAGGTAAAGTCATTGGAAGAGGCGGATTTGGCATAACATATTTGGGTTATGACATAAATAACGACAGAAAAGTGGCCATAAAAGAATACCTTCCTGAAGGCTTGGCTTATAGAAACCCTGATTCTACCGTTGTATCAACCTATAAGGGTGAAAAAGCAGAATACTATAAAAATGGGGCTGAAAAGTTCTATGAAGAAGCAAAAACTGTATCCAGATTCAACGGACATCCAAATATAATAAATGTATATGAGTTTTTTTATGAAAATAATACAGCATATTTTGTGATGGAGTTTATAGAAGGGGTAGATTTTAAAAAGTATATTCAGTTAAACGGAGGAAAACTTCCTTATGAAAAAGTAATAGAAATAATGACTCCTATACTGGATGCACTTATTATAGTACACAGTGTAGGTATTTTACATAGGGATATATCTCCGGACAACATATATATAACCAAAGATAATGAAGTTAAGCTTTTAGATTTTGGGGCTGCAAGGCAAGTACTTGGCGAACAGTCAAAAAGCCTTTCTGTAATATTAAAACAAGGTTTTGCTCCATTGGAACAATATCAGACAAGAGGCAAACAGGGACCATGGAGTGATGTTTATTTCGTCGGTGCAACTATGTATTATGCAATAACAGGCAAAGTGCCTCTTGATGCAATGAATAGGATAGACTATGATGAACTGCCGAATCAATTTAGTGATGAGATAAGTCAGCAATTAAAACAGATCTTATTAAAGGCTCTTGCTGTCAGAACAGCAAACAGATATCAAAGTGTGATTGAGTTAAAACAGGACTTAGTTAACTACATGGAAAGTGAAAAAAAGGCTAAATTACATGAAGAATTAAAGAAGCAACAGGTATTAAAAAAATCTAAAAAGTTGAAAAAACAAGATAAAGGTAGCAATAGAATAAATGAGGCTCCAGATACTGCAAGATTAAAAGTTAGAACTACAAAGAACATCAATTATTTTAATAAATATACAATAGCTATAGGGAGTATAGCAATCATAGTTATCATATCAGTAATTCTTATATTAGCAGCCGTATTCAATGGAAAATATAAAAACAGCCATACTGCAGAAAGCAGAGGAGCAGGTTTAACTAAGCCATCAAAGCAGCAAACCACTTATCAATCCAAACCTTCATTGAACCAAACTGTTAAGTCGACAAATACCACCGAAGAGTGGAAAGTAGAAGGTTATGAAGCAATACCTCCATATAGGGAATATGAAAGATTATATATAAATGGTTCTGCAACAGATCAAACCAGATATACGGGTAAAGTTAAGCCGGTAGAAGAATCTGCGGCCGCATCAACACCAGGAGAGCAGTCACAGAATTACAACTCATCCGGCACAAATAAAAACTATGAGGTAGAGCCGGAACCACCAATAGCTATACCAGAAGTACCGAAATCAGAGCCTGCAGCGCCAAATCAGAAGCAACCGAAATCAGAACCTAAAAATACGGTAACAACACCGACTTCAGAAAACAAAACACAGACGCCAGTGCCTGAACAACCAACTCCAACGCCAGAACCCGATGAACTGATTCCGATTATTGAAAGAGATCCTGTGATTGAGAGATAAACCTCAATAAAGATCTATAGATGCATGTTAAATGTTTATATAAGGAAGTGATATTAATATGAAAAAACTGATATCAATATTTATAATTCTAATTCTTTTATTAAGTTCAGTTCCGGTATTTGCAGCTCAAAATATTACTGTTATAGTAAATGGAACCGTTGTGCAATTTGATCAGCCACCCGTTATTATAAATTCACGTACATATGTTCCATTAAGAGCTGTTGGTGAAATACTGGATGCAAATGTTAAGTGGAATGATAAAACTAAAACAGTTACAATCAGTAGAGGTAATAAAATCATAGCATTAATGATTGGAAGTTATAAAATGACTATAGGAGATATAGTAGATGCATCAAATGATATCACTATCGACCTCGATGTATGTCCAATAATAATCAATAATAGGACAATGCTTCCTATACGTGTAATAATAGAGGAGTTTGGTGGAATAGTTACCTGGGATGATTCTACAAAAACTGTTATTATTACTGATGATTATAAAAAACATAGTAAATATAATTTATATTACGATAATTATCCTACAGTACCTGACTTCGGAAAAATTACCGGTTGTCCACTTGTGGATAATGAATATGGCAATTTTATGATTTATGATATAAGTAATGTGACCAGTGATCAATACGATAAATATATGACAGCACTAAATATAAACGGATACGGATATGATGAGAATTTGAGTGAATCTTTAAGCGATTATATGAGCAAAGAGTTTGGAACTTTAGTTGAAGTTGCAGGATTTTTTAAAGGTAATACTGCTGTACTTATAATGTGGAGAATGGATGTAAGCGATTTTCTTATGATTGGTATCGAAAGCGATTATAAAGGATTATTAACAGATATGGAAAGTATAGACATAGATGTAAATGTACAGCCAATTGAATATAATAAAGCGATTAAATTGGAAAACGGACTTGTTTTTACATTATATAATATGTATCCCTGGAATGGATACTTTGCTGTAGATTTATCTGTATCAATATCGGACAGTTGGATAGATAATAGTCTTGAATTGAATGAATATGATTTTACAATCTTAGTACAGTATAATAATAATACATATGATGAAATTTTGCCGCTTATGTATTATAACCTAAATTCATTTAAAGTATTCCCCCTCAGCATGAAAAAAGGGTATATATACAATATATCTCTGGTATATGATCTCCCTGATAATGTAAAAAGGATAGCTTTTATTGCTAATAATGAATTATACGGAAGGCCGGTAGGAGATCCTTATGGAATCGTTTATTAATGATATAAAGTAGAATAAAAAATATGCTCCTTTTTGCAATATACAGCTATTGTTGTTTAACTGTAAAGGGCAAGAGGAGCATATTTATATATAGTTCTTTAATAGTATTATTTCTTATCCGAACAATGCCAGGAAGATACCTGCTGCTACCGCTGACCCTATAACTCCTGCTACGTTAGGACCCATTGCATGCATTAACAGATAATTTGCAGGGTTAGCTTTCTGACCTTCAATCTGAGAAACTCTCGCTGCCATGGGTACCGCTGATACTCCGGCGGAACCGATAAGAGGATTAATCTTGCCTCTTGATAACCAGCACATTAGTTTACCCAGTAAGATTCCTCCAATTGTGCTGAACATAAAGGCCATAAGGCCTAAGAAGACGATTTTTAAAGTATGCCACCTTAAAAACTTCTCAGCAACTGCTGTAGCTCCTACAGTAGTACCAAGGAAGATAGTTACTATATTAATAAGTGCATTTTGAGCTGTATCTGACAATCTGTCTACAACTCCTGATTCTCTAAACAGATTACCAAGCATAAGCATTCCTATAAGAGGTGCTACTGATGGTAGTAATAATGTAGTTATTATTGTTACAACAATCGGAAAGATTATCTTTTCTACTTTTGAGACTTGACGAAGCTGTACCATTTCGATTTTTCTTTCTTTTTTTGTAGTAAGAAGTCTCATTAAAGGAGGCTGAATCATAGGAATCAATGCCATATATGAATATGCTGCGATTGCAATGGCAGGCAGCAGATCAGGCGCCAGTTTTGTAGTAAGATATATAGCAGTTGGACCATCTGCTCCGCCGATTATTCCTATAGAAGCTGCTTCCTGCGGAGAGAAACCCAGAATAACTGCCACAATAAAAGCTACATATATTCCAAACTGTGCCGCAGCTCCTAAAAACAAACTTGATGGTCTGGCAATCAGCGGTCCGAAATCTGTCATAGCGCCGATGCCAAGGAATATTAACGAAGGATATATCCCTAATTTTACGCCCTGATATATATAGTACAAAAGCCCAATTTCATCAGGGTCATCGGGATTTGACTTCATACCTGCTAAAGGCAAATTAGCCAGCAACATACCAAAAGCTATAGGAAGCAACAAAAGAGGTTCAAATTTCTTTACAATTGCAAGATAAATTAAAACACAAGCTACAGCTATCATTACCATTTGCTGCCATGTGATAGCAGCAAACCCTGACTCTTTGATGATTTTTTGTATAATTTCTATAAAGGAAAAATCCATAAGTACATACCCCCTGTTATTGAAGCACAGCAAGTAAATCACCTGTATTTACAGATGACCCTTTGGAAGTTGATATTTGTGCAACGACGCCGTCTACTGGCGCAGTTATTTCATTTTCCATTTTCATAGCTTCAAGTATAAATAATACATCTCCTTTTTTTACTGCAGCTCCTTGATTTACTTTAACATCAAGTATGGTTCCCGGCATTGGAGCTTTAACCGG
>Ga0134101_1002640_pt1 | contig 10147 bp, 8 predicted proteins | sample 12_3_2metaG_FD_94446 | JGI IMG/M metagenome (GOLD analysis project Ga0134101, IMG submission 94446) | Switchgrass degrading microbial communities from high solid loading bioreactors in New Hampshire, USA - 12_48_3.3_201_A2 metaG | ecosystem: Engineered > Bioreactor > Semi-continuous > Anaerobic >...
AAAGCATAATAATGAAAGGAGTAACGAAATGACAACTTTTAAGCGTTTGCTCGGCGTGAGCCTGGCAGCATTCATGGCGGCGAGTGTTGTCACCGGTTGCTCGTCGTCGAACGGCAATAAATCCTCAAACGCAAATGGTACGACCGAAATCACTGCATGGTTCCTTGCACCGGCTAAATTGACCGGTAAACAGGCGGTTCAGGATGAGGTCAACAAGATTCTGGAAAAAAGATATAATATCAAAGTCAAGCTTGTCTACTATGATTGGGACAGCTATCAGAACAAGGCAAAGCTCGCCCTTTCTGGTGGTGAGCCGGTTGATGTAATGTTTACAGCCGGTTGGAACAACTATTCGACATTCGTAGGACAGGGCGCATTTCAGCCGCTGGATGACCTTCTTGAAAAATACGGCCAGTATATCAAGAAGTACATTAACCCTGAATATTTGAAAGGCCCGGTAATTTCCGGAAAGCTCTATGCAATTCCGACAAACAAGGATATGGCGTCCCAGTGGGGCGTTGTAATCAACAAGAAGTTGGCAGATAAGTATCACATGGATTTCTCCAACGTGAAAAAGGCAGAGGATCTGGAACCGTTCTTACAGACTATCAAAGACAACGAACCCGGTATTGTTCCGTTCCTCGCAGATACTTCAAACAACGTTGTAGAATTCGAGTATAACAAATATTCAAGTGAATTTGCCCAGGTTTCAACCGTAGGTATTCCTCGCTTCGATTCAACCAAGATCGTAAATATTCTCGACGACGAATGGGTAAGACACTTAATAGCTGTCAGCCGCGATTTCTATAAAAAAGGTTATTATAATTCCGACGTTGGCACAGCGCAATCGGGTCAGAAAGATGACTACAAGCGTCAGCAAAAGGCCTTTATGTGGATGGAACAGCTAAAGCCCGGCAAGGCTGAAGAAGAAGCCAATACCTATGGGTATGAATTCTATCAGTGTGTTGTCTATCCGGATATTCCGCAATCTGTCACAACCGCAGAGCTTACGAATTCCATGCTTTCCATTCCGCACTCATCAAAACATCCGGAAGCTGCCATGAAGTTCATCAACGAGCTATTTAACCCGGATGCAAAGGTACAGAACCTTCTTGCCTTTGGTATCGAAAACAAGAACTATGTAAAAGTTTCTGATAATCAAATTAAGCTCCCGGACGGCGTTACTGCCCAAACAAATACCTACGGCGGTATTTACACATGGGCTATGGGCGGCAACCAGCTTAACGATTACCTGTGGAGCAATGAGAGCCCCGACAAATGGGAAAAGATGGATAAGTGGAATAAGGAGGCCAAGGTTTCAAAACTGATTGGCTTCAACTACGACACTTCAAAGGTACAGAACGAGATTGCCGCTGTTCAAAACGTAAATTCTCAATATTGGGCAGGAATTGCATCTGGAGCCAAGGAACTGTCGAGTGTTGAAAAGATATATAGGGAAAAACTAAAGACTGCCGGACTCCAGAAGATTATTGACGATGTGCAATCACAGGTTGATGCATTTCTTGCTTCAAACAAATAAAGTGATAATCTCTTTTTGCTGAATATTCTCCCTAAAAACTTACCCAATGAGTAGAAGTCCCGGCCGAAAGTTGTACCGGGACTTTTGCTCTATGGACTTATAGTTTAAAATATAGTAAACCACTAATTAATGCTAAGGGGAAATCCGAATGATAAAAAAAGAATATGAGCACAGAATTGCCACAAAAAAGCTTAGGCTGAAGAAAAAAGACGGATCGCCTTTGCGCGGTGCAGAGGTGAAAATATCACAGATAAAACATCAATTTTTGTTTGGCTGTGCCGGATTTGATTCGGTTCTGTTGGCAAATGGGAAATTAAGCAAAGAAGAACACGAAAAAGCTGAAGCAAGATATGAAAAATTCTTCGAGCTTTTCAATTACGTTACGTTGCCATTTTATTGGGGTAGGTTTGAGCCGGTAAAAGGAAAGCCGGCAACTGAAGAGTTAAAAAAAGCAGCCCGGTGGCTGATATCTAACGGATGCACAGTCAAAGGGCATCCGCTCTGCTGGCATACTGAAACCGCGCCTTGGCTTTTGGACATGAGCAACGACGATATACTGGCGGCGCAATTGAATCGAATAAGCAGAGAGGTAAGGGATTTCGCGGGATTGATTGACAAGTGGGATGTGATTAACGAAGTCGTCATTATGCCTATCTTCAATAAGTATGAAAATGGCATTACCCGGCTCTGCAAAGATTTTGGGCGCATCCGCACTGTCAAAGAAATGTTTGCCGCTGCGTTCGGAGCCAATCCGTCAGCAACATTGATAATCAATGACTTTAACACGACGACCGCCTATGAGATTTTAATAGATGGCTGTCTGGAAACCGGAATTCCTATATCCGCAATCGGAATCCAGTCTCATATGCATCAAGGATACTGGGGTGTCGAAAAAACGCTCAAAGTTCTGGAACGTTTTTCGCATTTTAAGCTGCCATTACACTTTACAGAAAATAGTATAGTGTCAGGCCATCTTATGCCGCCCGAAATTGAGGATCTTAATGATTACCAGCCGGATGATTGGCCAACTACACCGGAAGGTGAAGAGCGTCAGGCAAGGGAAGTAGTGCAGCATTATAAGACATTGTTTGCGCATCCTATGGTTGAGTCAATCACTTGGTGGGATTTTAAGGACGGCCAATGGCTTGGCGCGCCGTCCGGTCTGCTCCGCAGTGACGGTTCCATCAAGCCCGCTTATGAGGAACTTAAAAAGCTTATAAAGGATGAATGGTGGACACCGCCTTTAAATACCGCGGCAGACGAATCGGGCATTATCCCGTTTACTGGGTTCTTGGGTGAATATGAGATCTCATGTATGGGACAAAAGAAACAATTTGTTTTGGATAAAAAGTCCGATACGGTTGACATTATATTCTGATAGGTACAGGTCGGATTTTTCCGACCCATTCAAACGACGCGATGACTGATGGTTTGGACTAATACTATCTGTATAAAGTGTGGAAGGACAAACCGAGTCATCGAAGTTTACAAACTTTTAGTAATATGTTATATTAAAAGGAAATTATATTTGTATATAGAGGAACATTATGATAATAGAGGGACTTCATGAGAAGAAATTATTTGAGCCGAGATTTCCGTTTCGGCTCTTAATCAATCATGAACAAAATTTTACTTACCCTGCCCATTGGCACAACGCCTGTGAGCTTATCTATGTGGTAAAAAATAGTTTTTCCGTGATAGTCAATTCCCAAACGTATAACTTAAACGAAGGGGACATTTTGTTTATACCGGGCGGGCAAATTCACGAATTTTGTGATGAACCGCCGACAGGAAAACGCGTTTTTATTAATTTTGAACTTATACAATTCAATTCACTGGGAATGAATAGTTTAGACCAGAGTCTTTTGAGTGATATTCAGAAAATTACTCCTGAGTCAAGTGCTGTTTATGATAATGTTAAAGAAGAGATTTTGAAAATAGTTTCAGAGCATAATTCAGAGACGGAAATGAGTAAACTGTATTATACCGCCAGACTTATGGATATTATTTTCATGCTCTGCAAAAATTCGAATTTAAACAAGACTAAGGCGAGCGGAAAAGATAAAATCTTGGCTTTTGAAAAAATCAGAAAGTCTATTGAATTTATACATAACCATTATAATGAAAATATTCGGCTGAAGGATGCAGCAAACGCCGCAGGATACAGCGAATGTTATTTTTCCCGGTTTTTCAAGGAAGTTATCGAGGTCAGTTTTCATCAATATCTCAACGAATACCGGGTAAAAAAGGCCGAGTATTTATTGACCTCCTGTGGGTATTCAATTTCCGAAACCGCATACGCTGCGGGCTTTGGAAGCGTCGCATCCTTTGAGCGAATTTTCCGCTGCGTTAAGGGATGTTCACCAACCGAATTCCGCAAGCTTCAGAATTGAATCTGCCGTTGATTATTGTGAGAAAATCATAATAATCTTAATTGGCATCATTAAATAACTTCTTTCAACATTTTTAGGTCTAAATGCTGGCTTAAACATGCAGTTGAAGAGAAGGTGGCTATATGAAAATAGAGGGGCTTCATGAGAAAGAAATTTTTGAAGAAAAGTTTCCATTTAGACTGCTGAATCAAGATATTGACTTTAACTATCCGGCACATTGGCACACAGCGATAGAGATCATATATGTGCTAAAGCACAGTTTTACTGTTTTGGCAGATTCAGCGGCCTACTTTTTACGAGAGAGAAATATTCTTTTCCTGCCGGGTGGCTGTATTCACGAATTCAAAAATGAAATAGGCCAAGGCAGAGGGGTCTTTATCAATTTCGAACTTTCAAGCCTCAGCCCGTTTGATACGATTGACTGCGTACGCTCTAAATTGTGCGATGTAAAGCTGATTACTTCTGAGAATAACCCTCTACATTCTAAAATTGAAAAAGAGATATTAAATATGGTAAAGGAAAGCCAAAACCATACGTTTATGAGCCCGCTCTATTATGCCGCCCGTTCAATCGACATACTATTGTCTTTCTGTAAGGATTTTGACTCAAAAACAAAAGTTCGGGAGAAAGATGAAAATATCGTTTCGGGACTTGAAAAAATCAATAAGTCATTTGAGTATATTGAGAAAAATTATTGTCATGACATTCATCTCAAGGATATCGCAAATGCGGTTGGATTCAGTGAATACTATTTCTCGCGCCTTTTTAAAACGATTACCAAGAAGAGATTCCACCAATATCTGAACGAATTTCGTATTAAAAAAGCCGAACAGCTACTTAGCCAGAATTATTCGATAAGCGAGGTTGCAAATAAGACCGGTTTCAGCAGTACAGAAACGTTTAAACGTACGTTTAAGAAAATCAAGGGCTATTCTCCAAAGGTATCTGCGCGTAATGTTTGGTGCCCGAAATAAGATTTTATGTTTACATAAATTTGGCCCATCCTTTTGGATGGGCCAAATTACTATACATTCTCGGGGCAAGATACTTACCCCATTTTATCAATTTAGGCAGAAAGAAATACTACCGATTACTGGCTTTCATTTTCAGCTATTTCTTTTGCCAATAGGCTGTGTTTGCGTCCATATAAGAAGTATATCAATAGTCCTAAGGCGAGCCAAATTACGAAACGCAGTTTTGTTATATTGTTAAGCAGAAGTGCAAGGCCAATACATAAGACTGCGGAGATTATGGGCAACACAGGAACAAAGGGGCACTTAAAGGAGCGCTTGAGGTCTGGCCTTTTCTTTCTCAGTACGATGATACCGATTGCGACAATAACAAAAGCTGCAAGCGTACCTATATTTGTAAGCTCAGACACTACATCGAGCGGGAAGAAACCGGCGATAGAAGCGGTAATAACACAGACGATAATTGTGCTCAGGATAGGTGTTTTTGTTTTACGGTTGACCCTGCCCAGAGGTTCCGGCAGCAGGCCGTCTCTTGACATGGCGAAAATAATTCTTGTTCCACCGTATGACATGACCAGCAGGACGGATGTGATACCGCATATTGCGCCGACGGAAACAAGGGATGATCCCCAATTGATGCCGATTTGCTCAAGCGCAAAGGCGACAGGTGCCGAAGAATCTTTAAACTTATAGTATGGGACAACACCAGTTAAAACTACTGAAACCCCAATGTAAAGCAGAGTGCATATTAAAAGTGAGCCAATAATGCCTTTAGGAAGGTCTTTTTGCGGTCTTTTTACTTCCTCGGCTGTAGTTGAAACCGCGTCAAATCCAAGGAAGGCGTAAAATACATAAGCGGCACCGTGCAAAACCCCACTTGTACCGTAAGGCATAAATGGATGCCAATTGGCGGCTTTGACATGGGGTGCAGCCAGCAATATAAACAGCAGGATTACACCTACTTTTATAATGACAATAATATTGTTGACCATTGCGCTTTGATTTGCTCCGGCCATAAGCAAAAGCGAAATCAGCACAATGATAATTATTGCCGGCAGGTTTACTATGCCGCCTGCCGCTGGTGGATTTACAAGAGCTGCAGGCAGGTTTATTCCGATATTTGAGAGAAGCTGCGTGATATATCCCGACCAACCTATAGCGACAGAGCCGATTGCGACGGTATACTCAAGTATCAGGTCCCAGCCGATTATCCAGGCCCATATTTCGCCAAGCGAAACATAAGCATAAGTGTATGCGCTTCCGGAAACTGGCACGGAAGAAGCAAACTCTGCGTATGTCAATGCTGCCAGTCCGCAGACGATAGCGGCTAAAATGAAAGAGATAAAAAGAGCCGGCCCGGAATAATTAGCCGCCGCCAGACCAGTAATTACAAATATGCCAGTGCCGACAATTGCCCCTATTCCGAACATTATCAGTTCAAATGGGCTCAGTACCTTTTTGAGGGATTTCTCACTTTTTGTCTCATTTAAAAGATCGGAAATTGGTTTAACAGAAAAGATTCCTTTCATTGGCTCCACCTTGATTTTTTAATTAGTATAGCAAAAATCTGTTGTATAAACAATAAATGCTAAGTAAAATGTTGAATAAATATACAGTGTGTTTATTCATAAAATTAGTGATATTGTCTGATGACACCGAAATTTTGTTGAAATATAACATATTTCTCTTGATGTATATGCGTGATAAGCCAAAACAATTGACTTCCTTGCTTTGAAATGTTATACTCAAATAAACTGCGGGGGGACTCGAAAGAGTTGAGAAGGTAGAACCTGACCCATTGAACCTGTCAGTTAACACTGGCGTAGGGAAGCAGGCATTATTAAGATGATGTCAGAGTGCTTTCCGCGGAGGAGAGCGCTTTTTTATTACCCAAATAAAATTGAATAAAGGCAAACTGCGGGGGGACTCGGAAGAGTTGAGAAGGTAGAACCTGACCCATTGAACCTGTCAGTTAACACTGGCGTAGGGAAGCAGGCATTATTGAGTGATGTTAGAGTGCTTTCCGCAGAGGAAAGCACTTTTTTATTAAAGGAAAGGTGATAGAAATGAAAAAAGTTTTGACGATTGCAGGTTCTGATTGCAGCGGCGGTGCAGGCGTTCAAGCCGACCTTAAAACCTTTGCTGCACATGGCGTTTATGGCATGAGTGTAATAGTATCTGTGGTCGCGGAAAACACTTTCCGCGTCATCAGAGCTTATGACCTTTCGCCGGAGGCAATTGAAAACCAGATTGATGCTGTTTTTGAGGATATCGGTGTCGATGCCGTCAAGGTGGGCATGCTGTCTCAATCCGCTTGCATGGAAGCGGTAGCGCGCAAACTCAGGGAGTATAAGCCCCGAAATGTAGTGATTGACCCAGTTATGGCTGCGAAAAACGGCTGCCCCCTTATGCAGCCGGATTCAGTTGATACCCTCATCAGAGAGATATTGCCTTTGGCGGACCTGCTGACTCCAAATATTCCGGAAGCTGAAATGATTACTGGAATGAAGATTCAAAGCGACAGGGATATGGAACATGCCGCCGAAAAGATAGCGGCGATGGGTGCAAAGGCTGTGTTGGTAAAGGGAGGCCATGCAAAGGGCGATGCTTTGGACATTCTTTTTGACGGCAATAAGTTTACCCATTTCAGTGCGAAGCGCATTGACACTAAAAACACCCACGGCACAGGCTGCACATATTCCTCCGCTATTGCTTCTAATCTTGCCCTGGGCTTTAATCTGGAAGAGGCGGTCAAAAGAGCGAAAGAATATGTCACCACCGCTATTCGGCATGCTCTTCCAATCGGCAAAGGCTGCGGCCCCACTCATCATTTTTATGATCTATATAGAAACGGATTACAAAGGGAGGAACTGTCAAATGAAATATAAAACACAGATGGAGGCGGCCCGAAACGGTTATGTCACCAAAGAGCTTGCCCAGGTGGCAGCAGATGAAGGCATTGAAGAAAAGGAATTGATGCAGCTCGTAGCGTCCGGCAAAGTGGCAATTCCGGCAAATATCCGGCACACAGCCCTGCATCCCCATGGCATAGGCAGCGGCCTGCGGACAAAAATCAACGTGAACCTCGGTATTTCCGGCGACTGTGCCGACTATGAAAGGGAAATGGAAAAGGTAAGGCTCGCAGAGAAGTTCGGCGCAGAAGCGATTATGGACCTCAGCAACTATGGCAAAACGCAGGAATTTCGCCAAAAGCTGATTGAGACATCCCCGGCGATGATCGGCACTGTTCCCGTTTATGACGCCATCGGATATTTTGAAAAAGAATTAAAGGATATCACCGCGCAGGATTTTCTGAACATTGTGCGCATTCACGCAGAGTCGGGAGTGGACTTTATGACAATCCATGCCGGCCTTAACCGCCGGTCTGTAGAGGTATTCCTGCGGGAGGGACGACAAATGAATATCGTGTCACGCGGCGGATCTCTACTGTTCGCGTGGATGAAGCTGAAAGGCAATGAAAATCCTTTTTATGAGCATTACGATGAACTTCTCGATATACTTCGGGAATACGACGTGACCATCAGTTTAGGTGACGCACTCCGCCCCGGCAGCATAGCGGATTCAACAGACGCTTCACAGATCGCCGAGCTCACCGAAATAGGGAATCTGACGCTCCGGGCATGGGAACGCGGCGTGCAGGTCTTGGTGGAAGGGCCGGGACACATGGCATTGGATGAGATAGCCGCCAACATGAAACTCGAGAAGCGTCTTTGCCACGGTGCCCCATACTATGTCCTCGGGCCGCTTGTCACGGATATCGCGCCCGGTTATGACCATATTACGGCGGCTATCGGCGGTGCGATTGCGGCGGCAAACGGCGCAGACTTTTTGTGTTATGTGACGCCTGCCGAGCATCTGCGCCTGCCTGATCTCGATGACGTCAAAGAAGGGATTATCGCTTCCCGCATTGCGGCGCACGCCGCTGACATTGCTAAGGGAGTAAGGGGCGCTCGCGAAGCCGACTTTAAAATCAGCGAAGCCCGCAGAAAGCTTGATTGGGAGGAGATATTCCGGCTTTCTATCGACGGTGAGAAGGCGCGGGCATATTTCGAAAGCGTTCCGCCGGAGGACAGGCATAGTTGCTCCATGTGCGGCAAAATGTGCGCTGTAAATACTATGAACAAGGTATTGGGTGGATGTAGAAATATTGAATTGCGCGGGCAAAGGCAAGAAAGGAAAGAAGGGCAGGAGGTACTGTAATGGAAAGAGAATGGGTTGAAAAAATCGGAGATGCGCTGAAAGCGGTGCGCTCACAAAAGCCGCTGGTCAATCATATCACAAATTATGTCACGGTCAACGACTGTGCCAATATAACGCTGGCAATTGGTGCATCTCCGATCATGGCCGATGATATCAGAGAGTCAGCGGAGATTACATCAATTTCTTCAGCCCTTGTGCTAAATACCGGTACGTTGGCAGAGCAAACAATTCAGTCCATGCTTGCCGCAGGGAAAAAGGCCAATGAACTTAAAATTCCTGTTGTGCTTGATCCGGTAGGAGTAGGGGCTTCGAAATTGCGGAACCAAACGGTGGAACGCATTTTGCATGAGGTAAAAATTAGTGTCCTGCGGGGTAATATATCGGAGATACGGTATATCGCAGGGTTTGAAGCTTCAACAAAAGGTGTTGACGCTTCAGACGCAGATATGAGCAGCGGGCTTGAAGCTGCCTGCACCATTGTAAAGACAGCAGCGCGAAAATATGGCTGTACAGTGGCAGCCACAGGTGAAACGGATATCATATCAGACGGGCACCGAACTATTATGATTAAAAACGGCACAAGGCTGCTTGCCAGCGTGACAGGAACGGGATGTATGTGTACTTCACTTGTGGGGGCTTTCAGCGGAGTTACGAAAGACCCGATGGTTGCGGCGGCCGGCGGTGCGCTATGTATGGGCATAGCAGGCGAAATTGCAGAAGAAAAGGCCGGCAAAGTAGGGACCGGCAGTTTTCACATAGCAATTATTGATGCTGTAAGCCTCATGGATGCCGAAACATTAATGGAAAGGGCGAAGATTTATGAAACCAGAGATTGACTACAGACTCTATTTGGTTACTGATAGGACGCTTATGAGCACGCCGACACTGGAAGAAGCAGTCGAGCAGGCGATTGAAGGCGGCGCAACGCTTATACAACTACGGGAGAAAACGGCTTCATCTTTGGATTTTTACAATATAGCAAAAAGAATAAAGCGCATTACCGACGCCCGCAATATCCCGTT